>Ga0066464_1000384_pt1 | contig 19143 bp, 21 predicted proteins | sample LakWasMe94_HOW11_2_FD_59583 | JGI IMG/M metagenome (GOLD analysis project Ga0066464, IMG submission 59583) | Freshwater sediment methanotrophic microbial communities from Lake Washington under simulated oxygen tension - Sediment Metagenome 94_HOW11 | ecosystem: Environmental > Aquatic >...
AAGGTGCTATCAATATTGAAGCAAACAAGGAGCCGATGCGCACGCCGGAACAGGACCTGTGGGATGCGCTGGTGCTGGGCGTGCGCGATTACGTGGGCAAAAACGGTTTCCCCGGTGCGCTGCTGGGGTTGTCCGGTGGCATTGATTCCGCGCTGGTGCTGGCGATTGCCGTCGACGCGCTGGGCGCTGACAAAGTGCGTGCCGTGATGATGCCGTCGCCCTATACCGCCGACATCAGTTGGCTGGACGCCCGCGAGATGGCACAGCGCATGGGCGTGCGCTACGACGAAATCTCCATCGTGCCGCAGTTCGAGGCGTTCAAGGCATCGTTGGCGGCCGAGTTTGCCGGGCGCGCCGAGGACACGACCGAAGAAAACATCCAGGCCCGCATCCGCGGCACGCTGCTGATGGCCCTTAGCAACAAGTTCGGCAGCATCGTGCTGACCACGGGCAACAAGAGTGAGATGGCCACCGGTTATTGCACGCTGTACGGTGACATGGCGGGCGGTTTTGCCGTCATCAAGGACCTGGCTAAAACGCTGGTGTTCAAGATGGCGCACTGGCGCAATGCCCATGACCCCTATGGCACGGGGATGAGCCCGATTCCGGAGCGCATCATCACCCGCCCACCCAGCGCCGAGCTGCGCCCGGACCAAAAGGACCAGGACAGCCTGCCGCCCTACGAGGTGCTGGATGCCATCGTGGACCGCTACATGGAGAACGACCAGAGCATCGAGGCGATCATCGCCGCCGGGTTTGATCGGGCCGATGTGGAGAAGGTCACGCGCCTGATCAAGCTCAACGAGTACAAGCGCCGCCAGTCGCCAGTAGGGATTCGGGTAACCCACCGCAGCTTTGGCAAGGATTGGCGGTATCCTATAACCAACCGTTTTAGAGCGTAAGACTTTGCGGGAAAGACCGAGGCATTGCGTTGCCATCCACTGACTATTTAGGACTTATATGAAGCAAATTACCGCCATCGTCAAACCGTTCAAACTGGAAGAAGTGCGCGAAGCGCTGGCCGACTGCGGCGTGACCGGACTGACCGTTACCGAGGTCAAAGGCTTTGGCCGTCAAAAGGGCCACACCGAGCTGTACCGTGGCGCCGAATACGTGGTTGACTTTTTGCCCAAGGTGAAGGTGGAAGTCGTTGTGAAGACCGAAGACGTGGACCGTTGCGTTGAGGCCATCGTCAAGGCGGCGCACACCGGCAAGATCGGCGATGGCAAGATTTTTGTCACCAGCGTGGAGCGCGTGGTGCGCATCCGCACCGGTGAGCAGGATGAATCCGCAGTCTAGTCTAAAGGGCGAAGCGGTGGTACAGCGCCGCCACCCAAATCCCCGCACACAGCAGCAGGCTCAGTAAGACGGCGGCACTCCCCATGTCTTTGGCGCGTTTCGATAAGTCGTGCCACTCGGGGCCGATGCGGTCGATGGCGGTTTCCACCGCGGTATTGAGCAACTCCACGACCATCACCAACACCACACTGGCGGCCAGCAACGCGGTTTCCACCCAGGTGCGCCCCAGCCCAAAGGCCAAGGGAACCAACACGATGGCCGCAATGGCTTCCTGGCGAAAGGCGGTTTCACCCCAGCCCGCGCGCAGGCCGGCCACCGAATAACCGGCGGCATGCCAGACGCGGTTCAAGCCTTTGCGGTCTTTTTGCGGGTTGGCCGAGGAGGTTGTTGGGGTAAGGGATGTCACGGATATTTTGCGTTTTGTGGCGCGTTAGCGGCTCATGGGCTGTGAGCTGATCAGGCGCGTACCCGCCCAGGCGTCGTGCCAAAACTGGCCGTGCGGATGGAAGCGGCTGAGCAGCGCCCAGACCACAACCCAGCCGACGATGATGACCGCCGATTCGCCGCCCCCCAGCTGAAAAGGTGCCAGCGCCATCAGCGGCGGCAGGAACCACAACCAGCTCAGGGCATAGCGACACAATGCGCGGGTTTGGGTGATGGGTTTGCCCTCAACATCCACGATGCGGATGTGCCAGGTCTTCATCGCCAGGGTCTGGCCCTTGGCCCAGAACCATACAAAATAAATGCCAAAGATGATGAAGATAAAGGCTTGCAAGGCATGGCGGTTGTCCATGGCATTGCGGGTTTGGCTCAGGGTGCCGAACAAGTAGCCAGCCAGGAACACAACGCCAAACAGCAGCATGCCTTCGTACAGCCAGCACGCCATGCGTCGCCAAAGACCGGGGGTATTCAATTCAAGTTGCATGGTGTGGATATCAGAACCGACGGCATTGTAGGTCGAGCCCATGCGGGGCCAGGGGGCTCGCCGTTGCCAGCCGCGCTGGCGGTGTGGATCAGTTCGGGGAAATGGAGTCGGCGCTGACCGCTGGAACCGATGGACTCGGCGTCGCCGTGGGTGCCGCCGCGGGGGGCAGCGCTGGCGCTATGGGTGGCAAAGGCAGCAATGTATTGGGATCAATGAGGGGCTTGACCGCAGCCGTGGCCGCATCATCGTGCGCGGTGTGGCGCGTGATATGGACGGCGGTCAGTTTGCTTGGGGGCGCCGGCTTCACGGCTACTGCCGCGCCGGTGGGTTTGGCCTTGCCCTTGGCCGCAAGCTCGTCCTTCTCCTCGCTGCTCAGGCCTTGGTAGGTTTCCCATTTTGCAGCGCGCGTGGACGGGGAAATTTTCTTGGTTTCCGCAAAATTCAGGCGCGCCCGTTCACGTTGGCTTGGCGTTAGAGCCGCCCATTCCACCATGCGGCTTTGCATTTTTGCCTGCTCGGCGGGGGAACGCGTCGCATAGTTTTGTGACAGTGCAATCCATTTGCCTTTGTGGTCGCTACTCAGGGTGCTCCAAGTACCGGCCAGGGGTTGCAAGATTTTCTGTTGTGCCGCGGTGATGTCTTGCCACTGGGGCCCGGATGTTGGCGCAACGATTTGCTGCATTCCATCCAAGATAGGTGCTGACGACGTGCTGGCCGGCGGCGTAGTCTGGCCCACCATGATGCCCACCACGATGCCCGCCACACCGATCAGCATGCATCCAAGAATTGCGCGGCGGACTGAGAGGTGCGGTCGAATGCGGGCGAATAGATCGGTTACGGGCATGGGTGTCGGAAAACGCTAGTCGCGGCGGTTGATGCTCAAGAAGTGCGCGAAACCTGGGTCGGTATAGGCTGCGGGTGGCAAATCGTCGGCCAGCAACTCGACATCCACGTCTGCGATCTCGTTGACACGCTGTTGCTCTTGGACGACTGCAATGGTGAGCAGCCCGGCGACCAATGCCAGCAAGGGAATCACTGCACCCAATCGGCTCCAAAAACCGCCGTCAAAATCACCGGCATTCAGCGTTGCAGCGCCACCCTGGGTGTTGACGCTGGTCGCTGTCTGCAGTTTGACGACCTTGCGCTTGGCCACGGCCTGCATGCGTGCCGCTTTCAGGCGTTCGGAAATGTCGTTTGGAAGAGTGAGCGTCGTATCTGACAATCGCGCAGCAATATTGCGTCCCAGGCGGTCCTGGTAGCTGACATTTTGGGTGGGGTCTAGTTTTGTCATAGTCGTATTCCTTTGGCGCCCAACGCTTTGCTCAGGGCTTGGACGGCCCGGGAGCAATGCGTTTTGACACTGCCTTGCGAGCAACCCATAGCGGCCGCCGTCTCGGCGACATCCATCTCTTCCCAGTAACGCATCAAAAAGGCTTCGCGTTGACGCGCCGGTAATTGCTGAACCTCAATTTCAATCTCACGCAAGGTCTGTGCCCGTTCGGTCTGAGTCTCGGTACTTTCGTTTTGTTCCCCGCCATTGGATGCATGCAGGGTTTCCAGCAGGTCAAAGCTTTCGTCTTCACCTGATGACTCGAAGTCGCTCATCGTGGAAAACAGGGCTTTTTGTGTTTTTTGTCGGCGAAACCAATCCAGTGTGCAATTGGACAGGATGCGCTGAAACAGCATCGGCAACTCTTCGACCGGCTTGTGCCCATAGTGCTCCGCCAACTTCATCATGCTGTCCTGAACAATGTCCAAGGCGGATTCGTCGTTGCGAACGTGGTAGACGGACCGTTTGAATGCGCGTTTTTCCACGCTCTTCAAGAAATCGGATAGTTCGCGTTCAGAAGCCAAGAGTTTTAAGCCGAGGATAGAGAGGTCGACAGTTGCCGGGAGGCCAAAAAAAGCGGTGTTCTCGGCAAATAGAGTCGAATTATCGCATTTGCCGTTCCAGGTTTTGTGTCGCCACGTGCAATTTCGGCGCGGTAAGTGCGATAATGTGCTTTGCATTCAAAAGGCAAACGGGTTTTGGTTCGGTGCAGCATTCAATGCGCTTATGGCCAAAATCTTAAGTTTCAACGCGACTTCATAAGAGTTTTGCGAAGAGGCACCCAAGGTTTTTCGTTAGAGAAATTCACAAAGGTTCATCATGGAAATTTCAAAAGCTGAAATCGCTTCGGCATCTGCTGCATCCCATTCAAGCAAGTCCCAAGGGGCATCGTCCGGCACCCAAGAACTCCGAGGTGCGGAAGTCCTGGTCAAGGCCCTTCAGGCCGAAGGTGTCAAGTACGTCTGGGGCTACCCCGGCGGTGCGGTGCTGCACATTTACGATGCGTTTTACAAACAAGACACCATACAGCACGTTTTGGTGCGCCACGAGCAGGGTGCGGTACATGCTGCGGACGGTTATGCACGAGCGACTGGCAATGTTGGCGTAGCGCTGGTGACTTCGGGTCCCGGTGTCACGAATGCCGTGACAGGCATTGCGACGGCCTATATGGACAGCATTCCCATGGTCATCATCACCGGGCAAGTGCCAACGCACGCCATCGGTTTGGATGCATTCCAGGAATGCGATACGGTGGGCATTACGCGTCCCGTGGTCAAACACAATTTCCTGGTCAAGGATGCCCGCGAACTGGCGGAAACCCTGAAGAAAGCCTTCCATATCGCGCGCAGTGGCCGCCCCGGGCCGGTCGTGGTCGATATCCCCAAGGACGTGTCCTTCAAGAAGGTGCCGTATGCAGGCTATCCCACCTCGGTGGAGATGCGCTCCTACAACCCCGTTCGCAAGGGGCACGGTGGCCAGATCCGCAAGGCTTTGCAGTTGCTGCTGGCGGCCAAGCGGCCCTATATTTACACTGGCGGCGGGGTGCTGCTGAGCAATGCATCGGCTGAATTGCGCACCTTGGTGGACATGTTGGGCTATCCGGTGACCAATACCCTGATGGGCTTGGGCGCTTACCCTGGTACTGATCGAAAGTTTCTGGGCATGCTGGGCATGCACGGTACCGTGGAGGCCAACAATGCCATGCAAAACTGTGACGTTTTGCTGGCCGTTGGGGCACGCTTCGATGACCGTGTGATTGGCAATCCCAAGCACTTCGCGCAAAACGAGCGCAAGATCATCCACATCGACATCGACCCCTCGAGCATTTCCAAGCGTGTCAAGGTGGACATTCCCATCGTTGGCGACGTCAAGGACGTGTTGACGGAAATGATCGCCATGATCAAGGAGACTTCAGTCAAGCCCGACGCCGACGCCCTGGGCGCCTGGTGGGACACCATTGACGGTTGGCGTAAGCGCGACTGCATGAAGTACAGCATGGGCAAGGGCGACGTCATCAAGCCGCAATATGTGGTGGAGACCTTGTGGAACATGACCAAGGATGCCGATACTTACATCACGTCCGATGTGGGCCAGCACCAGATGTGGGCAGCGCAGTATTACAAGTTCAATGAGCCCCGCCGCTGGATCAATTCCGGTGGTTTGGGCACCATGGGCGTGGGCATTCCCTACGCCATGGGCATCAAGCTGGCCAAGCCGGATAGTGAAGTGTTTTGCATCACGGGCGAAGGCTCGGTGCAGATGTGTATCCAGGAGCTGTCGACCTGCCTGCAATACAACACGCCGATCAAGATCGTGTCATTGAACAACCGCTACCTGGGCATGGTGCGCCAGTGGCAAGAGGTCGAATACGAAGGCCGCTACAGCCACAGCTACATGGACGCCCTGCCCAATTTCGTCAAGCTGGCTGAGGCCTATGGCCACGTCGGCATGCTGATCGAAAAACCGCAGGATGTGGAGCCCGCCCTGCGCGAGGCCCGCAAGCTCAAGGATCGTACCGTGTTCATGGACTTCCGCACTGACCCGACCGAGAACGTGTTCCCCATGGTCCAGGCCGGCAAGGGCATCACGGAAATGTTGCTGGGAAGCGAAGACCTTTAAGCGATTTAAAGCTCTGGTCCCCGTAAAATAAGCGTAGCTAGCTATCAAAATGCTAGCGTTTTAGTAGACGAATCTATTGTCCGCCAAGCCCGCAACTTACCGGTTGCGGGGGAGGGCGGCGAAAAGAGGAATCCATTTCATGAAACACATCATTGCAGTTCTTTTGGAAAACGAACCGGGCGCACTGTCCCGTGTCGTTGGACTATTTTCAGCCCGTGGCTACAACATTGAGTCGCTGACCGTGGCGCCGACGGAAGACCCCAGCCTCTCGCGCATGACCATCCAGACGACGGGTTCGGACGACGTCATCGAACAAATCACCAAGCACCTGAACCGTCTGATTGAAGTCGTCAAAGTCGTCGATCTGACCGAAGGGTCCTACATCGAGCGCGAGCTGATGATGGTCAAGGTGCGCGCGGTCGGCAAGGAGCGCGAAGAAATGAAGCGCATGGCCGACATCTTCCGCGGCCGCATCATCGACGTCACCGACAAGAGCTACACCATCGAGCTCACCGGCGACCAGTCCAAGAACGATGCCTTCCTGGAGGCGCTGGAGCGCGCGGCCATTCTGGAAACGGTGCGAACCGGCTCCAGCGGCATTGGCCGCGGTGAGCGTATATTGCGAGTCTGATTTTCTATAGGTCCGAGCGCGCGTTTTCGACAGGCGGGGCGCGAACGGACCTGGCTAGTGGCGATCAACGGTCACCGTTCGCCCTGAGCCTGTCGATGGGCATTTCGCCAAACCACTTTTTAGGAGATGTGAGAATGAAAGTTTTTTACGACAAGGATTGCGACCTGAGCCTGATCAAGGGCAAGACCGTTGCCATCATTGGTTACGGTAGCCAGGGCCATGCCCACGCACAAAATCTGAACGACAGCGGCGTCAAGGTCGTGGTCGGTCTGCGCAAGGGCGGCGCGTCTTGGGACAAAGTCGCCAAGGCCGGCCTCAAAGTTGCTGAAGTGAACGAGGCGGCGGCCTCCGCAGACGTGGTGATGATTTTGCTGCCCGACGAAAACATCGCTGGCGTGTACAAAGAGATTGAGTCGCACCTGAAGCAAGGCGCATCCCTGGTGTTTGCCCATGGATTTAATGTTCACTACAACCAGGTCGTGCCCCGTGCCGATCTGGATGTGTGGATGGTGGCACCGAAGGCCCCCGGCCACACCGTGCGCAATACCTACACCCAAGGCGGCGGTGTGCCCCATTTGATCGCCATCCACCAGGACAAATCTGGCAAGGCCCGCGACCTGGCCCTGTCTTACGCCATGGCCAACGGTGGCGGCAAGGCTGGCATCATCGAGACCAACTTCAAGGAAGAAACCGAGACCGATTTGTTCGGCGAGCAGGCCGTGTTGTGCGGCGGCGCTGTCGAGCTGATCAAGATGGGTTACGAGACCCTCGTGGAAGCCGGCTATGCGCCGGAAATGGCGTACTTTGAATGCCTGCACGAGCTCAAACTCATCGTCGACCTGATTTACGAAGGCGGCATTGCCAACATGAACTACTCCATCTCCAACAACGCGGAGTATGGCGAATACGTGACCGGTCCGGAAGTGATTAACGAGCAGTCCCGCGCTGCGATGCGCAATGCGCTCAAGCGCATCCAGAATGGTGAATACGCCAAGATGTTCATCCAGGAAGGTCGCCTGAACTACCCGAGCATGACGGCCCGTCGCCGCAACACCGCGGACCACTCCATTGAGAAGGTTGGTAGCCAATTGCGCGCCATGATGCCTTGGATCGCCAAGAACAAACTGGTCGACCAGACCCGCAACTGATTGCGACGCGGGGTATCGGAAAAGGCCACTTCGGTGGCCTTTTTGTATTTTTGATGGCTTTCACGGGAGGTAAAACCTTGCATGGCTGGCTTACACTCACTGCAGTGCCCCTGGCCCTTGGGCTGATGGGACTTTTTTGAGTCACGCTTGGCGGGCCTTGCAAGGAGAATATATGCATGATGGCGCGGATTCCGCCTCAATGGATGATGTGAATGTTGTGGTGCGTAAGCGCCGCAAAGGCATTTATATTTTGCCAAACCTATTTACACTCGCTGCGCTGTTTGGCGGTTTCTATGCGATCGTGATGGCCATCAATGGCCGTTTTGACCAAGCAGCGGTCGGCATTTTTTGTGCGATGGTGCTGGATAGTCTGGACGGTCGCGTGGCGCGCATGACCAATACCCAAAGCGCTTTTGGTGAGCAAATGGATTCCTTGTCCGATATGGTGTCCTTTGGCGCGGCACCGGCCTTGATCTCCTACGTATGGGCATTGCAGGGCCTGGGGCGCTGGGGCTGGATCGCGGCATTCGTGTACTGCGCATGCGCCGCATTGCGATTGGCGCGTTTCAACGTCAATACGACGGTGGTCGATAAGCGTTACTTTCAGGGCTTGCCTTCGCCGGCGGCGGCGGCATTGATCGCGGGCTTCATTTGGTTGCTGACAGAAAATGGCATGAAGGGAAGCAGCATGCTTGAACTGGGGCCATTTGCGCTGCCTGTGCCGTGGCTGATGTTTGCGCTGGCCCTGTATGCGGGGTTGACCATGGTCACCAATGTGCCGTTCTACAGCTTCAAAGACATTCAGATGAAACGCAGCGTCCCGTTCGCAGTGACCATTCTCATCGTCTTGGGTTTCGCGGTCGTGACCATTGATCCGCCAACCGTGATGTTCGGCATATTTGTCGTCTACGGGCTTAGCGGCTATGCGGTGTATGCCAGGCGCAGGGCGCGTGGCCAACAGACGAGTGTGATCAGTACGTCGACCGATGAGCCTGACGAGCGGGGTTTGCACAAGTAGCAACAGGTTTGTTGCGCTTGGGCGCATTGCCATCTTGTGTTACATTGAAGCCATGATTTTCAACGCGCTATCGCTACTGACACTACGCCACAACGGGCGGAAGACGTAGCGCACGCACTGATTCCACAAAGGCCCGTTAGCACTCGCAACGGGCCTTTTGCATTGGGTTGCAATGTACAGTTTGCGGGTATTCAGAGATTCACAGGAGTTACGACATGGCTGACAAATTGATCATTTTTGATACCACATTGCGCGACGGGGAGCAGTCGCCAGGTGCGTCTATGACCCGTGACGAAAAGTTGCGCATTGCCCGTCAGCTCGAACGTCTGAAGGTGGATGTTATTGAAGCTGGTTTCGCGGCCAGTTCGAACGGCGACTTTGAAGCCGTTCAACTTATAGCGAACAGCATCAAGGATTCGACGATCTGTTCGCTTTCGCGTGCCAATGATCGCGATATCTCGCGAGCGGCGGAAGCACTCAAGGGCGCCAACCGGGCGCGCATCCATACCTTCATCGCGACGTCCGCCTTGCATATGGAGAAGAAGCTGCGCATGACGCCGGACCAGGTGTTTGAGCAGGCGAAACAAGCGGTGCGCTTTGCGCGCAATCTGGTCGACGACATCGAATTCAGTCCCGAAGATGGCTATCGCAGTGATGTTGACTTCTTGTGCCGCGTCATCGAAGCCGTCATACACGAAGGTGCGACCACCATCAATGTGCCGGACACGGTGGGTTACGCGATTCCCGAGCTGTACGGCTCCTTCATCAAGACCTTGCGTGAGCGTATTCCCAACTCCGACAAGGCGATTTGGTCAGTGCATTGCCACAATGATTTGGGCATGGCTGTTGCAAACTCTTTGGCGGGCGTCAAGATTGGCGGAGCGCGGCAAGTGGAATGCACCATCAATGGCTTGGGCGAGCGGGCAGGCAATTGCAGCCTCGAAGAGGTTGTCATGGCGGTGAAGACGCGCAAGGACTACTTCGGACTCGAAATTGGCATCGATACCCGCCATATTCTGGCCGCCAGCCGCATGGTCAGCCAAACCACCGGCTTTGTCGTGCAGCCGAACAAGGCGGTGGTGGGCGCCAATGCGTTTGCCCACGCGTCGGGCATACACCAGGATGGCGTTTTGAAGGCGCGTGACACCTATGAAATCATGCGCGCTGAGGATGTGGGTTGGACTGCCAACAAGATCGTCCTGGGCAAGCTCAGTGGTCGCAATGCCTTCAAGCAGCGACTGCAGGAACTGGGTGTCCAATTGGAGAGCGAGGTGGATGTTAACTCCGCCTTCGCACGCTTCAAGGAGCTTGCCGACCGCAAGAGCGAGATATTTGACGAGGACATCCTGGCGCTGGTGAGTGATGAAAGCGTCACCCACGTCAAGGAACAATATGGGTTCGTGTCCCTGTCGCAGCACAGCGAAACCGGAGAGCGTCCACAGGCCAGCATCGTTTTCACGGTCAACGGACATGAGGTGAGTGGATCCTCAGACGGCAATGGCCCGGTGGATGCATCGCTCAAGGCGATCGAAGCGCACGTCAAAAGCGGCGCGGAAATGGTGCTCTATTCGGTGAATGCGATCAGCGGTTCCACGGAGAGCCAAGGTGAAGTAACGGTCAGGCTGCAAAACAGTGGCCGCGTGGTCAATGGTGTGGGCTCAGATCCCGACATTGTGGTGGCCTCTGCCAAGGCGTATTTGAGCGCGCTCAATAAGCTCCACAGCAAGGCTGAAAGTATTGCTGCGCAGGGTTAAGGGCAGGGTAAGCCCGAATAAGCCATATATTTCTTGAAGTTTGTCGCGCAAGTAGTTGATCTTGCGCGACTTTTTTGTTTACACTTCCACCTGCGGGCAATCGCTTTGGTTGATTTTTTCAGTCACCAAGCGCCGTCGTTGGGGTACACCATGAAACGAATCTTTTTTCGATTTGGCATTCTTGCCATGTTTTCCTCGCTGACCTTTCTGTCTGCGTATGCGGGTGCCGCCCAGCATCCATCGGCTACGGAAAAGCAGCACGCCAAAAAATCCCTTTCGAAATCGAAAGCCATCAAAAGGCACTCTACGGCACGTATTGCGGCTATTCCAAAGCCCGCGTCGTTTGGGCAACTGGCGGGCCTGCATAGCGGGCATGATGCCCTGGATCTGAAATCCGGCGTTGCGCTGGTGGTCGATCAAGACACGCAGGAAGTCCTCTTTCGCAAGAACGAATTGGCTGTCCTTCCGATCGCCTCGATCACCAAGTTGATGACGGGCCTGCTGATCAGTGAAGCCAAACTACCGATGGACGAAATGATCACCATCACGCAGGACGATGTAGATCTTGAAAAAGGCAGTTCTTCGCGACTGCGTGTGGGAACCGAGTTGAGCCGCGGGGAATTGCTGCACCTGGCCTTGATGTCCAGTGAAAACCGGGCGGCCAATGCTTTGGGGCGCAGTTACCCAGGCGGCTTGCCGGTATTCGTCAGCCTGATGAACGCGCGGGCCAAAATGCTGGGAATGATGGATACGCGCTATGTTGAACCGACAGGACTGTCCAGCAAAAACCAATCCAGTGCGCGCGACCTGGCGACGCTGGTGAATTTTGCCTACGGAGATCCCACTTTGCGTGAATTGTCTACGTCGACCGGCTACCAAGTGGCCGTGGGTCGGCGCACCTTGCAGTACAACAACACCAATCGGCTGGTGAAAAACCCTGCCTGGGAGATTGGTCTTCAGAAGACGGGCTATATCAACGAGGCGGGGCAGTGTCTGGTCATGCAGGCCAAGGTGGCCGGGCGCAAGCTCATCATGGTATTCCTGGATTCGGCGGGCAAGTTCAGTCGCTTGGCCGATGCCGAACGGGTCAAGCGTTGGGTAGAGTCCATTCCTACTCCGGTGGGCAAGCCCACACCCGTCGCCAGCACGGTTCTGGAACAACGGGTGGTGGCGAACTGAGGCTTTAGGCTAAGGTTTTGGGCTGGGTTTGTGCCCCAGGGTCTCAGATATCTGTCTGGCGGTTTCTTTGAGCTTGGTGAGCCAGTTGTCTTCCATGCGTTCAGACGGCGCCGATATGGATAGGCCTGCGATCAAGCGGTCCTGGTCATCGTAGATTCCCGCTGCCATACAGCGCACGCCGAGTTCTAGTTCTTCGTTGTCATTGGCTTGTCCGTATTGTCGAACTTTCGACAACTCGCGCTCCAGGCTGTCCAATTGTGTAATGCTGTTGCTGGTGTGCCCGTGCAAACCGGTGCGCGCGGCATAGGCGCGAATGCGCTGCGGGTCGTCTGCAGCCAGAAACAGTTTCCCAACCGATGTCAGGTGCAACGGGGCGCGACCGCCGATGGCTCGTACCACTTGCATTCCCGAACGTTCGCTGTAGGCGCGTTCCACATAGACGATTTCGTCACCTTGGCGCACGCTCAAATTGACGGGCTGTTGCGTGAGTTTGTGCAGTTCACGCATGGGCAGAACGGCGGCGTCTCGTACATTCAGGCGCCCCTTGACCAAATTTCCAAGTTCCAGCAGACGCATTCCGAGTCTGTAACTGCCCGGTTGCGTTCTATCGACGAAGCGGCCGGTGGCCAAGTCGTTGAGGATTCTGTGCGCCGTTGAGGGGTGCAGCCCAGCCTTTTCGCTGATGTCTTTGAGACTCATGGAGTCTTCGCGAGAAGCCAGTACATCGATCAGCGTGAACATGCGTTCGATGACCTGCACCGTGGGTTTGCCGGGAATATCAGATGTGGGTTTAGTCATGGTGGTTATCGTCTATCTTATCGCGCGCCATCGCGTCGGACTCGCACCATTGGCCATCTACCAGGATTTGCATGGGCGCAAACCGCGCCTTGTAGCTCATTTTGGGGCTGTCCTGTATCCAATATCCGAGGTAAACAAATGCCAATCCCAGTTGACGGGCCTGTTGGATTTGCCACAGCACGTTGAACGTGCCGAAACTAGCGGGATCATCCGGTTCAAAGAAGGTGTAGACGGCCGATAGACCGTCGTCGAGCACATCCAAGATGGAAACCATCTTGAGCGGTCCGGGGGAGCCGTCGGGCATGGTTTGGCGGAACTCCACCAATCGCGAATTGACGCGGCTCTGCAGCAGAAATTGGGTGTACTGGTCCACGCTGTCTTCATCCATGCCACCCCCTGCATGCCGACTGTTCTGGTAGCGCAGATAGAGGGCGTAGTGCTCCGACACAAAACCGAGTTTGAGTACCCGCACGTTCAGGGTGTGGTGGCGCGTCCATGCGCGGCGCTGGCTTCTATTCGGCTTGAAATGATCTGCCACTACGCGCAGCGGTGTGCAGGCCTGGCAACCGTCGCAATAGGGTCGGTAGGTGAACATTCCGCTGCGACGAAAACCTTTGCCCACCAACTCCGAATACGTTGAGTTGTTGATCAGGTGACTCGGTGTTGCGACCTGCGAGCGCGCCATCCGATCAGGCAGGTAACTGCATGCATACGGTGAAGTGGCGTAGAACTGTAGGGCTTGCAGCGGAAAGTCTTTAAGGTCTGTCACGGTTGATCTATCAGGCAGACAAAATGTGATTCCAGTATAGGGGCGCGAACCGCCAATCAAGGCTTGGAGCGGTTTGTGCCTTCCGGATATGCTCCAAAAATATGTGCCGCGGTATTTCTGCTGCGCCTAGTGACGCCAAATGCGCGGTTTTTTGCTGACAGTCGATCAGGGGCACTGAGTTTTGACGGCAAAAACACATGAGGGCCGCCAATGCGATCTTGGAGGCATCTTGAACTCTGGCAAACATGGACTCGCCAAACACCGCGCGACCGAGCGCCACACAATATAGACCACCGACCATTTCCCCATTCATCCATGTCTCCACGCTGTGCGCGTGTCCGGCTGCATGCAGGCGGCAATAGGCATCCACCATGGGCGGCAGGATCCATGTGCCAGACTGGCCATGGCGAGCGGCATTTGCGCAAGCGTGAATGACCTCGGGGAACGCACTGTTGAATCGGACCTCGCAACGGGCATCGCTTGTGAATCGATGCAGCGTTTTGCGCAGAGATCTATGCAATCGAAAGTCTGCAACCTGCAAGACCATGCGCGGGTCCGGACTCCACCAAAGGATGGGTTGTCCATCGCTAAACCAAGGAAAAATTCCGTTGCTGTACGCACGTTGCAGGCTATTGACTGACAAATCACCGCCTGCGGCGAGCAGGCCGGGGGCTTCGGAAGATAAGTCCCACGCCGAGTCCACCGCTGGGAATGGCATACCTGGTTCCAACCAGGGCAAAGAAAGAGGCGGACGGGGCATGCGGTGATGGGGGAGTGGGCTAGGATTACAAATATATTACCGCGCGGGAAAGTCGCGGTCTTCATGCGGTTAGAATACTGGCTGTCGGGGCGTAGCGCAGCCTGGTAGCGCATCTGGTTTGGGACCAGAGGGTCGAAGGTTCGAATCCTTTCGCCCCGACCATCAATTTAAGCCAGAGCATTGCCTCTGGCTTTCTTGTTTGTGCCGGGTAGCCCGGTGCACACAGTGGCAGGCTTAGGGCCTGCATCCCTTGCTTTGCAGAGACGTCCCGGTGCCCAGTCTAGGCAGCCGCATAGCGCAGCGTGATTTGCTAGAATGTGCCCTACTCTGAGGGGGTATCCCGTACCAAGGGCGGTGGTTGTTATTAGTCCGATCCCCGATTGGTTCGCAATTTCCTTCGCGCTGACTCCATTTCTTAATTTGCGCGAATTATGACTGTTCGGTTTTCCGTTGAACGTTGGGCGGCTTGGGCCCCTGGCCTGAGTGACCACGCGGCGTGGCGCGCATGGTTGCGCTGTCCGAGTGCCATTTTACAATCGGAAGAACCGCCCTTGCTTGAAATGCCTGCCATGATTCGTCGCCGGGTGGAGCGCTTGGGACGGGTGGCATTGCAGGCGGCCTACTGGGGGCAGGGCGATTGCTCTCAATGTCCCATCGTGTTCGCGTCCCGGCGTGGCGATATCAGCCGCTCCCTTCAATTGCTGCGTCAACTCGCTATGGGCGAGCCGTTGTCGCCTGCGGCCTTTAGTACCTCGGTGCACAACGCCATTGGGGCCTTGTATTCCATTGCCAATTCGCATACGGGTGCCTATACGGCGGTAGCGGCGGGGGAGGAAACCGTCGAAGCCGCGTTTGTCGAAGCATTGGGGCAATTGGTAGATGGTGAGTCCCATGTCTTGCTCGTGTGTTACGACGAGTCCATGGCGATCCCGTACGACACTTTTCAAGATGGCCCCGAGTTTGCGCGAGCAATGGCCTACCGCATTCGCTTGGTCGACGTGGGCGGATTCAGCTTGCGATCTGGTCCGTCACAAGACACGGCGTGCGATGCGGTGGCCGCGTCGTTGCCGCCGGATGTTGCCGTTCTGGACTTCCTGGTTTCCGATTCCGAAAGCAGGTATACGCATACCGTCGGTGCGCGACGTTGGGAATGGATTCGCCATGCTTGAATGGATAGACCGAGGCTGGCGTGTAGTCGCCACCGCCCTAGCTTTCAGTGTTTTCGGAATAGGGGGTGTGGTTCTGCGCTTGGTCGCATTTCCTTTTTTGCATGTCTGTGTGCGGGACGATGGTCGCCGCGTCAAATTTGCGAGGCTGATTATTCACTATGGATTTCGCGCGTTTATCGAATTGATGCGCATTCTGGGGATTCTTCAGTACCGAATCGATGGCCTAGAAAAACTCGGCCAACGTGGGCAGTTGGTGCTGGCAAATCACCCAACGCTGATAGACGTTGTCTTCCTGATATCTCTGCTACCCAATGCAGATTGTGTCGTCAAGTCAAGTCTCGCGCGCAATCCGTTCACGCGTGGGCCGGTACGGGCGACCAATTACATCTGCAACGACGTCGGAGCTGACCTGGTTCAGGACTGTATCGCGTCCGTCAGAACGGGAAACAGCTTGGTTATTTTCCCCGAAGGAACACGCACACCCGTCAATGGGACAATGACCCTGCAGCGTGGTGCAGCCCATATCGCGGTGCGGGGCCTCTGCGATATTACGCCGGTGACGATTCGTTGCATTCCTCTGAGTCTCACAAAGGGTCTGCCGTGGTGGAGGGTGCCGCAACGACGCATGCAGTTCACGATCACCGTACACGACGCGATACCGGTTGCACCTTTCATTGCGCACGCTGACGGGGAGATGGCCATTGCGGCGCGCCGCTTGACACAACATCTTCAACGCTATTTTTCTAAGGAGACTTTGACCCATGCTGGTACTTGAACAAGAAATTACCGCGCTCGTTATCGAGTCACTGAATCTCGAGGACATCAAGGCCGAAGACATTGATCCGAACGCTGCCCTATTCGTTGATGGATTGGGTCTGGATTCCATTGATGCGTTGGAGCTGGGGCTCGCATTGCAAAAGCGCTATGGCGTGACCATGTCGGCCGACGCACAGGAGACGCGACAGCATTTCTCCAGCGTGCGAGCGTTGGCTGCTTTTGTAAACGCATCCAGAAGCAAGTAAGCAGACTCCAAAAATTAATGAGCACTGTCACAGTGCCACAAAACCCATCAGGTGCCCCATCATGACAAAGCAAGAATTGTTCGACCATTTGGCCGTCATCCTTCAAGAGACTTTTGACATTGACTCCGCGAATATCAAACCCGAGTCGCGCTTGTACGAGGATCTGGATATCGACAGCATCGACGCGGTCGACCTTCTGGTGAAACTCAAGCCCATTGTCGGAAAGCGCTTGCAACCCGATGCCTTTAAATTAGTGCGCACCTTACAAGACGTTGTCGATGCCGTGCACGGATTGTTGGACGGTGCATCCCACGCTTGACCCATCCAGATGCGGACATTCTGGCTTACGCTGCTGACATTGGCCTATCCAGTGTTGGTGTATTTCGGTTTGGGTCACCAGGTAGAGCCGCGCTGGTTGGCTTTGCTGTTGGTTTTCATGGCCTTGATGCGAGCCGCCTTTGGGCGTGAACGCGTGTGGTTGATTGCGGCTGGCGCCGCCCTGGTGCTCGCCGCGTTCAGTTTCTGGGGGAATCAGGCCATGCCGCTCAAGCTCTATCCAGTGCTCGTCAGCGCAACCTTGTTGTGCGTTTTCTCGATCAGCTTGGTGTACCCACCTACTGTGATTGAACGCCTCGCGCGTTTGCAGGAGCCTGAACTGCCTCCGTCGGGAGTGGCCTACACGCGACGCGTCACGCAGGTGTGGTGCGCCTTCTTCGTCTTCAATGGCAGCGTTTCCTTGCTGACGGCCTTCTGGGCTTCGGACGCGGGATGGGCGCTGTACAACGGCATGATCAGCTATGTGATGATGGGTATATTGTTTGTGGGTGAATGGCTGTTTCGCAAGCGTGTGAAAGCGAGGGCGGCGCATGGTTGAGTTTGTGGACCTTGCCGACTTGTTGCACCAAGGGCGTGCGGCAGGACATTTGGTAGCGATGCGTGATTCAGAACGGGTGGACTTCGCGGCATTCGAACGGGATGTCGCGCAGTGGCATGGTGCTTTTGCTGCACATGGCGGAAACCGTTTTGCGCTGTATTTTCAGGATAGTTACGTTTTTGCGAGTGCGCTGTTTGGTGCATGGCACGCCAAAAAAACTGTGTATTTGCTTGCAGATGTATTGCCTGCCAATTTGGCAAGTTTGCAATCGGTGGTGGATGGTTTTGCGGGCGATTTTCCCGGTGTTGCGTGCGTCAGTCCGCTCAGTGTGCAAGAACCTCCAACTTGGTATCCGCTGGATAGACAAGCCCGTTCGCTGGTCGTCTATACCTCCGGATCTAGCGGAGCACCCGTGGCCATCCCCAAGCGGCTGTCCCAGCTGTTTGATGAAGTCCATGCACTGGCGCAACGTTTTAGCGACCGTTTTGGCGACGCCAGTGTGTGCGCGACGGTCTCCCATCAGCATATTTACGGACTATTGTTCGCGGTGCTATTGCCCTTGGCCTGCGGGCGTCCGTTGCTAGCGCGCCGTCTGGCCTATGCGGAAGACATTGCGGGCGAATTGGCGAAAGAAGGTGGACACGTTTTGGTCGCGAGTCCAGCGCATTTGAAACGCTTGCCCGAGCAACTTTCATGGGGAACTACACGGGCCAATTTGCGAGCGGTGTTTTCGTCCGGCGGCCCCCTGCCCGCGGACGCCTTACCCCTATGCTTGCAAGTTTTGGGACAAACGCCCATCGAAATCTACGGTAGTTCAGAAACCGGTGGAGTGGCTTGGCGTCAACGGCAAGTCGCGGGCGAGGGAGTTTGGCAAGCACTGCCTGGCGTTGCGATGAAGATAGACGATGGGGCACTGCATATCCGCTCAAAGCACACCGACTCCGAAGGTTGGCAAGCCTTGTCGGACAGGGTGCGAGCCGTTGGTAACGGCTTTGAGTTACTGGGACGCGCGGACCGCATTCTCAAGATTGAGGAAAAACGGGTCTCGTTGAATGCGGTGGAGCTCGCCCTGGTGAACACTGGTCTGATCGCCGAAGTGCGTGTGCTGGTGGAGACTGGGCAACGCACGCAACTGATTGTTGTGGCGGTTCCTAGTGCAGACGGTTGGCAAGTGCTGGACACTGAGGGCAAACAGTCGCTCAACGCGCGTTTGCGTGCCGAACTCGAACGGGTGATTGAAGCCACCACGCTTCCGCGGCGTTGGCGCTACGTCTACGCACTGCCCGTTAACGCGCAAGGCAAGACCACGGAGCGCGCGCTATTGGCATTGTTTGATCCACGGCGACCCACCACCCGGTTACTGGCACGGTCTGCAAACGCGGTATCGCTGCAAGTCGAAATCTCACCGAGATCCCCATTTTTCGACGGCCATTTTGCGCAGGCACCGATACTCCCGGGTGTTGCGCAATTGGACTGGGTCGTATTGTTCGGGCGGGAGTTTTTTCCGCTGCCGCCTAGGTTTCTACGTTTGGAGGCGGTGAAGTTTCAGCAGGTCATCCAACCTGGCATGTCGATTGAAATGACCCTGAATTTTGAGGCGGATCGTGGACGCTTGGGTTTTACTTTGCGTTCGGCGGCCGGTTCGCATGCCAGTGGCCGTATTGTTTTCGGACCTGCAGCATGAAAGTCTGTGCGGTCGTTCCGGTCTATAACCATGGCGCTGCGGTTGGTGCAGTCGTGCGGGCACTGTTGGGTTATGGGTTGCCGTGTGTGTTGGTCGACGATGGCAGCGATGCGGATTGCGCGCAAGTCTTGGTCAACCTGTCCATCGCCCATCCTGAGCAGGTC
>Ga0066464_1000398_pt1 | contig 18679 bp, 16 predicted proteins | sample LakWasMe94_HOW11_2_FD_59583 | JGI IMG/M metagenome (GOLD analysis project Ga0066464, IMG submission 59583) | Freshwater sediment methanotrophic microbial communities from Lake Washington under simulated oxygen tension - Sediment Metagenome 94_HOW11 | ecosystem: Environmental > Aquatic >...
TTCGGCGCGTACTTCATGAACTACCACAGCCGTGCGCCGATCTTCAGCGCCACCGGTGCTCCGCAGTCGGTCTTCGATCGCGTGGCGGCCTTGCCTCCAGCGTTCCGCGCCCTGGGTCCACTGGTGGTGGCGGGCAGCTCCGAGTACTTCGTCGAGTACCCTGAGGACATCCGTCTCTATGGCCTGAGCTTCTCCACCACCTTGCCTACCGGTACCGCGTGGAGCGGTGAGATCAGCTATCGCCCGAACGCTCCGGTACAGCTGAACTCCACCGATATCCTGTTCGCCGGTGTTCGTCCACTGGGCGGTACCCTGGCCAATGCCTCGCTGCTCGACGGCGTTCCTGGCCAGGACCTGCATGGCTATCGCCGTAAAGAGATCACCCAGCTGCAGACCACCTTCACCCACTTCTTCGATCAGGTCATGGGCGCCAGCCGCCTGACCCTGGTCGGTGAAGTCGGCCTGACCTACGTGGGCGGCCTGGAAAGCACCTCCAAGGTTCGTTACGGCCGCGATCCGGTCTATGGCCCGGGCGAACTGCCTGCCACCGGCAGCCTGGACTCCTGCTCGCAGATCCTCAACACCAGCACCATCAACGGCGCGGGGGCGGGCGCGGCGACCAACAATCGCAGCCGCAACTGTAACGACGACGGCTTCACCACCTCGACTTCCTGGGGTTATCGCGGTCGTGCCATCTGGGAATACAACGACGTGTTCGCCGGTGTGAACCTCAAACCGAACGTGGCTTGGTCCCATGACGTCAGCGGTTACTCGCCTGGCCCTGGCGGCAACTTCGAGGAAGGCCGCAAGGCCATCAGCCTGGGCGTGGATGCCGAGTACCAGAACACCTACACCGCGAGCCTGGCGTACACCAACTTCTTCGATGGCAAGTACACCACCGTGGACGACCGTGACTTCGTGGCCCTCAGTTTCGGCGTGAACTTCTAAGCACTGCATTTTCAGGAAGAACAAGAATATGAAAGTAACCAAGAGTCTGTTGCAGGTCGGTGTCCTCGGGCTGTCGCTGCTGGCGACCGGGGTCATGGCCGCGGTCTCGGCCGATGAAGCGGCCAAGTTGGGTACCTCCCTGACGCCGATGGGCGCGGAAATGGCCGGTAACTCCGCCGGTACCATTCCAGCCTGGAAAGCCTTGCCGACCAACGCCGGCAGTGTGGACAGCAAGGGCTTCCTGTCCAACCCGTACGCCAGCGAGCAGCCGCAGTTCACCATCACCGCGCAGAACGTCGAGCAGTACAAGGACAAGCTGGCGCCGGGGCAGTACGCGATGTTCAAGCGTTACCCGGAAACTTTCAAAATGCCGGTCTACCCGTCCCACCGCGGGGCTACGGTACCTGCTGACGTGTTCGCCGCGATCAAGGAAAACGCCACCAAGACCAACCTGGTCAGCGGCGGCAACGGCCTGGAAAACTTCAAGACCGCCATTCCGTTCCCGATTCCGAAAAGCGGCGTGGAAGTCATCTGGAACCACATCACCCGCTATCGCGGCGGCAGCGTGACCCGCCTGGTGACCCAGGCGACGCCACAGGCCAACGGCTCGTTCAGCCTGGTGTACTTCCAGGACCAGTTCGTGTTCCGCGACAAGATGAAGGACTACGATCCGGCGAACCCGGGCAACATCCTGTTCTACTTCAAGCAGAAAGTGACCGCGCCGGCGCGTCTGGCCGGTGGCGTGCTGCTGGTGCACGAAACCCTCGACCAGGTGAAGGAACCGCGTTCGGCGTGGGTCTACAACGCCGGCCAGCGTCGTGTGCGTCGCGCCCCGCAAGTGTCGTATGACGGTCCGGGTACCGCGGCCGACGGTCTGCGTACCTCCGACAACCTCGACATGTACAACGGCGCGCCGGACCGCTATGACTGGAAGCTGGAAGGCAAGAAGGAGATGTACATCGCCTCCAACAGCTACAAGCTCGACTCGCCGCAACTGAAGTACGCCGAGATCATCAAGGCCGGCCACATCAACCAGGACCTGGCTCGCTACGAGTTGCGTCGTGTCTGGCACGTGGTCGCTACCCTGAAGGAAGGTCAGCGTCATATCTACGCCAAGCGTGACTTCTACATCGATGAAGACACCTGGCAGGCCGCGGTGATCGACCACTACGACGGTCGTGGCCAGCTGTGGCGCGTGGCCGAGGCGCATGCCGAGAACTACTACGACAAGCAAGTGCCGTGGTACGCCCTGGAAACCCTCTACGACCTGCAGTCCGGCCGTTACCTGGCACTGGGCATGAAGAACGAAGAGAAATCGGCCTATGACTTCGGCTTCACCGCCACCACCAGCGACTTCACCCCGGCGGCCCTGCGCCAGGATGGCGTTCGTTAACCCGCGGTAAATCGAGGCGCATCCTCGATCGACGCCCCGACTGGTTCGGGGCGTTTTTTATTGTCCGGATTTTTCTACAAAACACGGGGTGGCCCCTGTAGGCGCTCGCTCGAGAAAAATACTCCAGACAATGCCTCCTCCCGGTAAAACCGCGCGACCCTGATCGCGAGCAAGTTCGCCCCTACAGGTACACGGGGAGCGCTGACAAACCTGGTTGTATTCTTTTTCTAGCCATCTGTAGCAAAAATCTTCAACAGGGGGCTTTTTACCGCTAGTCTGCCGACATCTGTATTGCCGACAACAGCACTTCAATAAGAGTTGGCCATGACTGACCTGTCCCGTATCCAGGGGCCTGCCGGTGCGCTCATTGCCGCACCGGAAGGGCGCTTCTACCGACCACCCTTGCCCGACGGCTACGTACTGCGGCCGCGTCTGTGCGAGCGCTTGAGCGCAGGCCTCAATGGTCGGTTGCTGTTGGTCAGCGCACCGGCCGGTTTTGGCAAGAGTTCGCTGGCGGTGGAGTTCTGCCAGAGCCTGCCGCCGCACTGGCGCAGCCTGTGGCTGGGGCTCAGCCGTCGGGACAGCGATCCGGGCCGTTTTCTCGAGCGCCTGCTCGAGGGGCTGCAACAATATTTCGCCCAGTTGGGCAGCCAATCCCTCGGGCTGCTGAAGATGCGCCAGCGCCACCAGCCCTTCGCCTTCGAGGAGTGGCTGGACGGCCTGCTCGACGAGTTGGCGGCTCACCTTTCCAGTGCGTCTCCCTTGTTGCTGGTGCTGGACGATTACCACCTGGCCCAGGGGCCGGTGCTCGATCGTTGCCTGCAGTTCTTTCTCAACCATTTACCCGACGGCCTGCTGGTGCTGGTGACCAGCCGCCAGCGCCCGGACTGGCACCTGGCGCGTCTGCGCCTGTCGCGACAGTTGCTGGAACTGCATGAGCAGGACCTGCGCCTGACCTACGACGAATCCCTGACCCTGCTCGACCGGCACAGCAGTTCGCTGCGCGGCGAGGCGCTGGAAAGCCTGATCCTGCGCAGCGAAGGCTGGGTAGCGGGGCTGCGTTTCTGGTTGCTGGCGGCCTCGGAGGCGGGCAGCAGTGGAGCCTTGCCGCAGTCGCTGAATGGCGGCGAAGGCCTGATTCGCGATTATCTGCTGGAAGAAGTCATCGATTGCCTGCCTGCCGAGGTGCAATCGTTCCTCTACGACACGGCGCCCCAGGAACGTTTCTGCAGCGAACTGTGCGATGCGCTGCGCGAGTCCCACGACAGTGCCGAGATCCTGCGTTACCTGTTGGCTCACCAGGTATTCCTGGTGCCGCTGGACGAGCAGGGGCACTGGTACCGTTATCACCATCTGTTTTCCGACCTGCTGCGCACCCGGCCCACCGCCAACGCGGTATTGCCGCCGGCCAGCCTGCACCTGCGGGCCTGTCGCTGGTTCAACGCCCAGGGGCTGCTGGACGAAGCGGTGGAGCAGGCGTTGCGCGCCGGGCACCTGGATGTGGCGGCGAACCTGGTACAAAACCTGTCCGAGGAACAGTTGCTGGCGGAACAGAACGTCGGCATGTTGCTGCGCTGGAAAATGGACTTGCCCGACAGCCTGCTGATCAGCACCCCGAGGCTGATCGTGCTGTACAGCTGGGCGCTGGGGCTGGCGTGCCAGCTGGATGCCGCCGAGGAACTGGCCAGCCATTTGAGTCGCTTCCTGCCGGCCCCCTCGGCCACCGCGCAGAAGTCCATGCTGGCGCAATGGCTGGCCTTGAGCGGGATCGTCGCCCGTGGACGGGGGAATCGCGAACTGACCCTGCTGTATTGCACCGAAGCCCTGGAAACCTTGCCCCAGAAGCGTTACGGGCAGCGGCTGGTGTGCCTGTCGACCCTGTCCAACCTGGCGATCGCCGATGGCGATTTGTGGCGCGCCCGGGGGCTCAACCGCGAGTCCCTGGAACTGGCGCAGCGGGTCGGCAACCCCTTGTTCGAGGCCCTGGCCCATTACGACCGGGCCCGGGTGCTGCAAGCCCGCGGCGAGATCCTGCGGGCGCTGGATGAAGTCCGCCAGGGTTTGCAGCGCTTGTATGGCCTGTCCACGCAGCGCCTGTATGCGGTACGTGCGCGGCTGACGCTGTATGAGGGTTATCTGTTGATGTTGCGCTGCCAGCCCGAGACCGGACTGGCCCGCTTGCGGGCGGGCCTGGTCGAGGCCCGGGCCTGTCGCGATATCAGCGTGCTGATCGGCCATTGCGTGATCGCCAACCTGGAAGGCCACAACGGTGAGTTTGCCAAGGCCTTTGCCGAGCTGGCCGAGGCCGAACGCCTGATGCACATCTGGGACGTCCCGCCGATCTACTACCTGGCGATGATCACCCTGGTCAAATGCGAACTCTGGCTGGCCCAGGGCCGCACCGACCTGGCGCAGGCCTGGCTGGCTCGCCTGGGGCAGACCTACACCGGCGACCAGGCCGCCGCGGCGCCGGAGTTTCATCCACAGCTGCCGCTGCATATCGAGTTGCAGCAGGCTTTGCTCGACAGCATCCAGGGCGCGCCGGCCCTGGCCGAACAGCGCCTGGACAAACTGGTGGAGCATGGCCGGGAGACCGGGCGGCAGATGCTCAATGTGATGGCGTTGAATCAGAAGGTCGCGCTGTTGCTGGCCCAGGGGCGCGACCCCGAGGCCCGGCAGGCCTTTGCCCAGGCACTGGAAGCTGCCGTGGGCGGGGCATTGCAACCGTTCGAATGGGTGGTGCGGGCGCATCCGGCCTGGGTCCGCGAGCAGCTTCAGCAGGGGCCGGCGACGCCATTGCGCCAGACCTTGCTCGAGCGCCTGCCGGTCGCCGTGGCGCGCGAACCTCTGGAGCAGCATCACGGCGAAGCCCTCAGCTCCCGCGAGCTGGCGGTGCTGCAACTGATTGCCCAGGGCTGTTCCAACCAGGAAATCAGCGATCAGTTGTTTATCTCGCTGCACACCGTGAAGACCCACGCCAGCCATATCAACAGCAAGCTGGGGGTGGAGCGTCGCACCCAGGCCGTGGCCCGGGCCCAGGAACTGGGCTTGCTGGGTTAATCAGGCTGTCGGTTGATCTCGCTGGCATCGCCCTCGGCGTGCTCCTGGGGCGAAGCTGGAGTCTCAGTGGCGGTGAAGTCCAGGGTCACCGTGAAGCGCTGCTGTTCGGTGACGACCTGGATCTTCCAGCCCAGTCTGGCGCACAGCTGGCGCATCAGTTCCAGGCCCAGGCCGTAGCCAAAGTCGCTGGATTCTTCCGGCTGGCTGGTGTCACGGATGCGGTTGACGATGCGCAGTTGCAGCTGCTCGAAGGTGATTTCGATGCTGCCTTCGTCGGCATATTGCAGGGCATTGCGCAGAAAGTTACCGACCACGATCCGGCAGGCAGTCGGGGGCAGGCGACAGGGTTCGTTGCTGATGTCGAGGATCAGTTCGATGTCCCGCTTGCCGATCAGGTAACGATGCTCCTGGATCAGTTCGTTGAACAACTCGACCATGTCGATGGCTTCTTCCGGCAAGGGCTCAAGGCGCTCGCGGCTCATCCACAGCAGAGTCTCGGCAATGCGTTGCATGTTCAGTACCGAGCGTTCGATACGTTGCAGAGGCGGGGGCAGCGTGCCCCCGGACTGCAGGGCCAGCAGTTCCAGGTTGGCCTTGAGCACCGCCAGCGGTGTGCGCAACTCATGGCTGGTGTAGCGCAGCAGGCGTCCCTCGCGCAGGCTGGCGGCCTGCACCTGCTGCACGCTCTGGGCCAGGGAGTCGGCCAGTACATTGAACTCCTTGAAGCGGAAGTTCGGGCGTTGGCTGGACACCGCATTTGGATCCTTCAGGGTGGTGGACCACTGGGCCAACCGGCCGAGAGGGCGTACCAGCCACCAGACCAGCAGGACGATGATGATTAGTGCCGGGACGAATACCGCCAGACTGATGAAGTTGACGCTGTTCAGTTCGTGATCGAGATAGGCGTCGGACAACGGGGTCTCGACCTCGCCACCTTCTTCGTGGTCGTGGTCGACATCGAACATGTACAGGGTTTTGCCGTCACCCAGGGGCTGGGCCAGGATCGCTTTGACTTCATCCTGTCCATCGGCGTCCAGTTCACCGAACACCTGCACGGCGCCGAAGGACAGGGTTGGCGGCGTATCCAGCAACTGGCGAATTTTCGGCGGCAGCGCTTCCTTGCCGATAACGCTGCTGAAGAAATAGTTCTGCGGTGGGGGCAGGCTTGGGTCTTTCTTGTAATGCCTGACGAAGTACAGGGCTTCCTCTTCCATCATGGCGCTGGCGGTATAGAGCAGGCCACGGACGCTGTAGCTCGATAGCAGTTGGCTGTAGATCAGCAGCACCACGGCGATCAACAGCAGGAAACTGCCGCTGATCACCCATTTCAGACTCAGCCCCTTACGCATGGGGCCTCAGCTGTACGCCGATGCCGGAAATAGTGTGGATCAGCGGTTGGCTGAAATCCTTGTCCACTGCCTTACGCAAGCGGTGCATATGCACCTTGAGGGTATTGCTGTCCGGTGGCTCGTCGCCCCAGACCGTGGCCTCGAGACGTTCGCGACCCACCGGCTCGGGACTGGCGCGCATCAGGCACTCCAGCAAGGTCCAGCAGATGGGCGACAGGTGCAGTTCCTGTCCGGCGCGGCTGACCTTGCGAGTGGACAGGTCCATGGTCAGGTCGGCCACCTGCAGGCGGCTAGCCTGGCCGCTGCGCCGCAGGCTCAGGGCGCGGATCCTGGCCACCAGTTCGGCCAGCTCGAAGGGCTTGACCAGATAGTCGTCGGCACCCATGGCAAAGCTGGCGAGCTTGTCCGGCAGAGCATCCAGCGAGGTGAGCATCATGATCGGTGTCTGTTTGCCCTGTTCGCGCAGCTGTTTGCACAGCTGTTGGCCGTCCAGGCGCGGCAGCATGATGTCCAGCAGGATCACATCATAATGCTGGTCCAGCGCCAGGCTCAGGCCGGTCCGGCCATTACTGGCGTGATCACAGACGATTCCGCTGATCTCCAGGTATTCGATGACGGTGTTGGCCAGGTCGAGGTTGTCCTCGACCAGCAGCAGGTGGATATGCACGGGAACGTCCCCTTGGACCCTTGTCGCTCAGTGGCCCAGAGGATAGCGGAGTTGGGCGTTTTTTTACCGATGTTTACCTGGCGTTAACCTGTCGGACTCTAGGGTGGCGGCTTTTACCCCAAGAGAGCGCCACCATGAACCTGTCTCCTTTGATCAAAGACATTCTGCTGGTCTTGATTGTCATCGGCCTGATGACCTATGGCTTGTTGTCCAGAACGCCTGCGGTGCGCCTGGGCGAGGGCGGGCTGCGGGCAGGATTCTTGATCGGGCATGGGAGGGAGCTGACAGCAGGATCGGACGCCGTTGCCTATGCATTCTGAAAAGGTCGGCGCGGGCTACACCGATCAGTTGGTGTTTTGCTTGTTGCTGATTCTTTGCGTGTCGCTTGCACTGGGCATCTATATCGTCCGGCTCAATGCGCGCATCGATCAGCAGCGTGAACTGTCGCCGGTGCATCTGCTCGAGTGCGGCAATGGGCGCGGCGCTTTTATCGTCTATCCCCACGGGCAGCGCAGCAGCAGTGACAATTGTTATCTGATCGAAGAGGATGAGTAGCCAGCGTAGCGGCACCCAGGAAGATCCGGCGCTGAATTCAAGCACAAGAAACGTAGTTCTTGCGCTTGAATGTCGATCTACAGTGCAGGCGTACTGAGATGAAGGCCAGGCCCGGGCCTGATCTCCCTGGAAGATAAAGGAGGCTTACCATGTCCTGCGTATTCAAACTGATGAACTCGCCCGTCGGTCAACTGACCCTGGTTGCCAGAGGCACGAAGCTCGCCGCGATTCTCTGGGAGAACGAACGCGAAAACCGCGTGCGCCTCGGCCCGTTGCAGCCAGCCGACGATCATCCGGTCTTGCTGGAAACCGAACGCCAGCTCAACGAGTATTTTGCCGGCAGCCGCGATTGCTTCGAGCTGGAGCTGGACTTTGTCGGCACCGAGTTCCAGCGCAAGGTCTGGCAGGCGCTGCTGACCATTCCTTTCGGTGAAACCCGCAGCTACAGCCAGATTGCCGCACAGGTGGGCAGCCCCAAGGCCGTGCGCGCGGTCGGCGCGGCCAACGGCCGGAACCCGATCTCGATCATTGCCCCTTGCCACCGGGTGATTGGCGCCTCGGGCAGCCTCACCGGTTTCGCCGGTGGCTTGCAGGCCAAGCAGTTCCTGCTGGCGCTGGAGGAGGGTGAACAGACATTGCCACTGGGCTTCTAGCCCTGCCGACCACAGGCGTGACGACAGGAACACCTTGTCTACAACAGCGGTTGTAGAGCGGTTGCCGCGATATCGTTCGGTATTAACCGAACGGGTAATAAGAGTTTTGTATTCTGTCGTCAAAAAAACATCACAAACCGCTCGCTATAATTCCCCCGAAATACAACTAAAGCCGTATAGCCCGCCTGCTTGATTTCTATCAAGCCATAACAGAATATAGTCCGCCAGCGTATCGGGACTTACCAACTTGGTAGGTCGGCAGCTATGTATTCACGTGCTTAGGCATAATAAAAAAAATCTTGCATCGTCTTCGCCCTCTCCCGAGAGGTTGAAGTAATCCTGAAATATACGAGCTCATGACATGGATAGTCGACTTAAATACTCTGACTTTATTCCGGCCGACGAAAGTAATTCAAATGTCTGTTTAAAATTAGAGCTTGAAAAACTCTTGGGCGACCTGCAGGGGGCAAGTTATGCCTACTTTGCCGCCCCTCGAAACCGCGAAGTGGCCCCTCTTATTATTTCGAACTACCCATCGCGCTGGCTGAAAGCCTATAAGAATGCCAACTATCATCTGATCGACCCGATCATTCATCACGGTCTTAAAAGTTGCGCGCCATTTTCCTGGAGTGACGCCCTCCAGGCCGCCTCCTGTGACAAGAGTCGAGAGTTGTTTCGGCGTTCCAGCCAATTCCGGATCTGCTCCGGCGCCACGTTTACCCTGCATGACGCCTGCGGCATGTTCAGTTCGCTGAGTCTTTGCAATGGCGGGTCGCAAACCGACTTTGAGCGGCGCATGGCCGACCAGCAGGGGCAACTGCAGATGGCGTTGATCCGCTTTCATAGCCGGCTGCTGAGCCTGCGGGCGATGGATGAACTGTTCCCCGAGCCTCAGACCGGGCCGCTTTCGGCCAGGGAGCTGGGGGTGCTCAAGTGGGTGATGATGGGCAAGGCCTACCGGGAAATCGCGCTGATCTGCGCGATTTCCGAGCGGACGGTCAAATTTCACATGTCGAACATTTCCGGAAAGCTGCAGGTCTGTAATGCCAAGCAGGCGGTTTACGAGGCTCAGCGCCAGGGCATCCTCTGATTCAGGCGCTGATCCGCTGGGGCTCGTGGAACGCTGTGTCGAGCGGGCTCAGGCGCTGCGGCCACTGGCTGGCCCGCGAGGATGACAAGGGGCACTTGCGGGCGATGCTGGACAGCAGGCGCTGACGATTGGCGTCGCTGACCGGCATGTTCAGCAGCAGCACCTTTTCCCCCGGCGTGGCCTCGCCGGAGTCCAGTACTTCGTAGTGCCAACCGGCGCTGCGGACGATCCGCCCCATGGCATTGCTGACGACCGTGATGATCGATTCCAGGCCGCTGCGCGCGGCATGGTTGTGCATGCACAACAGCAGCATTTCGGTCAGCGGCAGATGGGCCAGGCCGAGCTGGCGCGATCGGGTCTTGTCGACGAAGAAGCGGCTGGATTCAGCCATCAGCGCCTGCTTGGGCGGCTCGCAGCGGAAAAAGTCACGGAACGGCCCTTCGACCATATAGGGATCCAGGGTGTTGATCAGGCGCAGGCCGGCCAGGGGCACACCTTTCCAGGTGCCGATCAGGTAGGTCGTGCGCTCGTTGTCGTACTCATCGAACTCGATGTCATTCTTTATATTGACCTTCCAATTCAAGCGATCGGCGAATACTTCCTTGCGCAGGCCATACAAATCGGCGACCCAGGCGTGGGGCGTCGCACTATAGTCGAGCGCGTGAAATTCGATAGATTCCATATTGTTAAAGTTCTTCCATGGGATATGGCCAGTACTAAGGATTGGGCTCGCACAGTTCGCGAAGAGTCAACTTGCGGCTAAGGCAAATCAATTGTGCAGCGCTTGTTAGTTTAACAATGTCTGCCCGGCGACAACCTGTACTTAGGTGCAGTACAGGTTGCCTGATTTGATTTTCATTGCGCACTTGCTCATCTGTACCTAGATACAGTTGTCCTCTTCGGGCAATTACGACAACTTATGCCGGGCAGTGGTTAAGCCCCCAATAACGCCGCAGAGCTGAGCTTTGCAATGTTGGACGATTGTTCCAACTAGTGCGTACATGGCTTGTACTTGCGAGTACTCCACTTGCCTTAATCGTCGAATATGCCAATGGCAGTCTGAGTGTCTGGATCAGGCTTCTTCACGCTGCGTGGCATCTCCAGCCAAGACATCGAAACAGGGAAGATCATGGAAAAGTCCGCCTCTTCAGAACCGCGCCGGGTGGTTGTAACCGGTTATGGCGCTATCTGCTCGCTCGGCGAGAATGTCGACGCCATCTGGGACGCAATGATGGATTACCAGGTTGGTTACCGTCAGCACAGCTTCGACGATCCGAGCATCCATGCGCGTTACTTTGGCTTTATCGATGACTTCGGTCGGGAAGCGATGCGTCCGTTCTCGAAGAAAATCTCCAAGATGTTGCCGCTGTTCGCCAAATACAGCCTGGTGGCCACCCACGAGGCGATCCGCATGGCGTATGGCGACACGCCTCTGGATGAGATCGTCTCGCCCTTTGATCGCGGCGTGATCCTGGGTACCGGTTGGGGCGGTCTCGATACCGCCAACAGCAATAACAACGAATACCGTGAGCAGGGCATCTCCACGTCCTTCGCCACCGTCATGTCGATGTGCAATGCCGCGACCGCCGGTATCACCATGAACTGGAACATGCGCGGTATCCAGAACAGCCCGGTGGCGGCCTGCGCCACGGGCACCATCGCCATTGGCGAAGCCTACGAGGCGATTCGCAGCGGCCGCGCCAAGGTGATGATCGCCGGTGGCAGCGAATCCCTGAAAGAGCAGTTCAACGTCTGGTCGGTGGATGTCATCCAGGCCTTGAGCAAGGAACAGGAAAACCCACGCCTGGCCTGCTGCCCGTTCAGCAAGGGGCGCAGCGGCTTCGTGCTCTCCGAGGGCGCGGCGGTGTTGTGCCTGGAAGACTATGAACTGGCCCGGGCACGGGGCGCGAAGATCCTCGGCGAGATCACCGGCTACGCCAACTATTCGGACGCCTACGACATGACGGCCCCGGCCGAAGACATGCAGGCCCGGGTGCGGGTGATCAATGACGTGTGCCAGCAGGCAGGCGTAGAGGCCTCGCAGATCGACTACGTCAACCTGCACGGCACCTCGACACCGCTCAACGATGTCAACGAAACCCGCTCGATCAAGCTGGCCCTGGGGGATGCGGCATATGGCATTCCGATGTCCAGCACCAAGTCCTACACCGGGCACTTGATCGGCGCCGCCGGTTCCATGGAGGCGGTCTTCTGCCTCAAGGCCATGGCCCGGGGCACGATTCCGGCGACCATCCACATGGATGAGGCCGACCCTGAGTGCGACCTCAACTACGTGCCCAACGAGCACCTGCATGGGCAGACCCTGAACAATGTGCTGAACCTGAGCTTCGGCTTCGGTGGCGCCAACGCCGGCATCATGCTGCGCAAGGTGGTCTGATCATGCAGTTGCAATTCGGAGCCGAGCAGATCGAGGCCTGGGCCGGTCTCTCCGGCGATCGCAACCCGATCCACTTCGACCGCGAGGCGGCGCGCCGCATGGACGCGGCCGATGTGGTGGTGCACGGCATGCTTGCTCTGCTGCCGGTCAAGCAGCGCATGGGGCGGGTCAACCCGGTGCTGCCCCAGGACTGGATGCAGTTCAAGGCGCTGCTCAAGACGCCGGTGCTGCGCGACAGCACGGTGGCCCTGTCGACCCGCGAACGCAGCGACAGCACGGGCTTCAAGTTGCACTCGAGCGCTGACAACAGCGAACACGTGATCGGCCATGTACGCATTGTCGAGGCGCCGGAGTGGTCATCCACAACCCCGGGTTTCCTGCTGGCACGCGAGGAGGTCGCGGCCTGGCTCGCGCGCTTTCGTGATGACCTGGGCCGGGAGCTCGATGACTGGGTCGCGCTCGATGCGCTGATCTTTTCCCACTTCATCCGTAACCATCTGGGCGTGATCTTCGATTGCCTGTCCCCGCAGTTCCGTCAACGGCAGCGGCCGAACCGGCTCGAGGATCTGTCCGATCATCTGGTGGTGCAGACCAGCCACCAGATCACCTTCTGCACATCGCTGCGTTCGCTGGGCGAGTTGCAGACCGATATCCGCTGCGAGATCGACAACATCCACCTGATCGAAAGCCCCGGCAAGGCCGTGGGCACCCTCGATCTCGGGGTGCATGTCAGCGATCGCCACGTAATGACCATCACCCTCGGCCTGATGATAAAGGCCCTTCCAACCTCCCAAGGAGCTATGCAATGACCACCGTAGAGAAAGTATTTGCCGTTGTTCGCGACCTCATCCTGGAACTCAAGGATGTCGACGAAAACGATGTGACCCTCGATACCAACATCGAGGCGATGGAGTTCGACAGCCTGGACTTCGTCGAGATGCAGGTCGTGGTGCAGAAGAAGGTCGGCGTGGCCCTGGATCCCGACTCGTTCGTCAGCCGCAAGATCGCCACGCTGCGCCAGCTGTGCGAGTTCGTGGTCGAGCTCAAGGAATCGGCCGCTGTCCCTGCCTGACTGGCAGGTCCACCGTTACGGATAGGAGCAAGGGAATGTCCACGCTGACCAATAGTGTGCTCACCATTTCAGAAGCAAGAGAGTCGAAGGTCCGCAAGCTGAGCGAAGTCTCGCACCACAAGACCATGGACCACGCGACCGTGCTGCCCTGGGACCAGGAAGTCGATCGCAGCCAGTACCCGAAGGACCCCGATCACCTGTGGATCAATGGCACGCGTTTCTGCGAAGGCCTGAGCGAGGCGCAGAAGCTGGAGCTGGCCTGGCTGGAAACCGGCCGTGACATCTCCATGTTCATCTGGCTGGAGCAGACCATTCCGCCGTTGTACATGGGCTATGTCACCCAGTTCCACGACCGCATCTCCCAGGACCTGCAGGAGTACCTGATGATCTTCTCCAAGGAGGAGATCGTTCACACCCTGACCTTCAAGCGTTTCATGGGCAAGGCCGGCCTGCAGTTGTGGAACCCGCCGGTGGGTCTCTATGAGTTGCTGACCGAGACGCTGCCGAAGATGGAGCCCGCGGTGGGCGTGCTGTTCACGCTGCTGATCGAGTGGGTCGCGGAAATGGGCGCGATGCACACGTCCCAGGGGCCAGGCATCGAGCCTATGACCCGGACCATGTTCCGTGAGCACCATCATGACGAGGCCCGGCATATCGCCTTCGGTCGCTGGATCAGCGAGTCGTTCTTTGAAACGGCGAGCCCTGAGTCCATCGCCCAGGTGAAGGCCATGAGCCGCCGGATCATCCCGGCGTTGATCGACATGTTCACCTACAACCCGGAAATCGCCTGCCACACCTCGTTCGAATTCCCGATCGCGGTGGATGACAAGGCGAAGATCGAGGAGGTCTGGCGCTCGGCCCATAACGCTCGGCTCAACGATCTGCGCTTTGCCGAGATCTACGCCTGGGTCGACAAGCTGGGGTTGCGGCAATGAACCAGCCGTCCTGGGACGCGATCTTCGTCGGTGCCGGGATCACCAGCCTGGCCTGTGCGGCGATGCTGGTCAAACGTGACCCCGGGGTGCGCCTGCTGATGGTCGACAAGCATATTGTCGTCGGCGGCTATGCCTCCACCTTCAGCCGGCCAAAGCAGGGTGCAGTGTTCGACTGCAGCCTGCACAAGCTCAGTGGCATGGCCGAGGGCGGCAATCTCATCCGTATCCTGCGTGACCTGGGGCTGGACGAGACGCTGGACCTGGTCTATCCCCACGACTACTTCTGCGCCTACCGGGACGGCACGGAGCTGCCGCTGGCCAACGATGCGGACGGGGCGGAGCAGCAGCTGGTCGAGCGCTTTCCCCATCAGGCCGAGGCCATCGCGACCTTCTTCGAGCACGTCCGGACCTACGGGCGCAACGGCTACTACCAGTTCCAGATGCTCGACGGCACCTTCGAGCCGGACATGGCCCAGTTGCGTTTCGCCCATCGCAACCTGAAGCACAAGACCGTGCGCCAGGCGCTGCACGAACTGTTCGACGACCCGTACCTGATCGAGATCCTGGCGGCGCCGGGCATCTACGTCGGCGGTTACTCGGAAGACCTGGGCTACCTGTACTACCTGCATGTGGTGTACGCCACGCTCAACCGTGGCAACGCCTATGTCGCCGGCTCCTCCCAGCACCTGTCCAACCTGCTGGCGCAGCAGATCGAACAGGCGGGCGGGCAGATCCTGCTCAGCACCCGTGTCGATGGGGTGCTCACCGACGGCCAGAGCAATGCCACGGGCATCAGCACCAATCGCGGGGTGTTCCATTCTTCGCGGGTGTACATCAACGCTTCACCGCACTACGCGGTGCAACACCTGTTCGCGGCGGATGTGGAGCTGGCGGCTACCCGGGAGAAACTCACCGGGCTTAAGCCGGCACGCTCGACCACCACCGTGTACCTGGTGACCGACCTGCCACCGGAGCAACTGGGCTTGCAGCACAGCGAATCGATGCTGTTCGCCGATGATCCGGCGGCAGGCGCCGAGCTGCGCATGGCCGCCGCGCTCAGCGGTTATGAGGCGCAGCTCAGTGAGCGGGCCTTCTGGGAGATGTCGCCGATCGAGGTCACCAACTACCACGCCCTGGACCCGGCCGCGGGCCAGGTGGTGTGTATCAACGTGCTCGACTCGATCGCCCATTGGCCGCAGCGCCGCACCGCGCAATACCGGGCCAAGAAGCAGCGGGCCAGCGACATCCTGGTGGAGCGTCTGTTGCGCCAGGTGCCGGGGCTGCGCGGGCATGTGCTGCATACCGAGGTCGCCACGCCCCACACCTATGTGCGTTTCACCAACAACACCGACGGTTCGGGTTATGGGGCGATGGTGGGTACCGATCTCAAGGGTCATGTGTTCCATCACGGCTTCCCGGTCCAGGGCGTGCAGTTCCTCAGCGCCTGGGTCGCAGGCCCCAGTTACGAAGCCGCCTTCGGCTATGCCGAGATGAAGGCCAGGCAATGGAGGCGAGCATGAGCAAGAACGAGCAATCGACCGGTTGGCTGGGGATCGCCATTTCCAAGCTGTTCATCCGGGTCATGTTCCGTCAGGTACAGGGCTGGAAGCGTAACGTGCCCAACCGCGCGGCAGGCTTTGTGGAGATAGCGCGCGACGGTAGCCGGCTGGAGGGGGCGTCCCTGCGCACCAGCGCCATGCGCCCTCGGGGCGTGGTGCTGTTGTGTCATCCGTTCCTCAAGTACGGCATGCATTACTTTTTCGAGAACAACCTGGACCAGGCGTTTCTCGAGCAGGGCTATCACGTGGTCGCCTTCAACTTCAAAGGCTTCGGCCGCAGCACCATCGGCGGTCATGCGTTCGCCGACGATGTGCTGGCGATTGCCCGGCGCGTGTCGCGGGACAACCCCGGCCTGCCGATCCACCTGGTGGGCTGTTCATTTGGTGGTTATCACCTGTCCCATGCCCTGGCGCGGGATGCCACGCCCTTTACCTCGGCCGTGCTGGACAGCGTGCCGATTTCAGTGCGCAGCTACTTCACTCGCGGGCCGCTGCGACTGGCCATGCGCTGGATCAGCGGCAGCCGCCTGGCGGTCCCCACGGGGACCTGTGCCATCGATCACTCGCTGCGCGGCGTGCGTCATCTACCGATCGCCTACTTCTACGGGCGCAACGACCACTTCATCCCGGATGCCAGCGTGACCGGGCTCAGCCAGGAGTGCGAGGCGCTGCACGTGGTTGGTTTCGAGGGCTGTCGCCACCTGGAAAACCACAAGAAACACCGGGACCGCTACTTCGAGGAGATTTTCGATTTCTTCGCCCGTGCGGAAGCTCGAAAAACCGCCGTGCCGGCATAACGGCGGCAGGGATCATCAGGCCAAAGGATGTAGATCATGGAAGTTCAGCAGTCTTCAAACGGCAAATGGGTACTGGTCAGTGGCGGCAGTCGCGGCATTGGCCGCGCACTGGTCCTGGCCCTGGCCCGGGAAGGGTATCGGGTCGCATTCACCTACCAGTCCTCGGCCGACGCGGCCTTGCAGCTGGAGCAGGAAGTGGCCGCCAGTGGCGGCCTGGCCAGCGGGCATGCCTGTGACGGAAGGGACCACGACTCGGTGGAGGCGGTGTGCGCCCAGCTGGTGGAAACCCTTGGCGAGCCCTACGGCTTGATCAACAACATGGGCGTGACCGGCGACCAGCTGTTGTTCAAGTTCGACATCGAGCGTTACCGCGATGTGGTCGCGACCAACCTCGATTCGGCGGTGTATTTCAGTAAGTGCCTGGCCCCGGCGATGGCCGCCGAACGCCGCGGCAAGATCCTGCACATGTCCTCCGTCAGCGGGCTCAAGGGCAACAAGGGGCAGATGGGGTATTCGGCGACCAAGGCGGCGATGATCGGCATCACCAAGACCATGGCCCTGGAAATGGCGCGCTTCAAGATCACCGTCAACGCCATCGCCCCAGGCTTCATTGCTACGGAGATGGTCGGGCAGATCGCCGACCCGATACGCAAGTCGATCACCGACACCATCCCCCTCAAACGCTTCGGCGAAGTCCGGGAAGTGGCGGCCCTGGCCAGCTTCCTGCTGTCGCCCCAGGCCGACTACATCACCGGCCAGACATTCGTGATCGATGGCGGTCTGACAGCCTGATTAGCAGTTCTGATCTGGCCGCAGAGCCAGGAGAAATCATGAGTCAAGAATACGATACCGTTTTCGTCGGCGCGGGCCTTGGCGCGTTGGCGAGTGCCAGCCTTATGGCGCAGCGAGGCCAGAAAGTCCTGGTGGTGGAAAAGCACAACGTAGCCGGCGGTTATGCGAGCAATTTCCGCCGCAAGGATTTCAACTTCGATGTTTCGCTGCATTCGTTCGACGGCGTGGTGCGTGGCGCCGAGTCGTTCAATGTCATCCAGGCCTGCGGCGTGGCGGACAAGGTCGAGTTTCTCCATCACCCGACCCTGTACCGCTATCGCTCGCAGGACATCGACCTCACGGTCGGGCACCGCGACCTGGAAGGTTACAAGCGTGAGTTGTTCCGCTTCTTTCCCGAGGAGGTCGATAACATCAACCGGCTGTTCGCCGAATCGCAGCGCAACTACAAGGACCTGTGCGGTTTCCTGTATTCGCGCAAGCCGTTCTGGATGAGGCTGGTGGCCACGCCGATGATCTACCCCCGGGTGCTCAAGTACGGGCATGAAACGGTGGATCACTATTTCTCGCGTTTCACCTCCAATGAGCGCCTCAAGGAAGTGCTGTCGGCGCAGTGGAGCTACTACGGCCTGCCGGCCAAGGACCTGGCGTTTGGCTACTTCTCCTATCCCTTCATCGACTACCTGGAGAACGGCGGCTATTCGATCAAGGGCGGTTCACAGGCCTTGTCCAACGCCTTGGTCGAGGTCATCGAGCAGCATGGCGGCCGGGTCGAACTGGAATCGGCAGTCAACCAGATCGTGATCGAGCGCGGCCGGGTCGGTGGCGTGGTGACGCGCAAGTCGGGGAGGGTCAAGGCGCGCAACGTCGTGGCCAATATCTCGCCCCATGCGGTGGTGGCACTGGCCGGCGAGCAGCACTTCGACGCCAAGTACCGCTCGCGCCTGCGCCGGCTCAAGTTGTCGGTCTCGGGGTTTCAGGTCTACCTGGGGCTCGATTGCCCGCTGAGCGAGCTGGGCGTGGGCCCCGAGGAGTACATCCACTTCTTCGCACCGCCGAAAACCCAGCGCGAACAGTTCGAGCATATCCAGGCCGGACAGCTGCATGGCGACAACACCAGTTGGTCGATCAACTACTTCTCCAACGTCGATCCCTCGATGGTCCCGGCCGGAAAGTCCAGCCTGGGCCTGTTCACCCTGACGGGCGCCGGCGAGTGGCATTCCCTGGACAAGCTCGACTACCGGCGCAAGAAGATCGAACTCACCGAGCTGCTGATCGCCAACGCCGAGCGGGTCATTCCCGGCTTGCGTCGGCACATCGAGGTCTGCGAGGCGGGCTCGCCGCGCACTATGAGCAAGTTCACCCATAACCCGGCGGGCGCGATCTACGGCTTCGAGCAGAACACCCGGCAGTC
>Ga0066464_1000405_pt1 | contig 18513 bp, 17 predicted proteins | sample LakWasMe94_HOW11_2_FD_59583 | JGI IMG/M metagenome (GOLD analysis project Ga0066464, IMG submission 59583) | Freshwater sediment methanotrophic microbial communities from Lake Washington under simulated oxygen tension - Sediment Metagenome 94_HOW11 | ecosystem: Environmental > Aquatic >...
CAATGGTTTGCAGCGAGATGGCGGCATTCTCGGTGCGGCTGGCCAGGTGGTGGTTGGCCGTGGCGATTTCGTGGGTGTTGCTACTCACCACCTCCACGCCGCAGTGCACCTGGCTGACCAGATCGCTCAGCGATTGGTGCATACGCCCCAGGTCACGCTTGACCTGCGAGATTTCGCACGGGCCCGCGCTGTCGACACCGCGACGCAAATCACCCTGACCCCAGGCATCCGCGGTGGCCTGCAAGTCCTGAATGGGTGCCAGGATGGAGCGCACGATGGCCAGCACCAACAGCGTGGCCAGCACCGACACCAGGGCCGTTGCCGCCACCACCAGCCAAGGCGCATCTTGCGCGGTGATGGCCAGGGCGCGACGGCGTTCGCCCGCGCGCTCGGCAATCGCGCGGGACAGATCGCCCAGAGCCTGGTCGGTTTGCAAAATTGCGCCCTTGAGCGGCACCATGGCGGTGTTGGCGGCCCAGGGGTCATGGAGTTCACCGCGCTCTATCTTGCCCAACAGCAGCGCGAACCCGCTGGCGTAATGGTCCATGCCCTGTTGCATCTGGTCCAACAGCGCACGCTCATCGGTCGCAGCCAACGCGCGGGTGCGGGCAATCGCCTGGCGCACGGTCTGCACCTCGGTCTTCCACAAGGCGGTGTTGCGCTCGGTGTCCTGCTCGTCACCCATGGTCAGCAGAATGTCCTTCTCAAAGCGGCGGGCGTTGCCGATGGCGGCCCGCACGTCACTGAGCGTGCGCACCGATTCAAATTCGGTGTCGATGAAGGCTGTGGCACGGTCGGCCTCGTTCTTGATCGTCCACGAGGAAAACACGCCGAGCGCCACCAGGGCCGCCACCGAAAAACGCAACAGCAGCATGAGCCGCGAACGGATACGAAAACTAGTCAGCCATTGCATAGCAACTTCCTTCACGGTGGATACATCGTTCCGCGATGGTGCGGTCAGAGCGTGTCAATTTCATGAAAACCTCGGGTTTACCCGGGCCATGCAAGGGCTTAACCGTCAGCTTTTCTAAAGCCATGCACGGCTTTCCGCTATAGACTTTGCGCAGGGCACGGGGCCTCGCGCCGTACCTGAGACATACCCACACCATGCGGAGAAACAATGAACGCCTTACTTAAATTTTCAAGAGGGGTCGACTGGCTAAACAGCCAAATCGGCAAGCACGTCATATGGCTCATATTTGCCTCCACCATCATCAGCGCCGCGAATGCGGTGGTGCGCAAGGCGTTCAATGTGGGCTCCAATGCGTTTCTGGAAGTGCAGTGGTATTTGTTCGCTGCGTCCTTCCTGATTGCCTCGGCCTACACGCTGCTCAATGGTGAACACGTCAAGATCGACGTGGTCTACAGCCACTTTTCCAAGCGCACGCAGACCAAGATCGACATCTTCGGCTTCATTTGCTTTCTCACCCCGGTGTGCGGGGCCATGCTGTGGTTTGGTGTGCCCTTCTTCCTCAAGGGGCTGCAATCCGGAGAAATGTCCACCAACGCCGGTGGCCTGATACGTTGGCCGGTGTACGCGTTGATACCCCTGGGTTTTTCGCTGCTGCTACTGCAAGGCTGGTCCGAACTCATCAAGCGTATCGCCTTCCTGCAAGGTCTGATTGAGGACCCTACCCTCAAGGACATTGCGATGACTGCGGAAGAAGAACTGGCCGAGGCGATCCGCCTACTGGCTGAATCCAAGAACAAATCCGCTTGACCCGGGGAATCATCCATGATGGAACTACTAACACACAATATGGCCCCGATCATGTTCGCGGGCTTAATCATCTTCCTACTGATGGGCTTTCCAGTTGCCTTCAGCCTGGGAGCCTGCGGATTGTTTTTCGGCTTTGTCGGCGTTGGACTGGGCATGTTGCCCGAAGCACTGCTGCAAGCCTTGCCGCTACGCCTGTTCGGCATCATGCAGAACGACACGCTGCTGGCAATTCCGTTCTTCACGCTGATGGGGCTCATATTGGAGCGCAGCGGCATGGCCGAGGACCTGCTCGAAACCATTGGCCAATTGTTTGGCCCGGTGCGTGGCGGTCTGGCCTTTGCCGTGATCTTTGTCGGCGCACTGTTGGCTGCGACCACCGGTGTGGTGGCCGCGTCGGTGATCTCGATGGGCCTGATCTCGCTGCCCATCATGCTGCGCTACGGTTATGACCGGCGCATCGCATCGGGTGTGATCGCGGCCTCGGGTACCCTGGCCCAGATCATTCCGCCGTCGCTGGTGTTGATCATCTTGGCGGACCAATTGGGCCGCAGCGTCGGCGACATGTACAAGGGTGCCTTCATCCCCGGCTTTGCGTTGACCGCCATGTATGTGGGCTTTGTGGTCGTCGTCGCCATCTTCCGTCCTGCCATGGTTCCTGCCTTGCCGATCGAAGCCCGCACCATCCGTGAAGACAATGGCAAAAGTGGTTTGATGTCGCTGCTGATTCTGACCATCGTGTCTACCGGTATCGCCGTGTACTTTGGCGAACACTATGCGGAGGTGTATAGCTGGTTCAAGGGTGAGAAGGTTGACACCGTGGCCACCGACGAAACCATCGTCGTTGCCATGTGTTCCGGTGTGACCTTGGCCTTTGTGATTGCGGTCATCAACAAGGTCACCCGCCTGGGTTTGTTGTCCCGCATGGCCGAACGCGTGACCTTTGTGTTGATCCCGCCGCTGCTGTTGATCTTCCTGGTACTGGGCACGATTTTCCTGGGTATTGCCACCCCGACCGAAGGCGGTGCCATGGGTGCCATGGGTGCCACCATCATGGCCTTGGCGCGCGGCCGTCTGAGCATGAAGCTGCTCAAGCAGGCGCTGAACACGACGACCAAGCTGGCCAGCTTTGTGGTCTTCATCCTGGTGGGCTCCACCATCTTCAGCCTGGTGTTCCAGGGGGTGGATGGGCAAAAGTGGGTCGAGCATTTGCTGACCGGTTTGCCCGGCGGCCAGATCGGCTTCCTGATCGTCGTCAACCTGCTGATCTTCTTCCTGGCCTTCTTCCTGGACTTCTTCGAGTTGTCCTTCATCGTCGTGCCATTGCTGGCACCGGTGGCCGAGAAACTGGGCGTTGACCTGATCTGGTTCGGCGTGCTGCTCGGTGTGAACATGCAGACTTCGTTCATGCACCCCCCGTTTGGCTTCGCACTGTTCTACCTGCGCAGCGTGGCTCCCGCCAAGGAGTACCCGGACCGTGTGACCGGCAAGACCATTGCACCGGTGACCACCATGCAAATCTACTGGGGCGCCGTACCCTTTGTGCTGATCCAGATCATCATGGTGACGTTGATCATCTTCTTCCCGGGCATTGTGTCCAGCGGTCTGGACAAGGAAGTCAAGGTGGACTTGAACCAGGTCCAAATGCAAATGGAAGCCGACAGCCAGGCACCCGGACTGGACGCTCCCGCCGCACCGCAAGAAGGCGCCTCTGCACCGGCGGGCGCTGACAGCAACGCGGATGACAACGACCCCATGAAGGCCATGCAGGACTCCATGGACAAGGACAGCGCGAAGAAGTAAAAGCACCGCACAGCGCGGTCTTCACCCGGCCCCGAGGCCGGTCCACAAAAGCCCCGCACTGCGGGGCTTTTTTACTTTGCGCACGGCACAGAGTATTCGCCCATTGCGTGATGCACACCGGTAGAATGCGCCCCAGGGTGCACATGCCGTATTGCGTGGCGTGGCAGGTTTTGCGAAGGTCGGGCCGCCTCGCGGAGTAACTGCGACCATGGTCCCCATCCTGATCACCCTCTTTGTCATCGCCTACGCGGCCATCGCGCTGGAGCACCCCCTCACCGTCAACAAATCCGCCTCGGCCCTGGTGGGAGCCGGGCTGCTGTGGACGGCCTACGCGCTGTTCAGTGGCGATGCCCACCACGTCGCCGAAAACCTCAATGAATCGCTGATATCCACGGCGCACATTGTGTTCTTCCTGATGGGCGCGATGACGATCGTGGAGGTGGTGGACGCACACGATGGTTTCGAGGTCATCACCGCCCGCATCAAGACCACCCAGCTATCCTCGCTGATGTGGATCGTGGGCTTTGTGACCTTCTTCCTGAGCGCCATCCTGGACAACCTGACAACCACCATCGTCATGATCTCGCTGGTGAAGAAGTTGCTGGACCGGCGCGACGACCGGTTGTTCTTTGCTGGCCTCATCGTCATCGCCGCCAACGCCGGTGGCGCCTGGTCACCGATTGGCGATGTGACCACCACCATGCTGTGGATCGGTGGGCAGATCACCGCGGTGGAGATTGTCAAAGGTCTGCTGCTGCCATCCTTGGTCAACCTGATTGTGCCGCTCACCGTAACCAGCTTCATGCTGGGCGCCCGGCCCGTGGTGCCGCCCACACGCACCCCGGACGAGAGCGTCGCGCCAACGTCGCCGTTCGAGCGCAATCTGATGTTTTTTTTGGGCCTGGGCATCCTGGTGCTGGTGCCGGTGTTCAAGACCGTCACCCACCTGCCGCCCTTCATGGGCATTCTGCTGGGTCTGGGTATCTTGTGGGCCGTGGGCGACCTGGTGCACCGCAAAACCGAAGACGACAAGAAACAGCGCCTGGCGATTTCCAGCGCGCTGACCCGCATTGACATGGATTCCATCGTGTTCTTCATCGGCATTCTGCTGGCCGTGGCCACGCTGGAGCACGCCCACATCTTGTCGGCATTGGCCGCCTGGTTGGACCAGACCATTGGTCGGCAAGACATCATCGTGTTGGTTATCGGCCTGGTCAGCGCCATCGTGGACAACGTGCCCCTGGTGGCCGCGTCCATGGGCATGTTCCCGTTGACCCAGCACCCGGCCGACAGCTTTTTGTGGGAGTTCCTGGCCTATTGCGCCGGCACCGGTGGTTCCATCCTGATCATTGGATCGGCCGCCGGTGTGGCCGCCATGGGCTTGGAGAAGATTGCCTTTGGCTGGTACTTGCGCAAGATCAGTTGGCTGGCGCTGATCGGCTACCTGGCGGGCGCGCTGGTCTACGTCGCGCAGCATCGGCTACTGGGGTAGTGCCATTTGAATTTTTGCGCAACCACGGGTTCGGAACGGGAACTGGGTTGCGAGTTCGGTGGGCCTTGTTGACATCAATAGGTCATTTGTCCTAATATCGCTGCTAGGACAAATGACCTAATTCAGCAAAGCCCTTTATGACCAACCTATTCATGCCCTTTTCGTTGGGCGATCTGACCCTAGCCAATCGCCTTGTCATGGCGCCTATGACGCGCAACCGTGCCCATGCAAACGGCATACCAACCGACATCATGGCCACGTACTATGGCCAGCGTGCCGATGCCGGACTCATAGTGTCCGAGTCAGCTCCGGTTTCTGCGCAGGCGGTGGGGTATCCATGCACGCCAGGGCTGTACAGTGATTCTCAAACGGTTGGATGGCGTCAGGTTACCGAGGCTGTCCACGCCCGCGGCGGTTGCATCTACGCCCAGTTGCAGCACTGTGGTCGGATCTCGCACCCCAGCTTGCAACCGGATGGCGCGCTCCCCCTTGCGCCATCCGCCCTGCGGCCGAAGGGTATGGCCGTGACCCATACAGGCATGCAGGACTTTGCTACACCAAGGTCACTGGATATCCAAGAAATTCCCGGTGTCGTCGAACAATTCAAAGCCGCCGCCCTTCAGGCTCGGGCGGCAGGCGTTGATGGCGTGGAAATTCACGGAGCAAACGGTTATCTGATCGACCAGTTCTTGCGCGACGGGAGCAACCATCGTTCTGACGCCTACGGTGGCACACCGGCGCGACGCTTGGCGTTTCTCTTAGAAGTGATCGACGCCGTTGCGCAGGTTTGGCCGCAGCAACGTATCGGCGTTCGTCTCAGCCCGGAAAACCGTTTCAACGATATGTCCGATAGCGATCCTGACACCCATTTTGGGTATTTTGTGGGCGAACTGGCACGCTCCAAACTGGCCTATCTTCACATGCTGGAAGGCGACATGCTGTCTCACACGGCAACACTGGACTATCGCAAATTGCGCAGGCGCTTTGGTGGTGTCTACATTGCCAACAACGGCTACGACAAGGAACGCGCGCAGACTGCGGTTCGCAGCGGAGATGCCGACCTGGTAGCCTTTGGTGCCCCTTTCCTCGCCAACCCGGACTTGGTCGCGAGACTCACGCACGGTTGGCCCTTGAACACGGCTGACCACGAAAGCTACTATGCCGGTGCGGAGCGCGGTTATATTGACTATCCCGCATTTGCACCCAGCTAATACCCTGAGCCATGAAGACGCTATCCGCTGAACCCACGACACGCGAATTGATCGTTCAGGCCGCCGACACTTTGTTCTATCAGCGCGGCTTCGAGAAGACCTCATTTGCAGACATCGCAGACGAGGTGAAGATCTCACGCGGCAACTTCTACTACCACTTCAAGACGAAAGACGAGATCCTGTCCGGCGTCATTGCGCTGCGAGCATCCAAAACTCAGGCCATGCTCAGTTCCTGGGCTAGTCAGGAGAAGACGCCTTTGGGCCGGTTGGGATGCTTCGCCACAATGCTCATCCAGAACCGCAAGGAAATCCAGCGCTACGGATGCCCGGTCGGAACCCTGTGCGCTGAGTTAGCCAAACTGGAACACCCAGCACAGGGTGATGCGGGAATGATCTTCGGGCAATTCCGCCAGTGGCTGCGGGAGCAATTCGAAGCGCTAGGCCACACAGCCGACGCGGACACGCTCGCCATGCATCTTCTGGCCCGCAGCCAAGGCGTTGCGGCTTTGGCCAACGCCTTCCATGACGAGACTTTTATTCGCCATGAAGTGACGCAGATTGAAGCGTGGCTGCAATCACTTCAAACCGAAGGCATTAAAAAGCAGGCCAAGCCGGCAAAGGCTATGGCGGCCCCGAAAGCCAAAAATTAGAGAGTCATCATGTACGTCATTTTTCTTAGGTTTGGACACAATAAAGGTCAGGCGGGTCAGTGGATGGCAGGACACGGGCAGTGGATACAACAGGGCATAGACGATGGCGTCTTCTTGGTTGCTGGATCGCTGGAGCATTCGCAAGGCGGAGCGATTTTGGCGGCCAGTGTGGACAAGGCCGCGTTGTTGGCTAGGGTCCAGCAGGATCCATTTGTCATCCACGGTGTGGTTGTCCCGGAGGTACAAGCTGTCGCACCGTCCCGTATGGCTCCGGGCATGGCCGAGCTTCTGGAGCGCGCCCATTCACCAACGCCAGCGGAATGAGGTTTTGAAAAGCGACCCGGTCCTTTGCGGCTGCCGCTGGAAAACCCAAGCTTGCGCGACATCAACCAGACCGAGATCTTGGATTGACCTTGTACTCAACCGCCCCTGTTGATGGGTTTGTCCATTCGATCTAAAACCGCATGGTCAATGCCAACCACGCGTCTGGCAAGACATCATCGATTTGAATCTCGATCCAGCGATCCGCCCCCGTCAAGATGGCCAGGCCGACCATCAGCAAAATCGCGCCAAAGACTTTTTTGCCTTGACTGCCATGGGCTAGCACCCAGTGGCGGATGCGCGCAAAGCCCGCACGCGACAGGTAGGCCGCAGCGACCAGTGGGGTAGCCGCCCCCACGCCAAACAGCCCGAGGACCAGGGCGCCGCGCGCGGCACCGCCCTCGGACGCCACCAAGGTCAGCGCGGACCCCAGCAAGGGGCCAGAGCAAGGGCTCCAGATCAGGCCCAGCAGTCCACCCAGCAAAAAGGCTCCTTTCAACGAACCCTGGTCCAGCGATGCCGTGGCCTGGTTGGCACCACTGGCCAACGGCGCAATCCACTGGTTCAATCGCCTATCGAACGCGGGCACCAGCATGACCAGTCCAAACGCGATCAGCATGATGGCGGCGCCGTGGCGCACATTCTCGGGGTTCAGGCCCAGCACGTCCCCCAGTGAACCCAGCACCACGCCCAGCGCGGCAAACGACAGCGCCATGCCGATGCCCATGGCGATGGGCGCGGCGCGGTGGCGTTGAACCGCACCACCCAGCACCAATGGCAACAGTGGGAACACGCACGGCGACAGCGTGGTCAGGCTACCCGCGGCAATGCTCAAACCCAGCTCAGTCAGGGACAGCATGGTCGCGCCGATCTATAGCGCGGAACGCAGCGCGGTGCGTATGCCGTCGGGTGAAGTCTCACCGATCACGCGGTTCTTTTCCATCTTGCCGCGGTAAATGACGAAGGTGGACTGCCCGCGGATCTTGAGTTGCTTTTTCAACTCGGACTCTTTGTCGTAGTCCACCGTCAACACGGCAATTGGAAGCGCGGTGTCTGCTTTCAACACCTCCAGCGCCTTGTCTTGCGCACGGCAGGTCGGGCACCAGTCGGCATGGAAATGCAGCGCTACGGGCTCACCGGCGGTTTGCAGTTGGGTCAGCGCGCCGGCACTATAGGGCGCGACGGTCAGGGCATGGGCCCAGGAAGAGAGCAGTAAAGACGCGCACAGCGCCCAGTAATTGGCGTTTTTCATGGGGAGTTGCCTTAAGAAGCCAGGGATGCAGCGGTATTGCTGGTGCCCGTTGGTCGCGGTCGGCGCTCCTTTCTTACAGTGCAGCATCTTCATCCCATCCAACGTTCGTTAGTGCACGGACGGGACGTCGCCGACACGGCAGCATGGTGTTCTTTAGGAGTACGCCATGCGCCCGTTCACCATCGCCGTCTTCGTGGGCAGCCTACGCCGCGAGTCATTCAACCGCAAGCTGGCCCACGCCATGGCCATGCTGGCGCCCAAGGAGTTCACGTTTGAGCAGGTGCAGATTGACGACCTGCCACTGTACAACCAGGATGACGACGCGCACCCGGCGGCCTGCGTTGTGCGCGTCAAGGCGGAAATCCAGAAGGCGCAGGGCCTGCTGTTCGTGACACCGGAGTACAACCGCTCCATCCCCGGTGTGCTGAAGAATGCCATCGACCACGCCTCACGTCCCTATGGCCACAGCGCCTGGGCGGGCAAACCAGCGGGTGTGTTGGGCGTCTCGGTGGGCGCCGTGGGCACGGCCCTGGCGCAGCAGCACCTGCGCAATATCCTGGCCTACCTGGATGTGCCCACGCTGGGGCAGCCCGAGGCCTTCATCCAGGCCAAGGACGATTTGTTTGACAGCCATGGACGCATTGGCGAAGGCACACGCAGTTTTCTGCAAGGCTGGATGGACCACTATGTGGCCTGGGTAAAGCAACACGCGCAACAGGCGGGTTGACACTACTGCGCATCGTCGAGGCGGTCCCGGCGCATGGCGCGCCACAGCGCCAGGTCATAGGCAATCTTGAGCACGCCGCAGCCCATCAGCGGCAGCGATATCCAGCCCGCCGCAAACAGCGCGCCACTCAGCGTGGGGCTTAGCGCCGCCGCCAGGCTGCGGGGCACGGCGGTGAAACTGGCCGCCGCGCTGCGTTCAGCGGGGGTGACCACGGCCATCACATAGGCGGTGCGGGTGGGCACGTCCATCGACGACAGCGCGCTGCGCACCATCAACAGACCCAGCGCCATCGGCAGGCTGGGCGCCAGCGCGGCCAGCACCAGGCAGACATTGGCGGGCAAGTGGGTAAAGACCATGGTGTTCAGCAGACCGATGCGCTGCGCGACCCACGGCGCCGCCAACTGCGACGCGGCACTGAGCAAGCCGGTGCAAAAGAAGAACACACCCGCCTGCGCCAGCGAAAAACCAAAGCGCTGCAACAGCCACAGCGACATCAGCGAATTCACCACCAGCCCACCGGCAAAGGCATCCACGCTGAACAGGGCCGCCAGGCGCAGCACCACGCCGCGCGAGGCGCCCAGCGGCGCCGGTTGGTCGGACGCGCCTTCAGCCGTGGCCACCGGCAAGTGACGGTACAACAGGAAGACCGCCAGGCCGAGTAGCGCATAGACGACAAACATGCCGCGCAGCGCATCCAGCCGCGCCAAGCCGGCATGCCGCACCATCCAGTCCGGCACGGCGGCCGCCAGTGCGCCCAATGCGGCGCACAAGGCACCCAGCAGGCTGTAGCGCGCGAACAGCGCCGTGCGCGCATTGCCGTGCGCGGCGGCAGCCAGACGGGCGTGCTCCAGTGGCAAGAAGACGCTGACATCGCCCGAGCTGGGATTGAGCGTGCCCACCAAGGCGACGAGCAACAGCGGCCAGAAGGACGTGAAGCTGGCGAAGCACAAACCGGTGGCCACCATCAGCACGGCGGCGCCCCGCAACAGGCGCCGCCCGGTGAAACGGTAGCCCCAGGCGCCAACCGCCAACGTGGCCAAGGCCGACCCCAACATGGTGGCGGTGCTGACGATGCCCACCTCCAACGTGCCCAGCCCGATGGCCAACAAGTAGGCCGGCAACAACACCGCCATATAGCCGTCGCCAAAGGCGCGCAAGGACTTGGCGCTGAGCAGGAGCAGTGCGACGGGGGCTGTGCCTGTTGGCAGCAGGCGCATCAGCAGGCGGTGCATGGCTTAAATATACCCATATTGGGGTTTTTCAGGAATTGAAAATGAATTTCAGAGCAAAATAGGCCGCTAGCCCTCGTGGAATATGCGCCCTATGCTATCAAATACGCAGCATACGAGAATACACCAAGCTTCCGCTGGCGCAACGCCGCCCAAGCCTACACCATGTCCTGCGGCCGCACCCAGGCATCGAAGTCCGCGCCGCTGACCGTCCCCAGCGCCAGGGCCGCCGCGCGCAAGGTGAGGCCGTGGGCATGGGCGTGCTTGGCAATGGCGGCGGCCTTGTCGTAGCCGATGTGGGGGTTCAGCGCGGTGACCAGCATCAGGGAATTGTCCAGCATCTGCGCGATGCGTTGGCGGTCCGGCTCCAGGCCGTGTGCGCAGTGGTGGTCGAAACTGGCCATGGCATCGGACAACAGGCGCACGCTTTGCAGGAAGTTGTGGATGATCAGCGGCTTGAACACATTGAGTTCGAAGTTGCCCATGGCGCCACCCAGGCCCAGCGCCACGTCGTTGCCCATGACCTGGCAGCAGACCATGGTCAGGGCCTCGCACTGCGTGGGGTTGACCTTGCCGGGCATGATAGAGCTGCCGGGCTCGTTTTCCGGCAGCAGCAGCTCGCCCAGTCCGCCGCGCGGACCGCTGGCCAGCCAGCGCACATCGTTGGCGATCTTCATCAGCGCCACGGCCAGCGTCTTCAGCGCGCCATGGGCGCTGACCAGCGCGTCGTGGGCGGCCAGGGCGGCAAAGCGGTTGTCGGCGCAGCGCAATGCCAGGCCGGTCTCCTGCGCCAGGCGCGCCGCGACCCGGGCGCCAAATTCGGGATGGGTGTTAAGCCCGGTGCCCACCGCAGTGCCGCCCACGGCCAGCTCCATCAGTGCGTCCAGGCTGCGCTCGATGGCCTCCTGGCCATGGACCAGTTGCGCGACCCAGCCCGACATCTCCTGGCCCAACGTGATCGGTGTGGCGTCCTGCAAATGGGTGCGCCCCAACTTGACGAGGGTGGCGTAGGCATCCGCCTTGCCGATCAGCGTCGTCTGCAGCGCGTTCAACGCCGGCAGCAGGTGCCGGGTGAGTTCGCCCACCGCCGCCACGTGCATCGCGGTCGGAAAGATGTCGTTGGAGGACTGCCCCCTATTAACGTGGTCATTCGGGTGCACCAACCGGGTGTTGCCGCGCTGCCCGCCCAGGATTTCGGAGGCGCGGTTGGCCAACACCTCGTTCATGTTCATATTGGTCTGCGTGCCGGAACCGGTTTGCCAGACCGACAAGGGAAAGGCATCGGCGTGCTGGCCATTCAGCACTTCATTGGCCGCCTGCACGATGGCCTGCGCGATCTCCGCGTCCAGCAAGCCCAGTTGCTGGTTGACCTGTGCACACGCGCGCTTGGTGCGCGCCAGCGCCAGCAGCAAGGGCACCGGCATGCGCTCAATGGAGATGGAAAAGTGCAGCAGCGAGCGCTGGGTTTGCGCGCCCCACAGCGCGTCGGCGTCGACGGCGATATCGCCCATGGAGTCGTGCTCCATGCGGTGCTGGGTGGTGGTGGTGTTCATGGCGGCGTGTCCTTGTCCAACCGCCCGGCCACGACCCAGGCCTGCACGGCGGTTAGGCCGATTGTGGCAAATCCGTCAGCAGGTCGGCCAACTCATCGGCGTGTTCTTCTTCCACGGCCAAAATGGTCTTGAGCATATCGCTGGTGGTGGGGTCGTCCGTGCCCAGGTAGCGCACCATGTCGCGGTAGCTGTTGATGGCGACGCGTTCGGCCACCAGGTCCTCGCGGATCATGTCGGTCAGGGTGGTTCCGGCCACATACTGCGCATGGCTGCGGTCGGTCAAATGGTTGGGTGCGAAGTCGGGCTCGCCACCGAGCTGCACGATGCGCGCGGCCAGCAGGTCGGCGTGGCCCAGCTCTTCATTGGAGTGCGCCAAGAATTCAGCGGCCACGCCTTTGGCATGGATGCCGCGCGCCATGAAGTAGTGGCGGCGGTAGCGCAGCACACACACCAACTCGGTGGCCAGGGCTTCATTGAGTTGCTGGATGACCTGCTGTCTATCGGCGCTGTAGTCCGCGGTGACGGCGCCCAACTCCAGGTGTTTGCGGGCGTCGCGGCGCAGGGTGGTGACGTCGGTCAGCGCGTGGGGTTTTGGCATGGTTTTCTCGGGGTGGGTGGTGAAGACCCGAGAGTGCCGCAATAGTGGCCATTCTTCTGTTCGATGGCCCACAGATCGCGTCCGCCACGGTCGGACCCCGCGTCTGATAGCCGCCCCACGGCCTACGCCGCCATCAGGGGCAGCGTGATTTGCAGGTGTTCTCTGGCACCGTCGTGCTCCGGTTGGGCCGAGGGTTCCCACATGATCCACTTGGCGTCTTGCCCGGTGGTGATCGGCAGGTTGCAGGCCTGCACGGTTGCCAGCGTGAACTTGGTGGCCGCCTTGAACTCCACCCAGCCCTCGTCGTTGGACCAGAATCCGGCGCCATCGCTGGCGACCAATTGGTCGGTGGAATACAGGACAAACTTCATCTGGGTTGCGGTTTGGTGGTTCATGGTCGGGGCGCCTCGGGTTGCAAATAAAAGATGGTTCCAAGCGGCTTGGACAAGCGACATGCTTTCTGCAGCCCATGCTAGGGAGCGACCAGCCCGCGGTCTGTGCGTTCACACACCCAGCCGGGCAAAAAAAAGCCCCGCAGTGCGGGGCTTTCTTGACAGCGCCAAGCGCCGTGGGGCTTACAGCTTTTGCGATTGCATGAACTGGTCGAAACGCATTTCGGTGAAGCGGAACCACAGGTTGGCATCACGGCGGAACACGGCGTAGTCGTCGTAGACCTTCTTGAAGCCGGGGTTCTTGGCGCTGACTTCGGCGTACAGATCCATGGACTCCTTGAATGCGAGGTCGAGCACATCCTTGGGGAAGGGCAGGACCTTGGTCTTGGCGCCGACCAACTGCTTCAACGCGGTTGGGTTCTTGGCATCGTACTTGGCCTGCATTTCGGTGTGCGCAAAGGCTGCCGCGCATTCCACGATGGCCTTGTTCTCTGCGGACAGGGCGTTGAAGGCCTTGTCGTTGATGAGGAAGTCCAACTGGGGACCGCCTTCCCACCAGCCGGGATAGTGGTACACGGGCGCGACCTTGTTGAAGCCCAGCTTCTGGTCATCATAGGGTCCGATCCACTCGGCGGCGTCAATCGTGCCTTTTTCCAGGGCTTGGTAGATTTCGCCACCAGCAATGTTTTGTGGCACGCCCCCCATGCGCTCGAGCACACGGCCGGCAAAGCCGCCGATGCGCATCTTCAGGCCCTTGATGTCCTTGGCGGACTTGATTTCCTTGCGGTACCAGCCGCCCATCTGGGCACCGGTGTTGCCGCCGGGGAAATTGACGATGCTGTACTTGGCGTAGAACTCGCGCATCAGCTTCAGGCCGTTGCCTTCGTACATCCAGGCGGTCATCTGGCGGCTGTTCAGGCCGAAGGGGATGGCGCAACCCAGTGCAAAGGTTTCGTCCTTGCCGTGGAAGTAGTAAGGCGCCGTGTGCGCCATTTCAACCGTGCCGTTTTGCACACCGTCCACCACACCGAACGCAGGCATCAGCTCGCCGCCCGCGTGGGTGGAAATTTCAAACTTGCCACCCGACATGGCTTTGACCTTGGCCGCGAAGGATTCAGCGGCACCAAAGATGGTGTCCAGCGACTTGGGGAAGCTGGAAGCCATGCGCCAACGGATGGCGGCTTGCGCATGCACCGCAGGCGCCACACCGGCAGCCAGCACGCCGGCCATGCCGGCGTTTTTGATAATTGAACGACGATCCATTCGTGGTACTCCAAAAGGGTTTGAAACAATCTTGCAGTGAAGGAAGTTCCACACGGCAAGGACTGCTATGAGTCACTGCGCATTGTAGGAACCGACTTCACCCCACCCCTGGGGGTTTTCCCTCGATAAAAACCCCGAAAGGGCCGCTCTTCAGCATTCTGCAAGGAATGAAAAGTGTGAGGACTTGTTTCAGCGAAGCGCAGGGAGCGAACGTGGGGTTCGCTATTTCACGCTGCCCGCGCAACCGGCGCCAGCAGCGCTGCAAAACGGCGTGCGATCGATGCCTGAATGCCCGCCGCATCCAGGCCCTGCAAGGTCAACAGCCGCGCGGGATCACCATGCTCGATGAAGCTGTCCTTCAGGCCCAGTTGCAACACCGGCAACTCTATGCCCGCGGCTACCAAAGCCTCCAGCACCGCACTACCCGCACCACCCATGGTGCAACCCTCCTCCAGCGTCACCAAGGCGTTGTGGTTGCGCGCCACTTGCAACAACAACTCGGTGTCCAGCGGTTTGGCCCAGCGCATGTTCACCACCGTGGCACCCAGGGCCTGCGCGGCTTCCAGCGCCGGGTACAGCAGCGTGCCAAATGCCAGGATGGCAATACCCTTGCCGTTACGGCGGATCTCACCCTTGCCAAACGGCAAGCCTTCGAGCCCGCTCTGCAGCGCAACGCCGGCACCCGCACCCCGCGGATAGCGCACGGCCACCGGGTGGTTTTGGGCGAACGCGGTGCTCAGCAATTGGCGGCATTCGTTCTCATCGGCCGGGCAGGCCACGCTGATGTTGGGCACGCAGCGCAGGTAGGCGATGTCGTAGGCGCCGGCATGCGTGGCACCGTCGGCGCCCACCAAGCCGGCGCGGTCCAGTGCAAACACCACGGGCAGGTTCTGGATGGCAACGTCGTGGATCAACTGGTCGTAGGCGCGCTGCAAGAACGTGGAGTAAATGGCGACCACCGGCTTGAGCCCTTCCGTGGCCAAGCCCGCGGCAAAGGTCACGGCGTGTTGCTCGGCAATGCCGACGTCAAAGTAGCGCTCGGGAAAGCGCTGTTCGAACTCGACGAGCCCTGAGCCCTCGCGCATGGCCGGCGTGATGCCGACCAGGCGCGGATCGACCGCGGCCATGTCGCACAGCCAGTGGCCAAACACCTGGGTAAAAGTGGGTTTGGAAGCCACCGTGGATTTCTGCAAACCCACATTGGGGTCGAACTTGCCCGGGCCGTGGTAGGCCACGGGGTCGGCCTCGGCCAGCTTGTAGCCCTGGCCCTTCTTGGTCACCACGTGCAGGAACTGCGGGCCTTTCAACAGCTTGATGTTCTCCAACGTGGGGATCAGGGAATCAAGGTCGTGGCCATCGATGGGGCCGATGTAGTTGAAGCCAAATTTCTCGAACAGTGTGGCCGGCACCACCATGCCCTTGGCATGCTCTTCCAGGCGTTTGGCCAGCTCAAACAGCGGTGGCGCGCCCTTGAGCACGTTCTTGCCCACGTTCTTGGCCGCCGCGTAGAAGCGGCCGCTGAGCAGTTGCGCCAGGTAGCGGTTCAGCGCGCCCACCGGCGGGCTGATGCTCATGTCGTTGTCATTCAGGATGACCAGCAGATTGCAGTCCGACACGCCCGCATTGTTCAGGGCCTCAAACGCCATGCCGGCGGTCATCGCGCCATCGCCAATGATGGCCACCGCGTGCCGCTCCACGCCCTGGATCTTCGCGGCCTGGGCCATGCCCAAAGCCGCCGAGATGGAAGTGCTGGAGTGCGCCGTGCCAAAGGTGTCGTAGGCGCTCTCACCACGCTGGGGGAAGCCGCTCAGGCCGCCGAGCTGGCGCAGCGTCTCCATGCGGTCGCGTCGACCGGTCAGGATCTTGTGCGGATAGGTTTGGTGGCCCACGTCCCACACCAGGCGATCCTCGGGGGTGTTGTAGACGTAATGCAGGGCCACCGTGAGCTCCACCGTGCCCAAATTCGAGCTGAGGTGTCCGCCGGTCTTGGCCACGCTGGCCAGCAAATAGGCGCGCAACTCATCGCTCAACTCACGCAACTGGGTGCGTGGCACCTCACGCAGATCTTGCGGATCGTTGATGGTGTGCAGCAAGGGGTATTGGGTTTTCAACATATGCTATAGATTGTGTAGCTGCTTGCGCATATTTTTCGGGGGCTAGCGGCTGATTTCATATCAGTGTAGGGGCTTCAGTGGGCCCGGTTGACGACCATGTCGGCCAAGGCCCGCAAGGCCTGTGTGTGCACCAGGTCGCTGCCATCCAGCGCGGCCAGCGCCTGGCCCAGCAACCGCTGTGCATAGGTCTGGCTGGCCTGCAAGCCCATCAGCGACACATAGGTGGGCTTGTTGTTGTCGGCATCCTTGCCGGCGGTCTTGCCCAGTGTGGTGGAATCGGCGGTCACATCCAGTATGTCGTCCACCACCTGGAACGCCAGGCCCATGGCCGCCCCGTAGGCCTGCAGCGCCGCCAACGCCTGGGCACTGGGCGCACCGCATTGCGCGCCCATCATGACACTGGCTTGCAGCAGCGCACCGGTCTTGAGCTCATGCATCTGGCGCAGTTGGGATTCGGTCAAGGGCAGCCCCACACTGGCCAGGTCGATGGCCTGGCCACCGGCCATGCCGGCACTGCCAGCGGCGCGCGCCAGCAGCGCACACAACCGCGCCTGGGCGGCGGGGCTCACCGAGCCGTCTTGCGGCGTCAGCAGCTCGAACGCCAGGGCTTGCAGGGCGTCGCCCGCCAGCAGTGCGCTGGCCTGGCCAAACTGCACATGGACCGTGGGCTTGCCACGGCGCAACACATCGTTGTCCATGCAGGGCATGTCGTCATGGACCAGGGAGTAGGCATGGATCAGTTCCACCGCACAGGCCGCGCGCAGGGCAGCAGCCATCGTTGCATCACCATCGCCAAGGCTCACGGCCTCGTGCGCCGCCAGCACCAAAAGGGGCCGCAGGCGCTTGCCACCGTCGAGCACGGCGTAGCGCATGGCCTCCACCAATTGGGCCGGGGCACCGTGGCTCAGACCCAGTGGCACGTCGGCGGTCACCCAGCGGTTCAAGGCCTGCTCGACCAGGGCCAAACGGGCGCTGCTCCAGGCCTCCAGGTCAAAACCCGGGCGGGTGGTGGCGTGCGTGGGCGCGGGGGTGGCGGTTTCAGTGCGCATGGGGCTCATTGGGGTTGTTTCCAGACCTTGAGGGTGCCCTCATCCAGCACCTTGATCTGGTCTTCCACGGCTTGCAGCTTGTCGCGGCATAGCTGCAGCAACTGGGCGCCGCGCTGGTAGCCCGACAGCAACTGGTCCAGCGGCATGGTGCCCGATTCCAACTGGCCCACCAGTTGCTCCAGCTCGCTCAGGGCGGCTTCATAGGTAGCGGGCATGGCGCTGGCGGCGCCAGCCTCTGCGGCGGATTCGGGTTTGGCACTGGCCTTGGACATGGAATGGGGAATGAATAGGGGCAGAAATCTGCAAAGCGTGATTTTAGGCGCTTGGAGCGGCAAAGCGCATTGTGCCCCGGGGTACAATCCACAGCCCTAGGCAGCTCTCAAGGTAGCTGCCTCACCGAACCCCCGGCAACGGGGGTTTTGCATCCAGAGGACCGAGAATTGTGCAAACACTGTGCAAAAGTGATTTCCCAACAACCACCAAAAACACTGCAAAGCCCCTAGGCATGCGGGTTTCGACAGAGTCACAGCTTACTCCGTCACAACTACCAGTTTCAAGCTATTTTGACCCCGCGCTGTACCAGCGCGAGATGCAAACTATCTTCCAGCCAGGGCCCCGCTATGTTGGGCATGCCTTAAGCGTCCCCAACGTGGGGGACTACTATGCCCTGCCCCAGGAGCAGGAAGGGCGCGCCCTGGTGCGCAATGCGGGCGGCGTGGAGCTGATTTCCAACGTCTGCCGCCACCGCCAGGCGCTGATGCTCAAGGGCCGCGATTCGCTGATCACCCCCCAGACCGAGCATGGCCGCCAGGTGGCCAGCGCCGGCGGCAATATTGTGTGCCCCTTGCACCGCTGGACCTACAGCGGCGCCAATACCCATGGTGCCCCTGCCCCGGCCGGCACCTTGGTAGGCGCACCACACTTTGACCACGACCCCTGCCTGAACCTCAAAAACTACCCGCTGCAAGAGTGGAATGGCCTACTGTTCGAGCACAACGGCCGCGATGTGGCCGCCGATCTGGCCGGCATGGGCCCGCGCGCGGCGCTGGACTTTGACGGTTTTGTGCTCGACAAGGTGGTCATGCACGAGTGCAACTACAACTGGAAGACCTTCATCGAGGTCTACCTGGAGGACTACCACG
>Ga0066464_1000406_pt1 | contig 18484 bp, 11 predicted proteins | sample LakWasMe94_HOW11_2_FD_59583 | JGI IMG/M metagenome (GOLD analysis project Ga0066464, IMG submission 59583) | Freshwater sediment methanotrophic microbial communities from Lake Washington under simulated oxygen tension - Sediment Metagenome 94_HOW11 | ecosystem: Environmental > Aquatic >...
GTCGATGAGAAATACACCTGCTGCAAGGACGGTGCACGGAAGCCCGTGCTGGCCGAGCCACGGAACAGCAGTTGCTCGCTGGCCTTGAAGCTGGCCGCCAGCTTGCCGGTGGTGGTGGAGCCAAAGTCGCTGTAGTTCTCGGCCCGCACCGCGGTTTGCAGCTTGAGCTGTTGAGTCAAATCGGTTTCGACGTCGGCATAGATGGCCGTGCTGTCACGGTTGCGGTTGGTGGCGTCGTTGGGCTGGAAGCCCGGAAAGCCCTGGCTGCCGGCATTGCCGCCAAAGCCGACACCGTCGGCATCGATATAGGAGCCGGCCTCACCGGCAAAGATCTGGTAGTTCTCGCGGCGGAACTCGGCACCAAAGGCGACATTGGCGCCCTGGAAGAAGCCATCAAAGAACTTGCTGAAGTCCAGGTTGGTGGTGGCCTGCGAGAACGAGAAGCCACCGGCCTGGAACAGGCTGGCACTGCGCCCGGCACCACCGTTGATCAGGTCCTGGTTGGCAATGGAGGCGTTGATGGTGTTGGAGATGCGGTAACGCATCTCATTGGAGCCATAGGTCTGCGAAAGGTCCGTGGTCCAGTCCCCCACCTGCCAGCGGTGGCCGACGATGGCGTAGCGGTCGCTGATGTCCGCATTGATGAAGGGCACAAAGCCGCCCGGGTACATGGCGGCTGAATTGCGGGTCGGGATGTCGTCGGAGCCCACGCCGCCACGGGCAAAGGCGGCCGACGAGGCGTCGCGGTTTTGCGCGCCCACGGTGAAGTACAGCTTGCCGGTGCTGGTGGTGGGCAGCTCGCCGTTCAGGTACAGCGTGGAGTTCTTGGACTGGGTGTCGCCAATGATGCGGGGATTGTCGGGCTCGGCCCGGTTGGAGCGGCCACGGTCCGAATACTCGGCGGTAATGCCCAGCACGCCGTTCTCGCCAATGCCAAAGCCGCAGTAGGCCGACGGCAGGACATTCTTGCCGTCGCCCACCGAATACTGGCTGTAGCCCAGAATGGCCTCGCAGCCCTTGCTCTTCTTCAGACTGATGTTCATGACACCGGCAATGGCATCCGAGCCGTATTGGGCGGCGGCGCCGTCGCGCAGCACCTGCACGTTGTCGATGGCCAGCACGGGGATGGCATTGAGGTCGGTGCCGGTGTTGCCGCGGTTGCGGGCACCAAACAGATTGACCAGGGCCGTGGTGTGGCGGCGTTTGCCGTTGACCAGCACCAGGGTCTGGTCCGAGCCCAGGCCGCGCAGGGAGGCCGAATCAATCAGGTCGGCACCGTCGGCGCCGGTCTGGCGGGTGGAGTTGAACGAGGGGGAGATGTATTGCAGGGTTTGCGCCAGGTCGAACTGGCCGCCTTGCTCGGAGGACTTGGACAGCGGGATGAAGTCAATGGGCACCGGGGTGTCGGTGGCCGAGGCATTGACCCGGCGTGAACCGATGATGGTGACGCTGTCCAGGCCGGTGGTGGCTTCCTTGGTGGGGGTGGCGGTGGTCTGGGCCAGTGAGGGCTGGGCATATGGCAGCGATGCCAGCAGGCTCATGCATGCCACGGTTAGTTTTCTGCGTTGAAAGACCATGATTGATTCCTATGATTGAGAGCGAGGGGAAAAATTTGCGAATGGAAGAAACGATGTCACACCTGCTGGTAAGCAATATGCGCACCGTCTTGCGCGTTCCTTGTGAAAACGCATACCTCTTTGGGGATAGGGGTGGCGAGCACTACGTCACGTTGGGCATGCAATGACTGTGTGCGATAGAGTTTGTGCGCCAGAGTTTGTGCCACGAACAATCCTTCGATAATGGATAACGCTTGCCAGCATCGGATGACACTGCGATGAAAGTGACGATAGCGTCCGGCCCCTATTTCGTACAATCTCCCGTTGGGGGTAGTTGCAACAGTTGAACGGAGTGACGAGCATGCACATCGGGCATGGTGAAGCGCACGTGGTAGATGAAGCACGATCGGAGCTGCTGCTGCGGCGGCCCGACCCGTCCGTGGTCGCGGGCGTGATTCAGGCCATTGGCACGCCTGAGTTGTTCGAAAAGATCTTGCAGATGCTATTGGCTGCCGGAGACTCCAAGCGTGGCGGTGCCATGGTCTTTCGCCGCGCCAGGGTGCCCCAGCGCCTGCTGCATTGGTACGACGAAAAAACACGCAGCGTGCCGCAAAGCGCGTACTTGGGTGGCCCTTATGTGCTCGATCCCAATTACCGAATCTTTCTGGACGGTTGCAGCAGCGGCTGCTACTGGTTGCGCGATATCGCTCCCGACGACTTCAACGAATCCGAGTATTTTCGCGTCTTCTACTCCCGCATCGGCGTGACGGACTCGATGGACTTTCTGTGGCGCATCGATGCGGACAGTGCGCTGTCCTTCTTCATTGAGCGCGGACAAGGGCAAGGGCCCTTTGTCCGTGCGGACGTGCAAGCGGTGGCCGCCTTGTTGCCGATTGTGGATGCCGCGTGCCGGCGCCACCAGGAGGTGTGCGCGTGGGGCGCGCAAGACAGCGGTCGCGATTTGACCCACATCAAACTGGAGAGTGCGCTGGAGAATTTTGGTAAGTCGGTGTTGAGCAAGCGCGAGCGCGAAGTGTTGGTTCTGACACTCAGGGGGTATTCGGCCGCGCTCGCCGGCGAAAAACTCCACACCAGTGAAGGCACCGTCAAAATCCATCGCAAGAACATACACCGCAAACTGGATATCGGTTCACAGGCGGAACTGTTTGCGCTGTTCGTGCGCTGTATTCCCTACGCCGATCCGGCCGGTGCCACTGATCCACTGCAGGCCTACGAAAGTCGCCCGGCATCCGATGCGGATGACAAGACAAACGGCCTGCTGCCGTTGTTGGGCTTGGCTGCCACACCGGTGGCGGCACACCGACACCACGAATTGGCACGTTAGTTTTTCGATCACGTTCTCTCAAAATCGCTACGCGTGCGCCATTTGAGGTGCTACTGTTTATGTAGCGCATGACGACCATTTGACGAGGGCTAGAGCCGTGTTTTGTTTTTGGTTTTCTCTGAATCATGGTCATAAACCCCGTTTTGGGCATTATTGATTCCTTGCGTGCGTCTGTGTTCAGGGGACAAGCATTGCCGGACACCGTGGAGGACACGGGGGCCACAACCTCGGGCGCAAACCAGGCTTGGCACCCTTACAAGTACGTCTCCACGACCTTTGCCAATGTAGCGAAACTGCGCACGATTTCTTCCTCTTGCACGCCACCGTAACCCAGCAGCAGGCCCTGGGTGGCGGCGGTGTGTTGCATGTAGTACATCGACAGCGGCCTGGTGTTGACGCCCGCGCGCAGCGCATGCTGGCTGACCGAATGGTCGGGGATATGTGGCGGCAGTCCCAAGACCAGGTGCAAACCCGCGTCACGGCCAATGATGGGCAGGCGATCACCGAAGTGCTGTTTGATGGCGTTGATCAAGGTGTCATGGCGGGCGCTATACACGCCACGCATGCGCCGGATGTGGGTGGCGTAGTGCCCTTCCGCCAAGAAGCGCGCCAGCACGGCTTGCAGCATGGTTTGGCCCTCGCGGAACAACTCGCTCAGCGCGCGCGCGAAATGGTTGACCAGATCCGGTGGCAGCACCAGGTAGGCCACGCGCAGCGACGGAAACAGGGTCTTGGAAAACGTGCCCAAGTAGATCACCCGGCCATGTTCATCCAGGCCTTGCAGCGCCGGGAGTGGCCGGGCGTCGTAGCGAAACTCGCTGTCGTAGTCGTCTTCGATGATCCACACGCCTTGCGCAGCCGCATAGTCCAACAATTGGCGGCGGCGGTTGTGGCTCATCAATGCACCGGCCGGGTATTGGTGGGAGGGAGAGACAAACATCAGGCGTGGCGGCGCGCCCAACTGCTCTGCAGTGGGTGCCAGTCCTTCCCCATCAACATCCACCGGCCGCAGGTTCAGCCCATTGGCACCAAAGACGCTGCGTGCGCCCCAATACCCGGGGTTCTCGAGCCAGACGGTGTCGCCCGGGTTGGCGAGCAATTGCGCCACCAGGTGCAGCGACTGGTGCGTGCCGTTGGTGAGCACCACCTGCTCCGGGGCGCAATTGACCCCCCGCGTGTTTTGCAGGTAGCTGGAAATGGCTTGGCGCAGTCCTGCATCGCCGGGACCGGTTGCATAGCTGAGCTGCTGGGGCGTGGTGCTGCGCCATACGCGTGACTGCAGGCGGCTCCAGAGTTGGGTGGGGAACATGCGTACTTCCGGCACACCGGGTGTAAAGGCGCCCCATTGTTGGCGTCCAGCCCCCCATTCGCCAAGCAGTTGCTCCCCCCGCTGCGACAGCTTGGCCTGGCGTACTACCGGTGAGAGCAAGGCGTCATGCACCAGACGCGAACCGAGCGCCGCCACGTAGGTGCCGCGCCCCACGCCGGCTCGCACATACCCTTCGAGCGCCAGTTGGCTGTAAACATTCACAACCGTGTTGCGGGCGATTCCCAACTCCAGCGCCAATTGCCGTGTGGATGGCAGTTTGATGCCGGCCACCAGCGCGCCCTCGCGAATGCCACGTTGCACGATGTCGTAGAGCTGGCGGTGGTCATGCTGCGCGCTCTTGCGGTCGAAGTGCATCAGCACATAGTCCGACAAGGTCAAGGACCGTAGCACCCCGGGTTTGCTTGCCGTCTGGGAGTCTTCTGATTTTGAAATTGGTTCCATGCAAATATCTGGAATTGGTTCTATTTGAAGGGCCAATGTATTCATAAAATTTCCATGCGTCAAGAACAAAGGCCCGAGTTGGACGGGCGAACCCTAAGCAGAGGTGGTGGAAGATGCGCAGGAATTTCATGGGCGAGCTGGCCGTGGTGGTGGCGTTGATCGGCGCAATGCCGTCGGCCCTTGCCGAAAAAATTTCCGTCGTCACCGAGGAGATGGCGCCCTACAACTTCGTCGACGAAAAAGACAAGACGGTGGCGGGCCTGTCGACCGAGCTGGTGCATGAGGTGCTCAGGCGCGCCAAGATCGACTACCAGATCGACGTCTATCCCTGGGCCCGTTCGTACCGCATGGCGAAGGAGGACCCGAACGTGGCCATCTATTCCATCGGGCGCAACGAAGAACGCGAAAACTTGTTCAAGTGGGTCGGCATCCTCGTCAATCGGGAAGTGTTTGTGTACAAGCTCAAGGGGAGGCCAGAGATCAAGGCCTCCACTGTGGCCGAACTCAAACCCTATAAGTTGGGCGGCATCCGGGACGGCATACGCACCATGTACCTGAAGAAAGAGGGCTTGACCGTCGACGAATCCACGGACGACGCGAGCAACATCAAGAAGCTGCAGTCCAGGCGTATCGACGCCTTTCCGATCGACGAACCCAATCTGGTCTACCTGTCCGAGCGCAACGGCGTCGACTTTGACTCGATGGAGCGCCTGCTGAAGCTGGAAAAAATGTCGGGCGGCCTGTACATGGCATTCAGCCTGAAAACGCCGGACGAGACCGTGGACAAGTGCCGGGCTGCGCTGGACAGCATGGTCAAGGACGGCGTGTTCAACAAGATCACTGCCAAATGGTTGAAGAAACAGTGATGGCCTGCCCGGAGATGGGCCTGTTTGCGCCGTTCTGGATGGCGATCTCAAGCGCAAGCACCCAAGCGGACGTACTTTCAATTGGTTCTATGTAAATAACTTAAATTGGTTCCATTGAAAGAACCAATGTCTTCCTAGAATTGAAATTCAGAGAAGACAGATGGTTCTCAGGAGCCGCTACCAGGAGTATTCATGCACACAGCTACCGAGCACCTCTCTAGCCACACTTCGCATGTGAAACGGGCACGCAGAACAGACGGCAACATGGCCAGCAACGCTGCGATTGACCAGCGGCGCATAGCGGCCACGCCGCGCGGAATCGGCATTGGCTTTCCCATCTATGCCCAGCGTGCGCTCAACGCCGAACTGTGGGATGTGGAGGGCAACCGCTACATCGACTTTGGATCGGGCATTGCGGTGCTCAACACCGGTCACCGGCACCCGCGCGTCGTGAAGGCGATTGCACAGCAGCTAGAGCGCTTCACACACACCGCCTACCAGGTGGTGCCTTATGAGAGCTCGGTCGCATTGGCCGAACGCATCAACAAGCTGACGCCCGGCAGCCATGCCAAGAAGACGGCATTCTTTACAACGGGCGCCGAGGCGGTAGAAAACGCCGTCAAGATCGCGCGCTGCGCCACCGGGCGCCCTGGTGTCATTGCGCTGAGCGGCGCCTTCCACGGTCGCACCTTCATGGGCATGGCGCTGACGGGCAAGGTGGTGCCCTACAAAACGGGCTTTGGGCCATTTCCCGGCAGCATCTACCATGTGCCCGCACCCATGGCCTTGCACGGTGTTTCGGTGGAAGACTCACTCGAAGCGCTGGCCCAGTTGTTCAGAGTCGACATCAGTCCCGAACAGGTGGCGGCCATCATTCTGGAGCCGGTACAGGGTGAGGGCGGGTTCTACGTCGCGCCGCCCGAATTCATGCGCACGTTGCGTGAGACTTGTGATCGCCATGGCATCTTGCTGATTGCCGATGAAATCCAAACCGGCTTTGCCCGTACCGGCAAGTGGTTTGCCATGGACCACTACGACGTGGTCCCCGACCTGATGACGCTGGCCAAGAGCCTGGCGGGTGGCACGCCACTGTCGGCGGTATGCGGTCGCGCGGAGATCATGGACGCGCCCGCCCCCGGAGGATTGGGAGGAACCTATGCGGGCAATGCCTTGGCGATTGCCGCAGCCCACGCGGTGCTGGACGTCATCGAAGACGAGCAACTGAACGAGCGCTCCGAGCGTCTGGGCCAGGCGCTGAAGGCCCGGCTCAAAGCCTTGCGTACCCTGGTGCCCGCCATTTCGGACGTGCGCGGCTTGGGCTCCATGGTGGCCGTGGAGTTTGCCAAGGCCGACGGTTCGCCGGATCCGGACTACACCAAGCGCGTGCAAAAGCGCGCGCAAGAGGCCGGTTTGCTGTTGCTCACCTGCGGCGTGTACAGCAATGTCGTGCGCTTTCTGTTTCCCTTGACCATCGAAGACACGATCTTTGATGAAGGGCTTGCCATTTTGACTAAAGCACTTGTAGAGTGAACACGGGAACCACCAGCATGTTGAATCTCAACGATACGGGCCTGCTGCGCCAGCAGGCCTACCTAGCCGGCCAATGGGTCAATGCAGACACGGGCGCGACGGTAGCCGTCACCAACCCCGCCACCGGCGAACACATCGGCACGGTCCCCATGTGCGGTGCCGAGGAAACCCAACGCGCGATTGCAGCAGCCGATGTGGCCCAACGCCAGTGGCGAGACGTGCCCGCCAAAGAGCGCTCCGCGGTGTTGTACCGGCTCAATGCCTTGATGCTGGAACACCAGGACGACCTGGCCTTGATCCTGACCTCCGAACAGGGCAAGCCTTTGGCCGAAGCCAAGGGGGAGATTGCCTACGCCGCCTCGTTCATTGAATGGTTTGCCGGCGAGGCCCGCAGGGTCTACGGCGACACCATTCCCGCTACGCAGCCCGACCGCCGCATTCTGGCGATCAAGCAAGCCATTGGTGTTACCGCTGCCATCACACCTTGGAATTTCCCCACCGCCATGCTGACCCGCAAGGCCGGGCCCGCGCTGGCCGCGGGCTGTTCGATGGTGGTCAAGCCGGCGACCCAAACACCGTTCTCCGCGCTGGCTTTTGCCGAGCTGGCCGAGCGCGCGGGCCTGCCCAAAGGCTTGTTGTCGGTGATCACTGGATCTGCCAGCCAGATTGGTGGGGAGATGACGTGCAACCCCACCGTGCGCAAGCTCAGCTTCACCGGTTCCACCGAAGTCGGTCGCACCCTGATGCGCCAGTCGGCCGATACCATCAAGAAGTTGTCGTTGGAACTGGGCGGCAACGCACCGTTTATCGTCTTCGACGATGCCGACCTGGACGCGGCGGTCGACGGGGTCATGATTTCGAAGTACCGCAACACAGGGCAGACCTGTGTGTGTGCCAACCGCATCTACGTGCAGCGCAAAGTCTTCCATGCCTTCACCGACAAACTGGTGACCCGGGTCCAGGGTCTCAAGGTGGGCTCCGGCGTGCAACCCGGCGTGACGCAAGGCCCGCTGATCGATGCCAAGGCGGTTGCCAAGATCGAAGAGCACATCGCCGACGCTTTGGCCAAGGGTGCCAAAGTGCTCACGGGCGGCAAACGGCATGCGCTGGGAGGCCAATTTTTCGAACCCACGGTACTGATCGGTGCCACACCCGACATGCTGGTGGCGCGCGAGGAAACCTTCGGCCCGTTGGCACCAGTCTTCGTCTTCGACACCGAGGCCGAGGTGCTGGAGCGGGCCAACGACACCGAGTTTGGTTTGGCCGCCTATTTTTACAGCCGCGATATGGGTCGTGTCATGCGCGTGGCCGAGCGTCTGGAGTCGGGCATGGTCGGCGTCAATACCGGCTTGATCTCAACTGCTGAGGCGCCGTTTGGCGGCATCAAGCAGTCTGGTTTGGGACGAGAGGGCTCCAGCTACGGACTCGACGATTATCTGGAAATCAAATACATCTGCCTGGCGGGGGTAGAGCAGTGAACACCTCCGAGCAGAGCCGCAATACGGCCGCATTGGCGTCCAGCGCCAATAGCTTTGGCGTGGCCGGTGTGCAAATGAATGTGTCGGCGTTTGAGGACAACGTGGAACGCATGGGTGGCTACTTGCGCCATATTCGCGGCCGCTTTCCGTGGGTGCGCATGGTGCTGTTCTCTGAGCTGGCCGCGTTGGGCCCGCAACACGACAAGGCCGAGCCCCTGCCTGGCCCCACCGAAGCCCGCTTGTGCGCGTTGGCGCGCGAGACCGGGTTGTGGTTGATTCCCGGCTCGTTGTTCGAAAAAGCCAGCAACCCGAACGGCGATGGTGTGCTGTACAACACCACGCCGGTCATCAACCCCCAGGGCGAAGTGATTGCGCGGTTTCGCAAGCTGTTCCCGTTTCGCCCCTATGAGCGTGATGTGGCCGGTGGTACCGAGTTTTGCGTGTTTGATGTGCCGGGTGCCGGGCGCTTTGGTGTGTCGATCTGCTACGACATGTGGTTTCCAGAAACCACGCGCACGCTGGCGGCCATGGGCGCCGAAGTGATTTTGCACCCCACGATGACCGACACCATAGACCGGGATGTGGAACTGGCCATTGCGCGCGCCTCGGCCGCGACTAACCAGGTGTATTTCTTGGACATTAATGGCGTGGGGGATGGCGGGGTTGGCCGCTCCATCGTCTGCGACCCATCGGGGTATGTGCTGCACCAGGCCGAAGTGGGCGCGGAAATCATACCGATAGACATCGACTTCACCCGCGTGCGCCGCGAGCGCGAGCGTGGCCTGCGCAGCAACCTGGGTCATCCGCTGAAAAGCTTTCGCGACCGCGATTGCGACTTTACCGTGTACCGCAAAGACTCCGAAGCATCGGCCTATTTGCAAACCCTGGGGCCGATAAGCAAACCAGATTAGCCCTAAGCCCTCTTAGCAATTTCTATCCGTCAGTAAAAAAGGTCGACCACCGTACCGGGGTACGACCAACGAGGAGACAGCAATGAAAACAGAAATTGAAACAGGCCACCACGGCGCATCGCTCAGCCGCCACCGCAGCGTCTGGGAAATGCGCTCCGACAGTTGGATCAACATGGTCGACGACCTTAGCCGACTGGCGATCCTTCCCATGGAAAGTGCCGAGTACGACAGCCGACTGAAGCAACTCTTGCTGACCATTGGCATGCTGGCGCCAGTGGAGAGCTACTGGGCCTTTCCGGGGCGGCGCGTTTTTACCGAACTGTGCGGATGGATAGAACGCGGCGAGTTGGCCCGCGCCCACCACACGGCACGGCGCATCCACCGCGTGCTGGCTGCGCGCACTTACCGCCACGAGGCCGGAGCGCTGGAGAGCGATGGTGAGCTGCCGTCACAAATAGAGACCGACAGTGAACGGCGCGCCCAGTTGTCGCGCCCGTATTTTGAGGTGCTGATCGTTGACGAAATGAGCGCCAGCGAAGAGGCCGCGCTGCGCCGGCGCGTGGAGCGCAAGCGCACACCCGATGACGATTTCATCTTCGATGTGGTGGTGGTGCCCAGCTTTGAAGACGCACTGATCGCCACCTTGGTCAACTTCAATTTGCAGGCGGTGGTCATACGCCACGGTTTTCCGTTTCGCTCGGTCTACCACAATGACATGCTTCGCCGCTTTCTGGACGGCATGGACGAAGGCATTGAAAAGATGCCTGAATCCGAGCGAGGTCCGCTGTTGGGTCGCCAGATCGCGCAGTTGCGTCCCGAGTTGGATCTGTACCTGGTGACCGACGTCAACGTCGAGGACATTGCCGCGCGCCTGGGCGAGACCTTCAAACGCATTTTCTTCGGTGAAGAAGACCACATCGAGCTGTCCAGCTCCATCATGAAGGGCGTCGGCGAACGCCATCGCACGCCGTTTTTCAACGCGCTGCGCGAATATGCCAAGCAGCCGACCGGCGTGTTCCATGCACTGCCGCTGGCACGCGGCAAGTCCATTATGAATTCGAATTGGATTGGGGACCTGGCCGAGTTCTACGGCATGAACTTGTTCATGGCCGAGACCTCGGCCACCTCCGGCGGGCTGGATTCATTGTTGGACCCGGTGGGCCCCTTGAAGCTCGCGCAGGAGTATGCGGCCCGCGCCTTTGGCGCGCGGCGCACCTACTTTGCGACCAACGGCACGTCGACCGCCAACAAGATCGTCGTGCAGGCCCTGGTGCGCCCCGACGACATCGTGTTGGTGGACCGCAACTGCCACAAGTCGCACCACTACGGTCTGGTGCTGGCCGGAGCCCAGGTGGCCTACCTGGACTCGTATCCGCTGGACCAGTTCTCGATGTATGGCGCCGTGCCGCTGCGCCACATCAAGCAAACCCTGCTGGACTTCAGGCGTGCCGGCACGCTGGACCGCGTCCGCCTGGTGCTGCTGACCAATTGCACCTTTGATGGCATTGTGTACGACGTCGAGCGCGTGATGATGGAATGCCTGGCCATCAAGCCCGACCTGGTTTTTTTGTGGGACGAGGCCTGGTTTGCCTTCGCCTGCTGCCACCCGATCTACCGGGCTCGCACTGGCATGGCCAGCGCCGTCAAGCTGTGCAGCATGTTGCAAACGCAGGAGTATGCCCGGCGTTACGCGGCCTTCAGCGCCACCATAGACTGGAACAACGAAGAGCAAATTCTCAATACCCGCCTGCTGGCGGACCCGGCCATCACCCGTATGCGCGTCTATGCCACGCACAGCACACACAAAACGCTGACTGCGCTGCGCCAAGGTTCGATGATCCATGTCTGGGACCAGGACTTCAAGGACAAGGCCGAAGAGGCCTTCCATGAGGCCTATATGACGCACACCTCCACCTCGCCCAACTACCAGATTCTGGCTTCGTTGGATGTAGGCCGCAGGCAAGTGGAACTGGAAGGCTATGAATTGGTGCAGCGCCAATTGGAACTGGCCATGAGCCTGCGCGAGCAGGTGCGGCAACACCCCCTGCTCAAGCGCTACGTGCGCTTCTTGCGAGTGGGTGACGTGATACCGCCGGAGTTTCGCGAATCGGGCGTCATGTCCTACTACAACGACGAGAACGGCTGGAACAATCTGGAGGCCGCGTGGCGCACTGACGAGTTTGCGCTGGACCCGACGCGCGCCACGCTATACATCGGTGCCACCGGCATGGACGGCGACACCTTCAAGAACAAGGAGTTGATGGACAAGTACGGCATCCAGATCAACAAGACCTCGCGCAACACCGTGCTGTTCATGACCAATATCGGCAGCACCCGCTCGGCCGTGGCCTATCTGCTGGAGGTACTGGTAAAAATCGCCCGCGACGTGGACAACCGTATTACCGACATGAGCGCTGTGGAACGCCGCATCCACGAAAAGCGGGTGCGCTCCTTGACGCTGGAACAGCCGCCCCTGCCCAACTTCTCAAACTTTCACTTCGCCTTCAGGGGGCGCAGTGTGGAGGGCCGCGCCGGCACCCGCGACGGGGACATCCGCAGCGCCTTTTTCTTATCGTACGACCATGCCAACTGCGAGTACATCGACATGGCAGAGGCGGCCAATGCCATACGTGCCGGGCGCGAGCTGGTGTCGGCGTTGTTCGTCATTCCCTACCCACCGGGGTTTCCGATTTTGGTTCCGGGCCAGGTCATCAGTGCCGACATTCTGACCTTCATGGCGGCGCTGGATGTGCGAGAGATCCACGGCTTTAGACCTGAGTTGGGATTTCGTATCTTCAGCGACGCCGCGCTGGAGCGTGCCGCCCAGGCCACCGCCGCGCGCGCGGCGCTGGCCCTGTCGGGCCGCGCCGCCGAACCGCATGAAGACGACACGACCAGCGACAGACAAGACAACAAACCAAGAGAGGCTGCTGTCAGCAAGGCACCAGTACCAGCAGCGGCCACCAGCGCACCCAGCCGCGCCACCAAAAGAACCGAGACCAGGAGCCACAAGTGAGTAACAAGGTAAAGAATGTTTCCGACCTGCTGCTGATGTTCCACCGCAACGAGCGGCCCATCTACTTCATCAGCGCCACCAACTTCAACCTGTTGGGCATGGACCGCTGGGTCAACCGCTTTCGCTACATCAGCTATATCGACTGCTTTGACGGCCGCCACCCGAATGTGTTTGTGCCGGGCGAGTCGCCGCACGCCGAGTTTGAGTCGATTGAAGACATCAACAACTACCTGCTGCAGCACAAGGAGGTCATAGACCTGATTGAACGCCGGGGCGGCAAGCCAGTGGCCACCTTCTTGATGTTCGACGAGAAGACCGAGGCGCTGGCACGCGAGATCGGCATGGACGTCTGGTTTCCACCGGCCAAGCTGCGCACACGTTGCGACAACAAGATGGAGACGGTGCGCATTGGCAACAAGGCCGGTGTGCTGTCGGTGCCCAACGCGCTGGAAAAGGTGGACAGCTTCGAGCACTTGATGGCCATCGCCGAGCGCAATGGCCTGGGCCGCGATCTGGTGGTGCAGTCGGCCTTCGGCGACTCGGGTCACACCACGTTCTTCATTGCCAATCAAGCCGATTTCGACAAACACAAGGATGAGATCATCAACGACCCCGAAGTCAAGATCATGAAGCGCATCAACTGCCGGGGTGCCACGCTGGAGGCCTGTGCCACGCAATCGGGTACGCTGGTGGGCCCGCTGCTGACCGAGGTGGTGGGCGCCAAGGAGCTCACGCCTTACAAGGGCGGTTGGTGTGGTAATGAGATCTTTCCAGGCGCGTTTTCAGAAGGCGTTCGGCACAAGGCGCGCGACATGGCCGAGCGCTTTGGCAACCAGTTGCTGGCAGAGGGCTATCGCGGTTATTTCGATCTCGACTTCCTGATCGACCAGGACAATGGTGAGGTCTATCTGGGCGAGCTCAATCCGCGCATTTGCGGTGCCAGCCCCATGACCAACCACGCGGCCTTTGCCTATGCCGACGCGCCGCTGTTCCTGTTCCATCTGCTGGAGTTCTCGGGTGTACCGTTTGAGCTGAATGTGCGCGAGATCAATGAGCGCTGGGCCCAACCCCACTTCATCGACTCGTGGTCGCAAGTGGTCATCAAGTACACCGAAGACAAGGTGGACCAGGTTACGCGCGCACCGGCCACCGGCATCTACCGCATGGGCGAGGACGGCAGCGTCGCCTACCAGCGCTTTGACTACGAGCGCCGCGCCATCGACAGTGAGCGCGAGGCCTTCTTCATGCGCATCACCGGCCCTGGCGACTACCGCTATGAGGGCGCCGATCTGGGCATTCTGATCACGCGCGGGCGCTCCATGGATGACAACTTCAAGCTCAATATCCGCGCCCGTGACTGGATACGTGGCATCAAGAGCCACTACGACGGCAAGCCGATTGTGACCACGCAGCACGCGGTGGCGCCGGAGCCGGGTTCCTTCAAGATTCTCTGAGCTCTTTCAAGCCCTTCTGAGCCCTGCCCTTTACCCGGGCAGCAACCGCCATGACGATACAGGTCAGCTTTCGCACGCTCATAGAAGACCAACCCGGTCCCAAATGGCAGGCCGCGTTTGCCCAATTGTGGCCCGGCTACCGCGCCTGGTTCTTGCGCAGCGGTGCCGTTGGGCGCCCCAGTTATCTGGAGAGCCGCCGCGCGCTGCGCCTGCACATGCCCGAGTTGGTGCCGATCTGGGAGCGCCTGGTGCAACTGGCCGGGGGAGGTGACGTGGAGTCGCGCTTTCTGTCGCTGTGGTGCCCGCCACCGTATATCGCCGGCTGCTCCCAGGCGGTGTGGTTTGATGCACGCGGCAACGAACCACCGGCGCTGTTGCGCAACTACGACTTTGCGCCCTTGTTGCTGGAGGGGAACTGGGTGGCCAGCCGCTGGCGTGGCCAACGCGTGGCAGCCATCGGTGACTGCACCTGGGGCGCGCTGGATGGCATGAATGAAGCCGGTCTGGCGGCATCTCTGTCCTTTGGCGGGCGCAATGTGTCGGGCACGGGGTTTGGCATCCCGTTGGTGCTGCGCTATGTGCTGGAAGTAGCGCAGAACACCGCCGAGGCTATCAAGCTGTTGCAACGCGTGCCGGTCAGCATGTGCTACAGCGTCACGCTTCTGGATAGCAAAAGCGCCTGGGCCACCGTGTTTGTGTCACCCGACCGTGCGGTTGAGGTCACGCAACACAACGCCGTAACCAACTTTCAGCATGCAGTCGAGTGGCCCGAGCATGCCCGCGCCACCCACGCCCTGGAGCGACGCCAGTGCCTGCAACAACACATCGACAGTGCGGGTGCTTTGGACGCGACTGTGGCGGCGCTGCTGGCGCCCCCCTTGTTCCAGGATGCCTACCTGCGCGGCTACGGCACCTTGTACAGCGCCGTCTACCGCCCGGCCAGTGGGCAACTGCAATTGCACTGGCCGCAGCAACGCTGGGCGCAGTCTATATCTGAATTTGAAGAAGGACGGTGCGACATCTGCTATGCGGCTGCGCCTGCCCAACAGTGATTCGTGTGCCAGTGATTGAAGAACCTTACAAAGGAGACAGAGACATGAGTGAAACGACAAAACGCAAGCTCCCGCCGGCGGCGTGGATCATGGTGGCCATGGTGCTCGGCATCATCATTGGCTACATGGTATTTACCAATTTCCCGGACAAGAAGGTTGCGGGGGCCATTGCCGGTTACATCTCCATCGTGTCCGATGTGTTCTTGCGATTGATCAAAATGCTGATTGGCCCGCTGGTGTTCTCCACGCTGGTGGTGGGCATTGCGCACATGGGCGACGCGTCCTCGGTCGGGCGGGTGTTCGGCAAGGCGCTGGGCTGGTTTGTCACGGCCTCGCTGGTCTCGCTGGTCTTGGGCTTGATCATGGCAAACTGGCTTCAGCCCGGCCACAACCTGGGCCTGCCACTGCCCGACATTGGTGCATCGGCGAACCTGGCAACGTCCAAGTTCACGCTGAAGGATTTTGTCAGCCATCTGGTGCCAAAGTCTTTCGCTGAGGCCATGGCCAACAATGAGATTTTGCAGATCGTGGTGTTCTCCATGTTCTTCGGCGTCGCCCTTGCCGCGCTGGGCGAAAAGGCCAGGATCTTGGTCAATGCCATCGACGAGTTGGCCCATGCCATGTTGAAGATCACGGGTTACGTGATGAAGCTGGCACCGCTGGCCGTGCTGGCAGCCATGGCTGCGACCGTGTCGGTCAATGGCCTGGAGATTTTGCTGAAGTTCGCGGTATTCATGGGCGATTTCTACCTGGGCCTGTTGCTGCTGTGGGTGGTGTTGATTGGGGCCGGTTTTGCCTTCCTGGGCCCACGCGTGTTCAAGCTGTTGGTATTGATCAAGGAAGCCTTCCTGCTGTCGTTTGCCACCGCCAGCTCGGAAGCCGCGTACCCCAAGATCCTCGACGCGCTGGATCGCTTTGGCGTCAAACGCAAGATTTCCAGCTTTGTGATGCCCATGGGCTATTCCTTCAACTTGGACGGCTCCATGATGTATTGCACCTTTGCTGTGCTGTTCATTGCCCAGGCCTATGACATCGTGCTGCCCATGGGCACGCAAATCACGATGCTGCTGATTCTGATGCTGACTTCCAAGGGCATGGCCGGCGTGCCTCGCGCCTCGTTGGTGGTCATTGCCGCCACTTTGAACCAGTTCAACATTCCCGAGGCAGGCTTGTTGCTGATATTGGGGGTGGACACTTTCCTGGACATGGGCCGTTCGGCCACCAACGCGGTGGGCAATTCGATTGCCACCGCCGTGGTGGCCAAGTGGGAGGGGGAATTGGTCAGCGAACATGAGGCCGAAGACCTAGCCCGCTTGCAAGACGCCCTGCAGGCCGCTAACGCGCCCCGTCCAGCCTACGCTTGAGGCATGTCACCATGCTATCCAAAGCCAAGATATCTGACATGCTGTGTGGCGCCCTTCGGCGGTTAGGGTGGCTGCTTTGTGGGGGCTGGCTGGCGATGGCGTTGCCGGCCCTGGCCCAGAGCGAAGCTGCACCCGGCACGCCCGCCGCGCTGACCGGCACGCTTGCCAAGGCACGTGCCAGCGGTGTGGTGACCATTGGCTACCGCGAATCGTCGATTCCGTTTTCGTACCTATCGTCGCGCAAGGAACCAATTGGCTACTCAATCGAAATCTGTAAGGCGTTGGTCGAGTCGATCGGCGACGCGGTGCACAAAAGTCTGGGCATCCAGTGGGTGCCCGTGACTTCCGAGTCGCGCATGGGCGCTGTGGAGAGCGGTCAGGTGGATCTGGAATGCGGATCTACTACCAACAATCTAGAACGGCAAAAGCGCGTGGGGTTTTCGTCAACGTTGTTTGTGGCCGGTACCAAGCTGATGGTGCGCAGAAGCTCGGTAGTCAAGAGTTTTCGCGATCTTGTGGGGCGTAGCGTGGCGGTGACGTCAGGCACCACCAACGAGAAGACGATGCGTGACCTGTCGGAGCGTTTCAAGTTGGGGCTGACATTGGTGGCATCGCGCGACCACGCCGAGTCGTTCGCGCTGCTCAAGGCCGGCAGGGTGGAGGCCTTTGCCACCGACGACGTGCTGCTCTATGGTTTGCTGGCGCAGGACAAAGGCGAGAACCTTGGCCACAGTGATTACGAGGTGGTGGGGGACTTCCTATCGTACGATCCCTATGGCGTAATGTTTCGCAAGGGTGATGCGCAGCTAGCCCGCGTGATTGATGAGGGATTTCAGACCTTGGCGCAAGAGGGTGAGATCGACCGCCAATACAAGCGCTGGTTTTTGCGCAAGCTGCCTTCGGGCGTGAGCTTGGATCTACCGATGAGCCCGCAGCTTGAAACCATCATCCAGGCCATGGGTGCACGTGCCGACTGATACGCGGATCGCAAAACGAATGCATGCCGATTGCGGCAGATTGGTATGCCCAATCTGCATGCGAACTTCTTAATACTTCAGTGATCGGTCAATAAAATATTGGAAAGAGCACGTTTCAGACGCCAAATATGACTGGTCCCAAGATCAGCTATGGCGTTGTAGGGATTTTGGAGGAGGCGTCTTGATTCTTTGATATTTTTCGTGAGCCGACTCCCCGATGCTGCATTCTTCGATTTTCAAGCGGATAAAAACTAGCCACACGTGGTCGGCAATTTCGACAAATGTCAGTACCCTGAAGTTTCGCGTCGTACTGGTTGCTGTCTTGTCATCGCTTGTGACTGGCCTGATCTCCACCGCCTATGTAACGCAAGAAACCCAACAAGAAGCCATGCGTCAACTGGTGCGCCAACAGGCTGACGACGTGGAAGTGATAGCGGGCGTACTCAGCAGCAAGGTCGATCAAGTCCAACGCGTACTGCAACTGCTCGGGCAGGGGATACGACCAGAGATGATTCAGTCGACGGCGCAAATGCAGGCATTTCTGGCCGCTGATTCTGAAGCCCTGCGCTATTTCGATTCGATCCAGATCGCGCGGCTCGATGGCACGTTGGTGGCGAATCGCACGCTAGGGAAGACGCTTCCGCTTGATCTGGTAACCGATGCGCAACGTTCGGTAATCCACCAAACCCTGAAGAGCCATTCCGGGCTGGTTTCGCCTCCGATTCCGGGCGCAAAAGGCGAGCTGCCTTACGTTGTATTCACCATGCCGCTGATTAGTGCGGACGGGCGTCCGTTCGGGGTTGTGGCGGGTGGGGTGAAGCTGTATGGACAAGGGCTTCTACCCACGTCACTCGATTTGGCTGGCAGTTTCGAATCGACGTTGGTCGTCTACGATCGCACTGGCGTCGTTCTGTTTCATTCCGACCCCACGTACCAACTCAAGCGCGTGAGCAGTCTGCCGGGATTGGCCGAAATGCACCAGGCTTGGATTGACGATGGCGCCATTCTCATTGCAGAGAGTCGCACCCATGTCGGCGACACCTATATCGTGAGCACCGCCGGCATGTTGGCGGCCCAGTGGTTAGTGGCCCGAATTACGCCCAAGCAAGTGGCACTCGCTCCCATGAAAGCGGTGCAGCGTCGGTCCTGGGCCCTAACCGGCAG
>Ga0066464_1000410_pt1 | contig 18392 bp, 21 predicted proteins | sample LakWasMe94_HOW11_2_FD_59583 | JGI IMG/M metagenome (GOLD analysis project Ga0066464, IMG submission 59583) | Freshwater sediment methanotrophic microbial communities from Lake Washington under simulated oxygen tension - Sediment Metagenome 94_HOW11 | ecosystem: Environmental > Aquatic >...
GCAAATCCCTGTAGCCGCTGCCGCAGGCTGCGCAAAGGCCCGCAGGGCCTTCCTGCGATCTTGAAAACACAGCAGGGTGTATGGGCGTGCAGCGTTGGCTGGGCGGGCGTATCGCGGGCAAGCCTCGCTCCTACAGGGACATGGCTTGCCCGCGATAAGGCTCAAACCTTCAACACTTTGCCGCTGGCCGCCACGCCGATCAGCATCACCGCGATCAGGCCGAAGGCGATGCTCAGGCTGCTGCCGTGGGCGATAAAGCCGATCAGCGCCGGGCCGGCGAGGATGCCGGCGTAACCCAGGGTGGTGATGGCCGGCACGGCGATGGCTTCGGGCATCAGGGTCTGTTTGCCCACCGCGGTGTAAAGCACCGGCACGATGTTCGAGCAGCCGACCCCCACCAGCGCATAGCCCACCAGCGCCGCTTCCCAGGCGGGCGCCAGGGTTGCCAGCAGCAGGCCCGCGGCGGCCACCGAGCCACCCATGACAATCACCCGCTTGGCCCCCAGCTTGTGCACGATGGCGTCGCCGGTCAGGCGGCCGACGGTCATGGTCAGGGCGAAGGCCGCGTAACCCAGGCCGGCATAGGCGGCATCCACCTGGCGTTCGGCGCTGAGGAACACCGCGCTCCAGTCCAGCACCGCGCCTTCGGCGAGGAACACCACGAAGCACAGGCAGCCGATAAACAGCACCACGCCGTGGGGCACGGCAAAGGCCGGGCCCGAACTCTGGCTGCCGTACGGCAACATGTGCGGCGCCGCCTTGAGCAGGGCGACGAGCAGCAAGGCCACCACCACCAGGGTCGCGCCCAGTGGCGACAAGCCCAGGCCGAGCAGGGCGCTGACCCCGGCCGCGCCGACGATGCCGCCGAGGCTGAACAGGCCATGGAAGCCCGACATCATCGGCCGGCCGCTGGCCCGTTCGACGATCACCGCCTGCAGGTTCACCGTGGAGTCCACCGTGCCCAGCCCGGCGCCGAACATGAACAGTCCGGCGATCAGCAACGGCACCGTGCTCACCGTGGCCAGCAGCGGCAGGGCCAGGCAGATTAGCAGGCTGCCGGCGGCCATCACCCGCCGGCAACCGAAGCGCCCGGCAAGCACCCCGGCGATCGGCATCGCCAGGATCGAACCGACCCCCAGGCACAGCAGTAACAGGCCCAATGTGCCTTCATCGAGCCCGGCCCGGGCCTTGGCGTAGGGCACCAGCGGCGCCCAGGCGGCGATGCCGAAACCGGCGATGAAAAAAGCGATGCGCGTGGCCATCTGTTCGAGGCGGCCGGGGCTGATCTGTTGCTGTGAGGTGTGGGTGTTGAGGGCTGTCATAAAAATCCTTGGCGGTCACCCCGGCGCGCCTGGCGCTTGTCGCCATTGCTGTTGCCGCTGGATGACCGAGTCTGCCGTTTCACCGACCAGTTGTTGATACACCGCCGGCGACGTGGCGCCTTCGGTGTTGATAAGCAGGACGCGTGAGTGGGCGTCGAGGTGCGCGACTTTGCGCCGCGCGCCATCCTTGCACATCAGGCTCAGTCCCGCGAGGCCCGCGGCGCCGGATTCGCCGGCCACCAGGGGAATGTCCCGGGCGCTGCCGCTGGCCAACTGGCGCATGGCGCCGGCGGCGAGCGCGTCGGGGAGTGTGACAAAACAATCGATCGAAGGTTGCAGGAAGCGCCAGGCCAGGGGCGAGGTGGCGCCACAGGCCAGGCCGGCCATCAGCGAATCCACCGTGCCGCTGGCCTGGGCCGCGCGGCCGGCCTTGGCGCTCTGGTAGAGGCAGTCGGCCTGCTCGGGTTCGACCACCATTAGCCGGGGCCGGTCAGGGCCATGGAACTGCCACAGGTAACTGGCCACGCTCGCCGCCAGGCCACCGACGCCGCCTTGCAGCAGCACATGGCTGAACGCTGGTTGCGCGGGCTGGCTGGCGCTCTGTTCCAGTACCTCGGCCACCAGGGCGCCGTAGCCTTGCATCACGTCGCAGGGGATCTGTTCGTAGCCGGCGTAGGAGGTGTCGGCGATCACCTGCCAGCCATAGGTCGCGGCCAGGCGTGCGGCCTCGGCGACCGACTGATCGTAGTGCCCGCGAATCCGCACGATGTGCGCGTCATAGGCGGCGATCGCCAGTTCCCGCTCCAGGCTGACCTGGGCATGCAGCACGATCACGCAGCGACAGCCGATGCTCTGCGCGGCCGCCGCCAGCGCCCGGCCGTGATTGCCGTCGGTGGCGCTGATCACCGTGTAGTCCTTGAGCAAGTGGCGGTACTCGCCGCTGAACAGTCCGGGTACGCTCAGGCCCTGGTCCGGCCAGCGCGCAAGGATCTGTCGGACCAGGGCGATCGGTGCGCCCAGGGCCTTGAAGCTGCCGAGCGCCGAGCGCTGGGCTTCGTCCTTGACCCAGAGCTGAGCGATCCCCAGTTGCCGGGCCAGGTCCGGCAACGCATAGAGCGGGGTCGGCAGCGGGTTGAGCAACGACCAGTTGGCCAGCCAGTCGCGGCTTTGCGCGGCGCGTTCGATGCTCAGCCACTGCCGCAGGTTTTCGGGGTAGGGCGTGCGCACGGCATGGGGATTGGCGTATGGCATGGCGGCTCCTTGAGGTGGCAAGGGGAAAGGTGGACTCAGGCCTGTTCCAGGCGCCGGCGGACCACGGCCAGCAGCACCTGGGCGCCGTCGAGCAGTTGCTGGTCGTCGGTATGTTCCCGCGGGTTGTGGCTGATGCCGCCGCGGCTGGGCACGAAGATCATCGCCGCCGGGGCGATGCGCGCGATCATCTGCGCGTCGTGGCCGGCGCCGGAGGTCATGGGCCGCTGGCTCAGGCCCAGTTCGCGGGTGCAGGTTTCGATCAGCCGCGTCAGCCCGGGGTCGAACGCCACCGGTTGAAAACGCGCCAGGGTTTCGCGGGTAACCGTCACCCCTTCGCTGGCCGCGGCATCCTCGAGAAACCGCGCCAGTCGTTGTTCGGCGGCCAGCAGGCGCTGCTCGTCGGGGTCGCGCAGGTCGACGCTGAACACCGCCCGGCGCGGGATGACGTTGATCACATTGGGCTGCAGTTGCAGGCAACCGACGGTGGCCAGGGTGGTGCCGGCGGAGTCCCGGGCCAGCTCGCGCAGGAACACCGTGGTGGCCGCGGCCACCCAGCCGGCATCGTGGCGCAGGTGGGTGGGGGTGGTGCCGGCGTGGTTGGCGCTGCCCTGCACGCTGATCTGCTGCCAGGAGATGCCCTGCAGGTTTTCCACCACGCCGATCTGGCAGTTTTCCGCCTCGAGGATCGGCCCCTGTTCGATGTGCAGTTCCAGGTATTCATGGGGCAGCAGCGACCCGGGCTCCATGTCGCCGGCGTAACCGATGCGCGCCAGTTCATCGCCCAGGCGGCTGCCGTCGGTGCCGATCAGGTCCAGGGCCTGATCGATGTCCAGGCCGCCGGCGTACACCAGCGAGCCGAGCATGTCCGGCTGATAGCGCACGCCTTCTTCGTTGGTGAAGGCGGCGATGCAGATCGAGCGCCGTGGCGTCACCCCGGCCGCGCGGTAGGCGCGCGCCACCGCCAGCCCGGCGAGCACGCCATAACAGCCATCCAGCGCGCCGGCGTTGGTCACGGTGTCGATATGCGAGCCGATCATCAGCACCGGCTGTTGGCCCTGGTCGCCGTCGGCGCGCAGGGTGCCGAAGATATTGCCGATACGGTCGATGCGCACCTGCAAGTCCAGGGCGCGCATCCAGCCGACCAGCAGGTCGCGGCCGGCCTTGTCGGTATCGCTCAGGGCAATCCGGGTGCGCCCGCCTTGTTGCGGGTCGTGGCCGATGGCCGCCAGTTCTTGCAGTTGCTGGAGCAGGGTCGCGCCGTCGAGGCGCAGGGCGTGGGAAGGCGACAAAGGAGCGGCAGGCATCGCAGGCAAATTCCAGGTGGCGGGTGGGTAAAGGGGTCTGGAAATAATATTGCGTGGCTGGCGAATTTATTTCGCATAATCGCCAGCCTTTGCACAATTTCATTCCATTGTTCGGCCCCCTACGGATTGCCCGCATGACCACCAGCCTGGATGCCTACGACCTGAAACTGCTCGCCGAGCTGCAACGCGATGCGCGCACCCCGCAAAGCGAGCTGGGGTTGCGGGTGAACCTGTCCACCGCGGCGGTCAACCGGCGCCTCAAGCGCCTGAGCGATGAAGGGGTGATCGAACGCTACAGCGCGGTCGTCGCCCCCGAAGCCCTGGGCTATGAGCTGAGCATCATTGTCGAGGTGGAGGTGGAGAGCGAACGCATCGATCAGCTCGATGCACTCAAGCGCAGCTTCCAGGCCTGCCCCCAGGTGCAGCAGTGCTACTACGTGGCGGGGGAGTGCGATTTCGTGCTGATCTTCGCCGTGCGCAACATGGCCCAGTACAACGAATTGACCCGCGAGCTGTTCTTTGAGAACAACAACGTCAAGCGCTTCAAGACCCTGGTGGCCATGAGCCGGGTCAAGGTCGGGCTGGATGTGCCGACTCAGCCTTGATGAGTGATTGACCCCGGTTTGTCGAAAACAAAAGTTCTTCTGTAGGAGCGAACGGGCGGCTATCCGACTTGCTCGCGATAAGAACGACGCGGTCCGCCTGACGGACCGCATTTTCGTTTATCGCGGGCAAGCTCCGCTCCTACAGAAGCCAGGGTCTCTCTGGCTTGCTGGTGAAAACGACAACGCGGCGCCCTTGGGCGCCGCGTTGTCGTGGGGCAGGCCGATCAACCCTGGCGACGGGCATCCAGGCTGAAGCGACCGGCGCCGTAGGCCACCACTTGCAGCAGGCCGCCGGCCATGGCGATGTTCTTGAAGAAGTGGATGAACTGGTTCTGGTCGCCCAGGTTGTTGTGGAAGGCCAGGGCGGTGGCCACGCTGAACACGGCCAGGCCCAGGGCCACCAGGCGGGTGCGGTAGCCGGCGATCAGCAGCAGGCCGCCACCCAGTTCCACGGCGATGGCGATGCCCAGGGCCAGTTGCGGGAAGGGCAGGCCGACCGACTGGATATAACCGACCATGGCGGCCGGTGCGGCGATTTTCGAGAAGCCGGACAGGATGAAGATGGCGCTGAGCAGGACGCGCCCGATCAGGCTGATACTGGCGTTGGTGTTCGAGCTGGCGGACAGGGTGTTGGTCAGTGTGGACATGCTGGATTCTCTCAGTGGGTTCGGCCTCACCACCTTGGTGTGCCGCGATGGAGAGAAGTTTGCCACTGACGTTATGAACGTAATAGCCGAATAATTTCGAGTATCATGTTCTAGTTTTTAGAACGTAGCCTTTGCGAGAACAGCACCATGTCCAGCAACCCCGGCACGCCCACCCTCGATCAATTGCGCATCTTCCTCACCATCGTCGAGGTCGGCAGCTTTGCTGGCGCGGCGCGCAAGCTGCATCGCGCCACCTCGGTGATCAGCTATTCCATGGCCAACCTGGAGCTGCAACTGGGGGTCAGCCTGTTCGACCGCAAGACCACTCGAAAACCCCAGCTCACCGAGGCCGGGCGCACGGTGCTGGCCGAGGCGCGCAGCATCTACAACGGCATCGACGGACTGCGGGCCAAGGTCAAGGGCTTGCTGCAGGGCCTGGAAGCGGAGATCCACCTGGTGATCGACGTGATGTTTCCGGCGGCGCGCATCGTCGATGCGCTGAAAAACTTTCGCCGCGAGTTCCCCACGGTGCAGCTGCACCTGCATATGGAGGCCTTGGGCGCGGTGGCCGAGATGGTGCTGGCGGGGCGCGCCGCGGTGGGCGTCAGCGGCATGGTGCATCGCGATCTGGCCGGTATCGAGCGGGTGCAGGTGGGGTTTGTCCAGCTGATTCCGGTGGCGGCTCCGGAGCATCCGTTGGCGCAAGCCTCGGTCAACCTGCCGGGGGCCGGTCGCGAGCATGTGCAACTGGTGCTGTCGGACCGTTCGCAACTGACGCGCAACCAGGATTTCGGCGTGGTCGGCACCCACAGCTGGCGCCTGGCGGACCTGGGCTCCAAGCATATGCTGCTCAGGGAAGGCATCGGCTGGGGCAACATGCCGGCGCCGATGGTCGAGGAAGACCTGGCCAGCGGGCGCCTGGTGCAACTCGATCTGCCGGGCAGCCAGGGCCTGCCCTACGGCTTCGACGCCATCTACCGCCTCGACACGCCACCGGGGCCGGCGGCGTCCTGGCTGATCGATTGGCTGGTGGCCCAGGCTCAGTCCGCGGCCTGATCGACCTCCCCGCCAGGGCCGAGGGCCTGGGCCAGGAAGTCGACGAAGAAGCGGATCTTCTGCGACACATGGCGATTGCTGGCGTACACCGCATAGATATTCCGGCGCGGCATGGAATGACAGGGCAGGACCCGCTGCAACTGGCCGCTGTCGAGCAGCGGCTGGGCGATGAACGAGGGCAGGGCGCCAATGCCCAGCCCGGCCTGGAGCATGTCGCTGAGCATCAGGCTGTTGTCCACGGCAAAACGCACCGGCAGTTCCAGGCGGCTGCTGCCTTGCGGGCCTTCCAGCTGCCAGTGGCCGGGATGCTCGGCCAGGCGATAGGCCAGGCAGCTGTGGTCGCGCAGCTGGTCGACGGTCTGCGGGCTGCCATTGGCCTGCAGGTAGGCCGAGGCGGCGCAGATCACCTGTTCGATTTCCCCCAGGCGCCGGGCGATCAACGACGAGTCGGTCAGTTGCCGGCGAATCCGCAGCGACACATCGAAACCTTCGCTCACCACATCCAGCAGACGGTCGTCGAGGGTCAGGTCGATGCGAAATTGCGGGTAGCGTTGCATGAAGTCGGCAAGGATCGGCGACAGCACCTTGAGGCCGAACGACAGCGGCGCGTTGACCCGCAAGCGGCCGCCAGGCTCGCGGGTGCCGGCGCGGGTCGCGCACTCCAGGGCCGCCAGTTCGTCGAGCAGGTGGCAGCACTCGCTGAAGTAGGCCTGGCCGGCGTCCGACAAACTCATGCGGCGCGTGGTGCGCAGCAGCAACAGGCTGCCCAGGTGTTCCTCCAGCTGGCGCACCTGCTTGCTGACGGCGGCGGTGGATTGCCCCAGGTCGTTGGCAGCCAGGCTGAAGCTGGCGCGCTCCACCACTCGGCGAAAGGTGCGCATGGCTGCCAGCACGTCCATATTGTTTCTCCTGGGTTGAATATGTCTTAACGAAACGCCTGATTATCGCCGAATTGTTAATCCATACCATGGGCACTTCATTTCACAGGAGTGTCGTCATGACTGTTTCCCGTTTGTTGCGTGTCATCCCCGGCCTGGCCGCCTTGTCGCTGTTCAGCGCCCTGCTCAGTGCACAGTGCAGCGCCGCGCCCCAGGCCGAGGTGGGTGTCAGCCCTTGGGGGCCGAAGGATGAAATCGGCCGCCTGAACCTGATCACCGAGCAGTCGCGGGCGGCGATCATGGCCCGGGTCAACGGCAGCCAGGCCTACGACCTGGCGGTGGACTATTACGTCGGCATGCCCAGCTGGCAGGCGGCGGGCGATCCGCCCTACCAGATGTGGATGACCCACACCCCCCACGGCAACGTGATCGCCGACCCGATGCAGGTCGGCGAGCCGATGAACCGGCATGTCAGCTATACCGGCTCGGCGGTGTCGATGTACGCCCACATGGGCACCCATATCGACGCGCTGAACCACTTCGGCCTCGACGGCAAGATCTGGAACGGCTTTCGCGCCGACCAGCACCTGGGCGACCGTGGCTGGAACGTCACCGGCGCGGAAAAACTGCCGCCGATCGTCGCCCGTGGGGTGCTGATCGACGTTGCCGCGGCCAAGGGTGTGGACATGCTGGCGGACAATTACCGGGTGACCCGCGCCGACCTGCAACAGGCGCTGAAGGCGCAACAGGTCAGCCTGGAAAAGGGCGACGTGGTGCTGATCCGTACCGGGCGCATGCGCGACTACGAAAAGGCCCAGGCCTATATGGCCAACCCGCCGGGCATGAGCCTGGACGCGGCGAAGTTCCTGGTGGAAGAGGGCGGCGCCATGGTGGTGGGCGCCGATAACCTGAGTTTCGAGACCTTCCCGTCGGAGGTGGAAGGCAACTACCTGCCGTTGCACACCTACCTGCTGGCGATGCAGGGTGCGCCGATCATGGAGCTGGTCAACCTCGAAGGCCTGTCGCGGGACCGGGTGTACCAGTTCGCCTTTATCGGCGCGTCGTTGAAGTTCCGCGGTGCCGATGCCGCGCCGATTCGGCCGATTGCCTTGCCGATTCGCTAGGCGCTTGCCATGTGACCTGTAGCCGCTGCCGCAGGCTGCGATCGAGCGGCACGCTTGTGGCGATCTTGCGGGCGCTGAGCCCCTGCGGGTCTATCGCAGCCTCGCGGGCTCGGCAGCGGCTACAGGGAAGGGTGACGTCCTCGATATTCCGGTCAGGCTCGATGTTTGTGTAGCCGCTGCCGCAGGCTGCGATCGAGCGGCACGCTCGCGGGGGAGCTTGCGGGCGCTGGAGACCCTACGGGTCTATCGCAGCCTCGCGGGCTCGGCAGCGGCTACAACACGCCGCCATGGCTGATGCGCTGACATGGGCGCGGGACTTGGCCGGGCCGTCGCATTCACAGTAATGTCAGCGGCCCGTCTGCTTTTGGAAGCCTCTACATGACCTCTTTCTACGATGCTCGCGGCAATCTTTACGCTGTGGTGGCCCCCGCTGAAGTGCGCCGGCTGGGGATTGCTTTGCCGGCCAGCGCGGCCGAGGCGGCGCAAGCCCGGGCCGACTGGAGCGCGCAGGCCATCGAGGCCTTGTGCGGCTGGACGCCCGGCACCCGGCCGGAAGGGGCCAAGGCCCATCGCAGCGACGGCTTGCTGGTCGGGCCGTTCCAGGACGCGCCGCCGTTCGACCTGCTGATCGTCAACACCGACGGCACCCTGGCCGAGCGCAGTGGCAACGGCCTGACCATCTTTTCCCAGGCTTTGACCGAGCAAGGGCTGCTGCCGGCCAAAGGGCCTACGGAGCTGCGGGTGCACCATGACAAAGCGGATGGGGTGTCGCCGGTGGCGACCCAGGTCGAGCCGGCACAAGTGGCCGGGGTGCCCGGCTTCTGGCTGGACCTCGGGAAACCGGCGTTCGGGCCACAGGCCGTGGGCGCGCAACAAGGGGTCGAGAATGACGGTTCGAGCTGCGTCGACCTGAGCCGTGTGCTTGGGCTGGCGCGGCTGTGTCCAGAATGGAGCCGCAGCCAGTTCGTGCGCGTCGGCAACCCCCATTGCGTGACTCTGGTCGGCGACGCCAGCGCCTTGCCGAGCAACCGGCAGATGAGCGAAGCGCCCCTGGCCGCAGCCCTGACCCGCATCGCCTACGCCATGCCCACCGGCAGCGGCGAACCCTGCCCGGCGGGGGTGAACCTGCAATGGGCGTGGCTGGAAGGTCCGCAGCGTATCGCCGCCCGGGTATTTGAACGCGGCGAAGGCCCCACCGCATCCTCCGGCACCAGCGCCAGTGCGGTGGCCAGTGCGGCGTGGCGGGTCGGTTGGGTCAAGGCCGGCGAAGTGGCGGTGGTGATGCCCGGCGGCACCGCGCCGCTGCGCCTGGAGGAGCGGGGCGGGGAGCTGGTGCGGGTCAGCCTGTTCGGTACGGCGGTGGGTATCGCTTAGCTCGAGGTGTATGCAAGTACACCATCGCGGGCAAGCCTCGCTCCTACAGAAGACCGCGATCTTGGTGTCGGAATGAGGCTTGCTTGCGAGCAGGGATTGGGTTGGTCACAGCAGCGCGACTGACGCGCGTCTGTAGGAGCGAGGCTTGCCCGCGATAAGGTCAGCGGCCGTTACACAAAACCCGCATCGCCCGGCAGCTCCACCTGGGCCATTTGCCGTTTCATCAGCACCTTGCCATCGCGGATCGAGTACAGCGGCAGGCCCTGGCTGCGGATCATTTCGTAGTCGCTGTCGGCCGACAGAATCAGCAGGTTGGCCGGCCGGCCTTCTTCCAGGCCGTAACGCTCGCCGAGGGCCAGGGCCTTGGCGCTGTTGTCGGTGACCAGGTCTAGGGCACTCTGCAGGTTGCGGTAGCCGAGCATGTGGCAGATGTGCAGGCCGGCTTCCAGCACCCGCAGGATGTTGCCGTTACCCAGGGGATACCAGGGATCGACGATCGAGTCCTGGCCGAAACACACATTCATCCCGGCTTCCAGCAACTCGTTGACCCGGGTCACGCCGCGGCGTTTCGGGAAGCTGTCGAAGCGCCCCTGCAGGTGGATGCTTTCGGTGGGGCAGGAAACGAAGCTGATGCCCGAGTGGCCGAGCAGGCGGAACAGCTTGGCGCAGTAGGCGTTGTCGTAGGAGCCCATGGCGGTGGTGTGGCTGGCGGTCACCCGCGAACCCATGTCACGGCTGCGGGCCTCTTCGGCCAGCACTTCGAGAAAACGCGAATGCGGGTCGTCGGTTTCGTCGCAATGCACGTCCACCAGGCAACCGGTGCGTTCGGCCAGGTCCATGAGGAACTTCACCGAGCTCACGCCCTGGTCGCGGGTGTACTCAAAGTGCGGAATGCCGCCCACCACGTCGGCGCCCAGGCGAATCGCCTCTTCCATCAGCTCGCGACCGTTGCGGTAGCTTTCGATGCCTTCCTGGGGAAAGGCGACGATCTGCATGTCCACCAGGTGCGCGCTTTGCTCACGCACTTCGAGCATGGCCTTGAGCGCAGTCAGTTCCGGGTCGGTGACGTCGACATGGGTGCGCACATGCTGGATGCCGTGGGCGGCGAGGGCACGGATGGTTTTGCGGGCGCGGGCCTTGGTGTCTTCCTGGGTGATGGTGACCTTGCGTTCGCCCCAGCATTCGATGCCTTCGAACAGGGTGCCGCTCATGTTCCAGCGCGGCTCACCGGCGGTGAGGGTGGCGTCCAGGTGAATGTGCGGCTCGACGAAGGGCGGCACCACCAGGTTGCCGCCGGCGTCGAGGTCGTCGGGGGCTTGGGTTTGGGGCGGGGCCTGGGTCTGGGCTTCAGTCTGCCGGGCGATGCTGGCGATGCGACCGTTCTCCAGGCGCAGTTCATGCAGGCCTTCACGGTTGCGCAGGCGGGCGTTGATGATGAGCATCGGAGCGATTCCTTTTTCAATCCAGGCGGTCAGGGTACGGCGCTCGGGCCGGCGGCCGCAACGTTGCGTGGCTCGGGCTCATGCCTGGATGTCCGCCGCGGTTGTGGCACGTGCGCCGAGCAGGCTGCTCAGCAGCATGTAGCTCAGGGCGGCGGCCGCGATGCCCACCAGCGGCGCGACCCAGGGCGAGCCGAAGGCCGCCACGGTGCCGATGGCGTAGGCGCCCAGGCCGGCCCAGTTGAACGCTGGCAGCTTGCTGTCGGCCAGGCGCGGGTACTGGCCGCGGTAGCGATAGAAGAAGTCGGCCATGATCACCCCGCCAATCGGCGGGATCACTGTGCCCAGCAGAATCAGGTAGGGCACCAGCATGTCGTACATGCCCAGCAGCGCCAGCAGGGTGCCGATCACCGCGCCGACCAGGGTCACGGTCTTGCGCCGGCCGGTGCGCAGCAGGTTGCAGCCGGCGACGGCGAAGTTGTAGATGGTGTTGTCCTGGGTGCTCCAGATATTCAGCAGGAGCATGGCCATGGCAGCCATGGCGAAGCCCTGCAACAGCAGTACTTCGACCACGTCCGGCTGCTGATAGACGATGGCGCCGTAGGCCCCGATCAGCACCATCAGGCCGTTGCCGATAAAAAAGCCGATCAGGCTGGCCAGCACCGCGACCCTGGCCGAGCGCGAAAACCGTGTCCAGTTGGTGGCCTGGGTGGCGCCGCTGACGAAGGTGCCGAACACCAGGGTGATGGCCGTGGACAGGTCGAGGCTGGCGCTCGGCACCACCGCCAGCAACCCATCGAGGCCGCCGACCTTGACCGTGGCCACCCACATCGACAGCAACAGCAGCAGGGCCATGGCCGGCACCGCGATCCAAGAGAGGATTTCCAGCCCGCGGTAACCGACGTAGGCGGTGGCGCAGAACACCATACCGAACAGCACCATCAGCCCCAGCACCGTGCCCTGGCCCAGCTCGAAATACTTGCCCAGCACCACCGCGGCGGTGGCGGTGCCCCAGGCGTACCAGCCGATCTGGGTGAAGCCGAGGATCAGGTCGCTGAGCTTGCTGCCCACCTCGCCGAAACAGAAGCGCCCCATCAGCACCGAGTTCAGGCCGCTCTTGAAGGCGATGTAGCCCAGGCCCGCCGCGTACAGGCCCAGCAGCAGGTTGCCGAGGACGATCACCCCGAGCATCTGGCCAAAGCTGAAGGCCACGCCGAGCTTGCCGCCGGCGAACATGGTGGCGGTGAAAAAGGTGAACCCCAGCAGCACCATGGCCGTGGAGGCCAGGCCCTTGCGCGCGTGCATCGGGACTTCGCTGAGTGGGTAGTCGTTGCCTGGATCGTTCTGCGTCATCTGCCTTCCCCTGATTGGCCCAGGCCGGGCCTGGTGCGTAAGCGACGCAGGCCCATTGCAGTCGCCGTGCCAACGCCCTCAGCGTCAGGGGCGCCCAGCCGGCGTTGTGCAACCTGCAGGAGATTTATAGACAAGCAGGGGATTTTTGCTTTGTGACGTATTCGATTGGCCGGCTCAGGCGCGAAAGCGGTGCGCCGGTGAGACAAATTGGATCACTGGCCGCTCAGTCCTCGGGAGCCTCGAAAATGCCCTCGATGGGCAGGCCGAAGGCCTTCGCGATCTTGAAGGCCAGGGGCAGACTGGGGTCGTAGCGCCCGGTCTCGATGGCGTTCACGGTCTGCCGCGAAACCTCAAGGCGCGCGGCCAGCTCCGCCTGGGACCAGCCTTGCGCGGCGCGCAGTTCACGCAGGCGGTTGTTCACTGGTAACGCCTGTTACCGAGAAGCGTGGCCACCAGCCATACCGAGCCCATGATCGGCCAGACGGCGAACATCGACAGTCGCGGCAGGCCCGCTATTTCCAGGAAGCCGTAGCTGAAGGTGATTAGCGCGGTACAGACAAAGGCGATGCCCAGGGCGTTGAGCTGGATGCGCTGGCTGAGTTCATCCAGGCGCCGCAGCTGGCGAATGACCACCAGCGCCATGGCGATCATCGGGATCACGGGGATCAGCGACACTGCAATGCGCCCGGCGCTGCTGTCCATGCCCGACATCAGGTAAGTGCTGAGCACCACGGCGACAAGGTACGCCAGCAGGGCGAGGGTGAATTCCACGAGGTAGCGTTTGCCGCACATGGCCGGCTCCTGAAGTAAAGGGTGCTTTACATTAGGCAGGCGATCCAGCGGTGTCAAGGACACTTTACATTGGCTCAATCGAACAGGGTCAGGCGGGTTTCGCCGCGATGGAAGGCAAAGGCCGCTTCGATATCGCCTTCCACGGTGCGGCCGCGGGACAGTTCGGGCAGGGCGTCGAGGGCGAAGAACCCGGCGTCGCTGACTTCCGAGCCGGCTACCGGGGCGCTGCGCTCACTGCGTTCGCAGAGAAAATACAGCTTGTAGAAGTCCCGGGTGTCGGGGGTGAAGGGGCCCTTGGCCTTGTGCCGGACGCTGTAGAGGGCGTGGGCCGAGACGCTGAGCCCGGCTTCTTCGTGGATCTCCTTGACGATGTTTTCGGCGGCCGACAGGCCGATATCGGCATAACCGCCGGGCATGGCCCAGCGCCCGTCGGTCCGCTCGCGGACCAGGAGGATGCGGTCGTCTTCGATCAGGGCGCCGCGCACATCCACCAGGGGGGGCGAGTAGCGTTTGGCGAAGTCCGACACCAGGCCGGCGATACGTTCCAGGGGCACGTCGGCCAGTTGCGCGAGCATGTCGTGGGCGATGTCGGCGACTTCCTGGTAACGCTCGCGGTCGAACGGGTCCTTGCAGAAATGCAGCCCGGTGGAGGCGAGGGCCTGCAAGCGTTTGGCGTGGGTGAGCCAGGTGTTTTCCATGGTGGCTGTCCTTGAGTGATAGCTGGACCTGTCAGGGTCAGAACCTTGGCGGCTGCTGTGCGAGGTAAGCGGCCAGGCGCGGCAGGGCTTCTTCGGCGCTGCGGCTGTGGCCGGCCCAGGTGCAGGCCAGCATCAGGTTGCGCGGCAGGTTGAAATCTTCCACCAGGAAACCTTCGGCGTCGCGGCCCTCGGCGTCATGGGGCACTTGTTCGCGCAGGGTCGTGGGGGCGTCGAACCAGGCCCACACCGGTTTACCCAGGGCGATGGCCATGCCCACCTCGAAGGCGGTGCCGGAGTCCGGCTCCAGGCCGCGAAAGTCGTTGAGGTTGGCCAGCACCGCGTCGCAGTCGCGGATCATCTGCAGGTTCTGCTGGCAGATCAGTTGGGCGGTCTGCTCCGGTGTCGGCTGGGCCGGCACCTGCTGGTCGAAGGGGTAGAGGCCTTGCAGGCCCTGGGCCTGGCACAGGTTCTTGAGGTATTCGCCACGGGCGATGGCATCGCGGCGAAACAGGTCGAAGCCGGCGAGGTAGATGCGTGGGCTCATGCCTTGCTCCCGGGCTGGGGCAGAAAACCCAGGAGCGCGGCGATTATGGCTTCCGGTGCGTCTTCCTGCAGCAGGTGGCCGGCATTGGGCACGGCCTGGAACCGCGAGCCGGGGATCAGCTGGTGCAACTGGCGCCCGCGTTCGATGGGGATCCACTGATCGTCCTCGCCCCAGAGGATCTGGGTCGGGCAACGAATGCTCGGATAGAGCCCGGCCACCTCCGTGGTGTAGCACTCGTCCATCTGCGCGATCTGCCGGTAGAAGGCGGCCTGGCCGCTGGCGCCGAGCCAGGGCTGGACGTAGGGGGCCAGCTCCTGGTCGGGGATTTCGCGCTGGATCGCCCCACGGATGTAGGCCGGCACAATGGCGCGCTGGATGTAGTCCGGTACGCCGCTGAAGGCCTGCTCATGCTGGCGCACGTGCTGCACGAACGGCGAGCCCCAGGGCGACAGCGCCACCGGGTCGATCAGGGTCAGGCTGCGGTAGTCCTTGCCGTTGAGCAGGTGGGTGCGCAGGGCGGTGGCGCCGCCGAAGTCGTGGGCCACCACGTCCGGTCGCTCCAGGCCCCAGTGCTCCAGCAGTTCGGCCAGCAGCTGGTTCTGCACGCCGAGGGACACATCCTGGCCCGCGGCCTGTTCCGACTGGCCGTAGCCCAGCAGGTCGAAATAATGCACCCGGTGGCTGGCGCGCAAGTGCGGGGCGATGCGATGCCAGACGTAGGAAGAAAAGGGCGTGCCGTGCACCAATACCAAGGGCGGGCCATCGCCGTGAATGGCGTAGCGAACGGTGTATCCGTTGAAGCGATATTGCTGATCCAGAAGCCAGTCGCTCATGGCGATGTTCCTCTTGGCGAGAGAGGCCAGATCATAGGGCAAAACGAGCGGTGATGCGGTATCGGCAGGGGAGGAGTGTTGCTCTGTAGCCGCGGCGGTGGACTGCGCGAAGGCCCGCCTGCTGCGCAGGACCGCGGCTACAGGTGGGGTTTATTCGCCGCGATAGATGCAGCCGCTGGTGCAGGTTTCGTGAATACGGATCGCACTCAGCTCCGGCAGCAGGGGTTTGAGTTCGTTCCAGATCCACTTGGCCAGCACTTCGCTGGTGGGGTTTTCCAGGCCGGGGATGTCGTTCAGGTAGTTGTGGTCCAGGCGCTCGTAGAGCGGCTTGAAGATCTCCTTGATTTCGGAGAAGTCACGAATCCAGCCGGTGTGCGGATCGAGGTCGCCGCTCAGGTGGATGGCCACCTTGAACGAGTGGCCATGCAGGCGCCCGCACTTGTGGCCAGCGGGCACGTGGGGCAGGCGGTGGGCGGATTCGAAGGTAAATTCTTTGAAGATTTCCACAGTGTCGGTCAGCTCGGTCAGGTGGCTATCGCCGCGGGCGATGTAAGGCAGGCAGCGAGTTTACCAGCTTGGTTATGCCGGTGCGGGAAAACACTGACTAAAGGGTCAATAGCCGCTCACCGAGACCACCACTTGCGGCCAGCTCCAGGAACTCGTCGCCCAGGCGCTGGCTTTCGTCCATCGCGCTGCGCCAGTATTTCTGGCGGCTGGCGTCATCACCCATGAAGCGCTTGAAGTCGTTGCGGTCCGGCAGTTTGCCGTAGGGCAGACGCGCCAGGTATTCCTTGGAGGGCGCCAGCAGCAACACGTCCTGCAGGCGGCCCGGGTTGCCGCGGCGCCAGGGCAGGGTCTTGTCGAACCAGCCGGGAATCACCCGGTCGGTGAAGTGCGGGTAGAGCACGATATCCTCGCCGCTGTAGGGCAGGTCGAGGTGGTAGTCCAGCAGGCCGCCGTCGCGGAAGGTGCCGGCCCCGGCGCCGGGCAGGTCGCGCACGCCTTGCATGACCATCGGGATCGAACCCGAGGCCAGCAGGGCCTGGCGCAGGTTGCCGGTGTCCAGCGGCACGAAGCGCGAGGGGAAGTCGTCGAGGGCCTGTAGCGGCGGTGCCAGGCGCGGGTCGTGCAGCACCAGGCGTTCGAAGTGCCGCGCCAGGCGCGCGCGGCCGCGCAGGTTGTCGGCGATCACCGAGGACAATCCCAGGCCCAGCCGGCCGCGATGGTCGTCGGCGAGCAGGCCGTGGCTTTTCACCACCATGATGTTCAGCCGGTAGTGCGGGTTGTCGAGAATGCTCGCGTCGCGGCCGTCGAGCAGTTCGTGCAGCATGCGCTGCGAACTCTGGCTGATCTGCGCCATGGTCACGCCCTTGGCGAAACTCTGGGCGTTGTACAACTGGCCCAGGCGGCGGATGCCTGCGGCGGCGTCCGGCAGGCAGGCGCTGGCGAAGCGCCAGGAACCCACCGAGGCACCGATCAGCGAACGCTCCCGTGGCGCCGCCGGCAGCCATTCGCCGAACAGCGCCAGGTCCAGCCCCTGGATGCCCAGGGCTTTCGGCCCGCCGGCGGCGCCGGGCAGGGTGCCGACTTCGGCCGCGCTCAGGCCGTTGGCGCGGATGCGCGCCAGGGCACGCGGACCGGCCTTGAGGGTCAGGGCGGGGAACTTGATGTGGATAGCGGTCATACCGGCCTCAATCTCGAGCGACGGGTGAGTATAAAAGCTCGGGCCAGCGGCGCCGAATGAAACCTGCGCGGCGCCGATGATGGCCATTCAGTTTCAATTAAGTTCGACCCGCTATCCTGAGCCGCGCAGCAACACATAACGAGAAAGCCGGAGGCACCCCATGAAAACCCTGACTGCCCTGTTCACCGCGACCCTCATCGGCATGACCGCCAGCCTGGCCCATGCCCGCGACCTGGGGCCCGACGAGGCACTGAGACTGCGCGACGCTGGTACCATTGTGTCCTTTGAAAAACTCAATGCCACGGCATTGGCCAAGCACCCGGGCGCGACCATCACCGAAACCGAGCTGGAAGAGGAGTACGGCAAGTACATCTACCAGGTCGAGATGCGCGACCCCCAAGGGGTTGAGTGGGACCTGGAATTGGACGCGGTGAGCGGCCAGGTGCTCAAGGATCATCAGGATACGTAATGAAGGTGAATCTACGCGCCGGCAGCAGGGTGGCCCTGGCGCTTCTGGCTTTTTGCTCGGTGGCGCTGGCCCGCGACCTGGACCAGGACGAAGCCCTGCGCCTGCGCCAGCAAGGGGTGATCCTGCCGCTGGAACAGTTGCTGCAACAGGCCCTGGAGCGTTACCCCGGGGCCAAGTTGCTGGAAGCCGAGCTGGAAGAGAAACACGATGTCTACATCTATGAAGTCGAGCTGTTGACCGCCGAGGGCGTGGTCCGCGAGCTGGACCTCGAGGCCGCCACCGGCCGCTTACTGAAAGACAAGGAAGATGACTGATGCGCCTGCTCCTGGTGGAAGACCACGTCTCCCTGGCCGACGAATTGCTGGCCGGGCTCAACCGCCAGGGCTACGCCGTGGACTGGCTGGCCGACGGCCGTGACGCGTTGTACCAGGGCGCCAGCGAGCCTTACGACCTGATCGTGCTCGACCTTGGCCTGCCGGGGGTTCCAGGCCTGGAGGTGCTGGAGAAATGGCGTGCCGGCGGCCTGGCGACCCCGGTGCTGATCCTCACCGCCCGCGGGTCCTGGGCCGAGCGCATCGAAGGCCTGAAGGCCGGCGCCGACGACTACCTGACCAAACCCTTCCACCCGGAAGAGTTGCACCTGCGCATCCAGGCGCTGTTGCGCCGTTCCCATGGCCAGGCCAACCAGCCGACGCTGCAGGCCGCCGGGCTGCACCTCGACGAAGGCCGCCAGTGCGTGGTGCGTGACGGCGTGGATATCCAGCTGACCGCCGCCGAGTTCCGCCTGTTGCGCTACTTCATGCTGCACCCGGAGCAGATCCTCTCGAAAAGCCACCTGGCCGAGCACCTCTACGACGGTGAGACCGAGCGCGATTCCAACGTGCTGGAAGTCCACGTCAACCACCTGCGGCGCAAGCTCGGGCGCAGCGTGATCGAAACCCGGCGCGGCCAGGGCTACCTGTTCGGCGGGAGCGCCCAGTGAGGTCGATCCAGCGCCGCCTGAGCCTGGGCCTGATCAG
>Ga0066464_1000417_pt1 | contig 17972 bp, 17 predicted proteins | sample LakWasMe94_HOW11_2_FD_59583 | JGI IMG/M metagenome (GOLD analysis project Ga0066464, IMG submission 59583) | Freshwater sediment methanotrophic microbial communities from Lake Washington under simulated oxygen tension - Sediment Metagenome 94_HOW11 | ecosystem: Environmental > Aquatic >...
AAACCGCTCCATGGCCGACGCCAACGCCGACGAGATCCAGAACAACGTGCGCCCCACCTACGCGATCTACATGTTCGACCCGGCCAAGCAAACCCTGCTGATCGTGGCCGCGCCGCCGCCCGGCTTTATGTACACCCACCCGGTGGCACTGCAGGCCCGCGCCGAGCCCAATGCCACGCCCGCCACGGCGCTGGACACCAGCCTGGCCGCGCAAAACCTGGGCCTGCTGGAGGTACGCAGCGTCTACGACACCGATGGCCTGGGCCGCATGGGTGATGCGGTGCTGACAGCGGTTGATCTGCCCGCCGGTTGCACGACCGCCATTGCCAAGACTGCCCCCGTGGACCCGCAAGACACCCGTCCCCAAGTGGCCGACATCCTGCGCATGAAGGACCCTGCCGACGCCGCCTATGGCTGCGCCCCGGCGCGCTTTGTCCGGGCCGTGCGGGCCATCGCGCCCGGCGAAGGCATGACCGGCACCCGCAACGCGATCGGCGAAACCGAGTTTGAGATGTCACAAATTCTGGGCTATGCGCCGATTGAGCCCGATGGGTCCTTCAAGCTGCAAGTGCCGGCCGACACGCCCATCGCACTGGCCGTCATCGACGCGCAGGGCCGCGCCTTCCAGACCCACACCAACTGGATCCAGGTCCGCCCCGGTGAACGCCGCACCTGCGATGGCTGCCACAGCCCCCGGCGCGGTGGTGCGATCAACTCCGGTGCCATCGTCAACAGCCTGTCCACCGCCTTGCTACCGGCCATGGCCAGTGCCCACCAGTCCGGCGAAACCATGGCCAGCACCCGCACCCGGCTGGACCCGAACGCTCTGAAGCTGGCCACGGACATGGTCTACACCGACGCATGGGCCGACACCAGCAAGCCCGGTGTCACCGGGCGCAGCGCGCTGGCCATCCGCTACACCGGCAATGCCGCAGCCGGTGACGACTTGGCCACGACCGTGCCAACCAACGGCATCATCAACTACCCCGAGCACATCCAGCCGTTGTGGACGCGTAACCGGGGTTCCAACACCTGTACCGGCTGCCACACCGACCCCGTCAAGCTGGACCTGACGGCCACGCAGGCCGCGTCCGGGCGCATCAGCTCCTATGACGAGCTGATGATTGGCGACCCGGTCATCGACCCCGCCACCGGCCAGCCCGTCACCCGTGTCGACGATGGCGTGGTGACCATCGAGCGCGGCCCGGCGCTGGTGGATACGGCCGCCAGCGAAGGCGAGGCCCTGGGCCTGTCCCGCAAGAGCCGTCTGGTCGAGATCCTGTTTGGCCAGAACCTGTTCGCAGGCGCGGCGGCCCGCACCGCCCACCCCACGCCTCCGGCCGCGGCCCCCAACCACGCAAACATGTTGAACCGCGCCGAGAAGCGCCTGTTGGCCGAGTGGATAGACCTGGGCAGCAAGTATTACAACGACCCCTTCAACCCCGGTGCCGCCATGGTGCAAGCCAAGGGCCTGAGCCAGGGCGCGTTTGAGAGCCAGGTCATGCCGGTGCTGCGCTCCACCTGCGCGGCCGGCTGCCACCAGCCCGTGGGCAGCGACGCAAAGGCCAAGCCCACCGGCACGTCCTTCCGCAACAACCGTTTTGTGCTGACGGGCGACACCAGCGGCGACTACAACGTCACGCTGTCCATGGTGTCCAACACCTGCAATGCCGCGGCCAACGCCTTGATCAAGCGACCATCGACCGCGCCCCACCCGGTGGTGCTGCCGGTGGGCAGTGCGAACTACAACAAGCTGTCCAACTGGATTTCCACAGGCTGCTGAAACCATGAACACCCCTCGAATCCTCAAGGTCCTGGCCGCAGCCACCACCACGCTGGCGCTGGCCGGTTGCGGTGGCAGCACCGACGTGCTGGGCAACCCGCCAACCGTCAGCAATGCGGCGGTGGTCACCGGGCAGTCGCTGTCGTTTGCCTACTTCCAACGCTGCATCAACCCGATCTTTTTGGCGCAACTGCCGGTGCAGGGCGGCGGTGCGGCCACCAACACCTGCGCCGGTTCGGGTTGCCATGAAACCAAGACCGGCACCGGCGGCGCACTGCGGCTCTTCCCCGCTGCCGCCACGGTAGATCTGAGCGACCCGGCCAACACGCCGGCCGTGATACGCGCCAGCGACATGTACAAAAATTTCTACTCGGCCCAAGCCGCCGTGGTGATTGGCTCCACCACACAAAGCCGGCTGTTGGCCAAGCCGCTGCTGCTGGGCGTGTTGCATGGCGGAGGGCTCATCTTCTTGAGCGAGAACGACCCCAATGCCAAGCTGATCCAGTACTGGATCAGCCGCCCCGTGCCGCAGGGCCAGGACGAGTTCAGCACCGCCAACTACAGCATGTTCACACCGGCCGATCCCAAGACCGGCGCCTGCAATACCCAATGACCCAATGAGCCGCCACACTGCCATGAAGCTTCGCCTTGCGTTTACCCTTGCCGTGACGACCTTCACGCTGTGCACCGCGTCGCTGGCCAGCGCGGCCGAGCAGGTGCAAATCACCGACCCGTATATCGAACTGCACACCGGCCCCGGCCGTGGCTTCCCCATCTTCTTTGTGGCACCACGTTCGCAGTGGATTGGCATCGAGCTGCGCCACACCGACTGGTACAAGGTGCGCACCGAAGACGGCAAAGTGGGTTGGGTCACGCGCCAGCAGTTGGAGAGCACGCTGACCGACGCGGGCGACAAAAAGACCTTCCGCGACATGCTGCTGGACGACTACCTGAGCCGCCGCGTGCAGATGGGCGCGGCCTGGGGTCAGTTCAAGTCCGAGCCCATGCTCAAGCTGTGGACCAGCTACCGCTTCTCCGAAACGCTCAGCGCCGAGGGCACGCTGGGCCAGGTGCAAGGCCTGTTCTCGGGCACCGACTTCTGGCACATCAACCTACTGAGCGAGCCCTGGTCGGACCAGCGCATCTCGCCGTTCTTCAGCATCGGCCTGGGCAAGTTCAAGAACATTCCCAACCCCAGCCTCATCGGTGCGACGCCGACGGACGCGCAACTGGCCAATGCCAGCATCGGCGTGCGCTACTACCTGACCGACCGCTTCGTGCTGCGCAGCGACTACACCTTCTACACCGCTTTTGTCGCCGACACGCGCTCGCTTGAATACCGGGCCCTCACGGCCGGCATTTCCTTTTTCTTCTGAAGGTCACCCCCATGCACACACCCCACCTGCGCACGCTTGTTCTGGCCGCGGCCACCACACTGACCGCCATCACGGCATGGGCCGCCGACCCGGCCCCGGCAACGACCACCCCACCCACCGAGCAGGTCATCGTGCCCGGCGTGACCCGACGCGACGTCAGACTGCCGCGCTTTCCGTCCAATGATTTTGAAGTGGGCGCCTTTGTGGGCACCTACTCCACGCAAAACTTTGGTGCCAGCACGGTTGGCGGTTTGCGCCTGGGCTACCACATCACAGAAGACTTTTTTGCCGAAGGCGTGTTCGCTCAGACCCAGGTCAGCGACGCCAACTACCGGCAAATCCTGCCCGGCGGTGTATTCGCCACCGAGCAGGAAAAATTAAGCTACTACAACCTGTCTGTGGGCTACAACGTGCTGCCCGGAGAAGTGTTTTGGGGCAGCAAACGCGCCTGGCCGTTTTCACTGTACGTGATTGGCGGCGTCGGCAGCACCTCGTTCAACCAGCAGCGCCGCGCCACCTTCAACTTTGGTTCGGGCATGCGCGTCTTCTTCACCGACAACGTTTCGATGCAGATTGACGCACGCGACCACGTCTACTCGCTGGATGTGCTGGGCAAGAACCAGACCACGCAAAACCTCGAATTGACCCTTGGCCTCACCGCATCCTTTTAAGAACGCGCCACTCCCATGACCCAGGCCCTGCCCATCTTCAGCAAGCCACGGCGCCAATTCGTGGCGCGCTGCGCAGCATCACTGGCCCTGCCCCTGGTCGCCAACGCCGCATTCGGTGCGCTAGCCCCCTCCGCTGCCGCGCCCGACTTCACGTTGCGCAGCATGGGCGGCCCCAATCTACGCCTGCAAGAGCAGCGAGGCCAGGTTGTGCTGGTCAACTTTTGGGCCACCTGGTGCGGCCCCTGCCGCCAGGAGATGCCGCAGCTGAACAAGCTCTACGACAAGTACCGTGCTGCGGGTTTTATGCTGCTGGGTGTCAATGTGGACGACAACAGCCAGCATGCCAGCGACGTCGCGCAAAAAATGGGCCTGCGGTTTCCAGTGCTGCTCGACAGTGACAAGGCGGTCAGCCGCCTGTATGACCTCAGCACCATGCCTACCACGGTGCTGATTGACCGTGAAGGCCGGGTGCGCCATGTACACAACGGCTATTTGGCGGGTTATGAAGACCTGTACGACAAAGAAATCAGGGGGTTGCTGAAATGAGTCGCCGCCTCTTTCTGACGACCGCACTCCTGTTGTGTGCGGTGCTGCAAACGGCCTGCGCCATCCAGCCCTGGGTCAAGCCCTATGAACGTGAACACCTGGCCGACCCCATCATGAAATTCTCACGTGACTCTTTGTCCGAAAAGCATTTTGAACACGTGCGCGATGTGCGCGAAGGCGCGCGCGGCGCCACCGGTGTGCAAGGGGGCGGCTGTGGTTGTAACTAACGCACGCACGACCGCACGCATGAACGCTCGCACTAAGGCCAACCGTTGGAACTGGATTCGGCATGCGGCGGCCCTGCTGGGCGGCGTGCTGGCCGCCAGTGGCGCACGCGCTGTTGACCTGCCCGAGGACTCGGCAGAGGCGCTTTTCCACTCCTACAACGGCGGCGGTGTCAATGCCAGCGGCCCGGCCCTGTTGGTGCGCAAGCAATTGATGGACAAGGTCTCGTTGTCGGCCAGCTACTACATGGATGCGGTCAGCAATGCGTCCATCGATGTGGTCACCACGGCCAGCCCCTATACCGAGAACCGCAGCGAATACGCACTGGGTGCCGACTACGTGTACCGCGATTCCAAAATCTCGCTGACCACGTCCACCAGCCGCGAGGGCGACTACACCGCCAACCGCGTGGGCCTGGACGTGACGCAGGAAACCTTTGGCGGCATGACCTCGGTCAGCCTGGGCTTTACCCGTGGCAATGACACGATAGGCAAGCACGGCGCGCCGGAGTTTGCCGACGTGGCCGCACACTGGCAATACCGCCTGGGCGTGACGCAAATTCTGACGCCCAAATGGGTCATGAGCGCCAACGCCGAGGTGCTGGCCGACGACGGCTTTCTGGGCAGCCCGTACCGCGTGGCACGCGTATTTGGCGCGGCCGTGGCCGAGCGCACGCCGCGCACGCGCTCGGCACGTGCCGTCAAGTTCCGTGTCATCGGTGACCTGGGCTCGCGGGATGCCATCCACGCCGACTATCGCTACTTCTGGGACAACTGGGACATCAAGGCCCACACTGCCGAGCTTGGCTACAGCCGCTACTTTGGCGAGAAATGGCTGGCCGATACATCGCTGCGTTTTTACCGCCAGGACCATGCGCTGTTCTACAGCGACAACGCCACGGCGGAGACCACCTACATCTCGCGCAACCGCCAGCTCAGCACCTTCAGCAGCGTGGGCCTGGGCGCCAAGCTTGCGTACAACCTGCGCACCGTCCCCGGAAAGTACGCGCTCAAGCTCAACGGCGCGTACGAGTACACCAACTTCAAGTTCAGTGACTTCACCGACATCCGCACCGGCGAGGCCTATGCCACCCAAGCCAACCTGTTCCAGGTTTACCTGACTGCCACTTTTTAATGCCCCATCCGACCATGAACTCCATCTACCGCAAGCTGACCACGAGCCTGGTGTTGTTGTGCACACTGGGTTCTGCCTGGTGCGCCGACGCGCCATCCGCCATGGTTGCCGCCGCCACGACGACCGCCCCAGCACCCACCGCCTCTGCTGCCGGTACAGCGTCCGCGCCCACCGAATCCGCCGTGCTGGACACCCGCATCCAAGACATCAAGAGCGACGTCATCAAGCTCAACCGCGATTTACTGGTGCTGGAGGAAGAGCTGCTGTTCCCGGCCAACACCCAGGTGGCGCTGTTTGTGTCCATGGACGTGGGCAAGATGTTTGAGCTGGACTCGGTGCAGATCAAGATCGATGACAAATTGGTGGCCAGCTACCTCTACACCCCGCTGGAAGTGCAAGCCCTGCACCGTGGCGGCGTGCAGCGCATCTATGTGGGCAATCTGCGTGCCGGCACGCATGAACTGGTGGCCTTCTTCACCGGTGGTGGACCGCACGCGCGGGACTATAAGCGCGGCGCCACGGTGAAGTTTGAGAAAGACACGCAGGCCAAATACGCCGAGCTGCGCATCAAGGATTCGACTGCCAAGTTGCAGCCTGAGTTTGATATCAAGTTCTGGCAATAAATGCAGATGCGATTGATGTTCCACACCCGTCGCCCACAGCGTCTTACGGCGCGTCCGCTGGTCGCCGCGTTGGGCCTCGTGCTGGCACTTTGCGGTGCAGCAACCGTGCATGCGGAGCCGTCAGGCGAGATCAAAGACCCGCACTACGGCGACGTACTCTTCCAGTATTTCCAGGACCACTATTTCAGCGCGGCCACCACGCTGATGGTGTCCCAGCACTTTGACCGCATGTCCCACCACAGCGAAGAGGCCGAGGTGTTGCGCGGCGGCATTCTGCTGTCATACGGCTTGCACCGCGAGGCCGGTGACATCTTTACCCGCCTGATCGCGATGGGCGCCACACCGTCTACCCGTGATCGGGCCTGGTACTTCCTGGCCAAGATCCGCTACCAGCGCGGCTACCTGGCCGAGGCGCAAGAGGCCATGGCCCAGATCGGCAACGCTTTGGCACCCGAGCTGAAGGAAGACCGCACACTGCTACAAGCCAACTTGCAGATGGCGCGTGGCGAGTACAGCGCTGCGGCCACCACACTGGCGGCCGCGGATAACAAGGCCCCCAGCGCGCGCTACCTGCGCTTTAACCTCGGCGTGGCGCTGATCAAGGCCGGCCAAGCCGAGCGCGGCACCGCGGTGCTGGACGAACTGGGCCGCGCCCCTGCCGAGGACGAGGAATACCGTGGCCTGCGCGACCGCGCCAACCTGGCTCTGGGTTTCGCCGCCATGGCCAACAACGAACCCCAGGCCGCACGCAACTACCTGGAGCGCGTGCGGCTCAAAAGCCTGCAGGCCAACAAAGCACTGCTGGGTCTGGGCTGGGCAGCAGCCGCCATGAAAGAGCCCAACCTGGCCCTCGTGCCCTGGATGGAACTGACCGAGCGCGACGTACAAGACTCGGCCGTGCTGGAGGCCCACATCGCCGTACCCTATGCCTATGCCGAACTGGGCGCCTATGGTCAATCCGCGCAAGGTTACGAGCTGGCCGTGGCCACCTTTAGCCGCGAGTTCAGCGCGTTGGACGAGTCCATCGCCGCCATCCACACTGGCAAGCTGGTGGAAGCCCTGGTGGACAGCAACCCCGGTGAAGAGATGGGGTGGTTCTGGGGCGTGCGCGAGCTGCCCGACATGCCCCACGCCGCCCACCTTGCCCATGTGCTGGCCCAGCATGAATTCCAGGAAGCACTGAAGAATTACCGCGACCTGATCTTCTTGACCAAGAACCTGCAGGAGTGGCGCGAGAAGCTGAGCGTGTTTGACGACATGCTGGCCAATCGCCGCAAGGCCTTTGCCGAACGCCTGCCCGTAGTGCGTGCGCGCGCCAGCGAGATCGGTATTGCCCCTCTGCGCCAACGCCATGCCACAGCCGCGGACATGGTGGCTGCAGGCGCGACCGCTGCCGACGGCCTGGCCTTTGCCGATGCCAAACAGCGCGACCTGCTGGAGCGCGTTGCCAACGTGCAAGCCGCGCTGAAAGATGCGCCAGACAGTGCAGACATTGCCGTCAGCCGCGAACGGGCGCGCTTGGCATCCGGCGCCCTCACCTGGCAACTGGCGCAAGACTACCCGGCTCGCGTCTGGCAAGCCAAACAGCAACTGCAGTCCATAAGCGATGAACTGGCCACGGCTCAGCGACTGGATGCCGCGCTGGCCCAGGCGCAGCGTGATGAGCCCGCGCGCTTTGACAAATTTGACAAACGCATTGCCGCTGTCAGCCCGGTACTGGACGCCTTGGTGCCGCGCCTGGCCGCGCTGACCAAGACACAGCAACAGGCCGTGCAAGGCATTGCCGTTGCCGAACTCACGCGTCAGCAAGATCGCCTGGGCGTGTACGCCACGCAGGCCCGCTTCGCACTGGCACAGCTCTATGACCGTGGCACCGAGCATTCCGCCTCAACCCAGGAGGCAGACCATGCAAACAAGCCATAAGCTCAGCCTGCTGATGGTCTGCCTGCTGAGCGCCTGCGCCAGCAAGCAGCGTGGTACGCCCGACAACGAGCCCACGCTGAAGACACTGGCCAGCCGCACGGTCACTGTCGAAAAAGACGCGGGGGTGACCGCCAACCCCGCGCAGGCCATTGCAGCCTACCGAGGCTTCCTGGCCGTGGCGCCCAAGGCCCCGCAACGCGAAGAGGCTATGCGCCGCATCGGCGACCTGGAGATGGACAACGCCGACATCCAGAGCGAAAGCCCACAAGCCACCAACGGGCCGGACTACAAGGCCGCTGTCACGCGGTACCAGGACGTGCTCAAGGCCTACCCGAACAGCCCTGGCAATGACCGCGTGCTGTACCAACTGGCCCGCGCACAAGAGCAAGGCGGTGATCTGGAATCGGCGTTGAAAACGCTGAACCGTCTGGTCAAGGACTACCCAGCCACCGTGCATGGCGACGAAGCCCAGTTCCGCCGTGGCGAGTTGCTGTTTACCGCGCGCAACTATGCGCAAGCCGAAAAGGCTTACGCCACCGTGCTGGGCAGTGGTGCGGCCAGCCGCTACCATGACCGCGCGCTGTACATGCAGGGCTGGTCACAGTTCAAGCAAGGTCGCCTGGAAGAGGCGGTGCATTCCTTCTTTGGCGTGCTGGACCACAAGCTCGCGAACACTGGCGACGGCAATCTGGAATCACTGGAGGGGCTGACCCGTGCCGACCGCGAACTGGTCGAAGATACCTTCCGCGTCACCAGCCTGAGCCTGGCCAACCTCAAGGGCGCGGAGTCCATTGCACCGTATATCAACTCCCCCGAACGGCAAAGCTATGCGTTCCGCGTGTATGAACAACTGGGCGAGCTCTACCTGAAGCAAGAGCGCGTCAAGGATGCCGCCGACACCTTCGCCCTATTTGCCCGTAACAGCCCGCTGAATGCGCAGGCGCCGATCTTCCAGGCCCGCGTGATTGGGGTCTACGAGCGCAATGGCTTTGCAATGCTGGCGCTGGACGCCAAGAAGGAATACGTGGCCCGCTACGGCAGTGGCAGCGCCTTCCGCCAAAGCAATCCCGAGGGCTGGCAAAAGGCCCAGCCACTGGTGCAAACCCATATGGCTGAACTGGCACGCCACTACCACGCCAGCGCGCAAAAGAGCAAGCGCACTGCGGACTACCAAGAGGCCGTGCGCTGGTACCGCGACTACCTGAGCGCCTTCCCCAAGGACCCGCAGGCCGCCCAAAACAACTTCTTGCTAGCCGAGCTGCTGTTTGAAGACGGGCAGTATGCACAAGCAACGATCGAGTATGAAAAGACAGCCTACGACTACCCGGCACACGCGGCGAGCGCCGACGCAGGTTATGCCACGCTGCTGGGTTATGCACAACAACAGAAAAAGGCCGCCCCCACTGAACTACCGGCCTTGCAACATGCCAGTGTGGCCAGTGCACTGCGTTTTGTGGAGGCCTTTGGCAGCGATGCCCGCGCCGCGCCGGTGCTGGCCGACGCAGCCCAGACATTGCTAACGCTGAAGGACCCGACACAGGCCGCAGCAGTGGCGCAAAAGCTATTGGACCGCCAACCCGCCGCGCCCGACGCGCAACGCCGCGTCGCGTGGATGGTGCTGGCCAACACCCGCTTTGACGCCGCCAACTATGCCGGTGCGGAGCAGGCCTATGACCAGGTGCTGAAGCTCACACCCGACAAGGCCGCAGGACGCGACGCCTTGGTGGAACGCCAGGCCGCCGCCATCTACAAGCAGGGCGAACAGGCTCGCACCGCAGGAGAGACCCGGACCGCGGTGGGCCACTTCGAGCGCATCGCCACCATTGCGCCCCAGTCGACGGTGCAAGCCGCCGCGCAGTACGACGCCGCCGCGTCGCACATCGCGCTGAAGGACTGGGACGCGGCCGCCCGCGCGCTGGAAGACTTCCGCAAGCGCTACCCCAAGCACCCGCTGCAAGCCGAAGTGGGCAGCAAGCTGGCCGTGGTCTATGTGGAGAAAGGTCAATGGGCCAGCGCGGCCACCGAGTTCGAGGGTTTGGCCGCCACGCACAAAGACCCGGCGATTGCACGCGATGCGCTGTGGCAGGCCGCCGAGCTGCACGAAAAAGCCGGCGCACGCCCAGCCGCCACCAAGGCCTATGAACGCTACCTGGCACAGAATCCGCAGCCACTGGAGCCCGCGCTGGAAGCCCGCGCACGGTTGGCGCGTCTGGCCAAGGAAGACCACAACCCCACACGCGCCCTGGCGCTGCAGAAGGACATCTTGCAGGCCGATCAGACCGGCGGTGCGGCCCGTACCGACCGCACCCGCTACCTGGGCGCCGTTGCTGCGCTGGCACTGGCCGAGCCGGTGGCCGATGCCTTCCGCAAGATCACGTTGACCGAGCCGCTGCAAAAGCAGCTCAAGCTGAAGAAGGCCAAGATGGAGGAAGCCCTAAAGGCCTACGCCGTGGCCACGGACCTCGGCGTGGCCGACGTGACCACCGAGGCCAGCTACCGCATTGCCACCGTCTACCGCGATTTTGGCAAGGCGTTGCTGGCGTCCGAACGTCCCAAGAAATTGAACAAGATGGAACGCGAGCAGTACAACGTGCTGCTGGAAGAGCAGGCCTTCCCCTTTGAAGAGAAGGCGACCGAGATCCATGCGCTGAATGCACAGCGCGCCGCCAGCGGCATCTACGACCAATGGGTCAGGAGCAGCTTTGAGGCGCTGCGCGAGTTGCGTCCCGTGCGCTACGGCAAGACCGAGCGTCTGGAGGGCAAAGGCCCAGAACAAGCCATATCGTTGACCCAACAAGGCATCACCCAACGCCAGGCCGGCCATTTTGATCAAGCGCGCCAGGCCTATGAAAAGGCCATTGCAGTGGATGCCAACTACACGCCCGCCATCCTGAATCTGGGCATCTTGCAAGACCTGTATTTGGGGGACAGCAAACAGGCCCTGGCTTTGTACGAACGCTACCTGTCCCTGACGCCCAGTGGCGATGCCACCGTTGCCAAGTGGGTGGCCGACTTGAAGAACCGCAAGGAGAAGGCATGAGACAACACCACCGATTGACGTCTCTCGGGCTTGCCACGGCCCTGACAGCACTTGCGCTGCCGGCCCTCGCCCAAGACCGCGCGGAGATTGACCGCACCCGCATCACCGGCAACCGCGAGCTGCCCAAGGTGCTGTACATCGTGCCGTGGAAGAAGCCCCTACCCGGCGACCTATCCGGCCGCCCCCTGGTCAGCGTGCTGGACGAGGCGTTGGCGCCACTGGACCGCGATGTGGTACGCCGCGAGGTGCGCTATGACGAATTGACCAAGACCAAATCAGCCGCCGCGCAAACCGCCGTTGCGACGTCGCCCGCCAAATAAACCACGCACACCGATCCACCATTTTTCACCGGAGACTAAAACCATGAATGCCCTCAGCACAGCCATCAAATTTTTTCAGGATTGCGGCCTGTTCATTTACCCCAGCGTGCTCATCATGTCGCTGGGCGTGGCCATTGCCATCGAGCGCTTTATCTTCCTGAGCCGCGCACGCAGCCAGAACCGTTCGGTCTGGGCGCAGACGCTGCCGATGTTGCAACAAGGCATGTACAAGGAAGTGCGCGCCCTGACGGCCAGCTCGGATTCGGCCGTGGGCAAGATCGTCAACTATGGCCTGACCCGCATGCAAAGCCCGGGCCGCCGCGAAGACTATGACGCGGCCATGGAAGAAGGCATGATGGAAATCGTGCCTCGCCTGGAAAAGCGCACCCACTACATCGCCACCTTTGCCAACGTCATCACGCTGGTCGGCTTGCTCGGCACCATCATCGGGCTGATCAAGGGCTTCACCGCGGTGGCCCAGGTCAACCCGGCGGAAAAAGCCGAATTGCTGTCGGCCAGTATTTCCATCGCCATGAACAACACGGCGTTTGCGCTGATGGTGGCCATTCCGTTCCTGCTAATCCATGCCTTTTTGCAGGCGCAGACCAGCGAGATTGTGGATGGCCTGGAGGCCGCCAAGATGAGCTTCCTGAATCTGGTGCAGCGCCTGAGCGCCGAGCACTCTGCGTCTACAACGGGTGCCAAGGCGCACTGATCCACCATGAAGAACCGACGCCTTCGCAAAACTGCGGCGCATCTGGAGATCACCGCGTTCATCAATTTGATTGTGGTGCTGGTGCCCTTTCTGTTGTCGACCGCCGTGTTCACCCGTTTGTCGGTCATAGACCTGACGCTGCCCGCGCAGAACTCCGGCGCGCTGGAGCAGGTCAAGGCTGACAACCTGCAACTCGAAGTGGTGGTGCGCGCCGACGCGCTGGAGGTGGGTGACCGCCTCGGCGGGCTGATCGAGCGCATCCCGGCCACCACGGCAGGCCCGGATGTAAAGGCTTTGTCGCGCCTGGTCCAACAACTGAAGACACGCTTCCCCGACAAGCTGGACGCCACCATCTTGTCCGAACCCAACACCCCGTACGACACGCTGGTGCAGGTGATGGACGCGGTGCGCGCCGGCCATATGGCGCAGGGCGACAAGGTGGTGCGTTCCGAGCTGTTTCCCAATATTTCGATCGGGGATGCACCGATACGCACACCCTAACCAACGGAACAAGGCGGACCCGCCATGAAACTCACTCCACTACAAAAACGCGCAGCACGGCGCAGCCGCCACCACAACATGGTCGACATGAACTTGGTCTCGTTGATCGACGTATTCACGATTTTGATCTTCTTCCTGCTGAGTAACTCCGGTGGCGTGGAGACCCTGCCCCACTCCAAGGCCGTGCTGTTGCCCGAATCGGTATCCGAGACTTCGCCGCGCGACACGGTGGTGGTGACCGTCAGCGGTGCCGACATCCTGGTGGACGGCCGCAAGGTTGCCTCCAGCGTGGACGTGCTGGCCCAAGCCGATGACCTGATAGCGCCGTTGAAAGCAGAGCTGGATCTGCTGCAGAGCAGCCGCCAAGTGGTGCGCACCGAAAACGCGGAACTTGCCAAGCGCCTGACCATCATGGGCGACAAGGAAATCCCCTACCGGCTGCTGCGCCGCATCATGGTGACCAGCGCCCGCGCCAATTTCAGCGACGTGTCCTTCGCCGTACGGCAGAGGTTGGAATCATGAGCGCATCTCTTGCCGTTTCCTTCCGCAAGCCGGTGCTTCCGTGGGCCGGCTCGCTGGAGGACGACGTGCGCTTTGCACGCGTGCGCCGGACCGTGCTCGTCATCAGCACCGTGTTGTGCCTGGTGGTGTTGTTGATGCCCGTGGTGGTGCCCGACCGCAGCCAGGCCCCGGATCTGCCGCCGCGCCTGGCCACGATGATTCTGGAGAATGCAAAACCGCTGCCGGTCATCCCCACGGCGAAGTTGGTCAGCAAGCCGGAGCCGCAAGCCACCGTGTCGCGCAACCCCGAGCCGCCGCGCAAGGTGGCGCTGAACAAGGAAGCGCCTGTGCCAGAGGCCCGTGTGCCGGTGCCCAACAAGGCACCCGGCGAGGCCGACGCGGCGCGGCGCAAGGCCGCCGGTGTAGGCCTGCTGGCCATGTCCAAGGATTTGGCCGAACTGCATGGTGCGCCCTTGGCCGTGCAGTTGGCTCCGGTCAAGCAAGGACCGGGCGTTGGCACAGGTACCGGTGTGGGCGTAGGCGCCGGCACCGCGCCCGGCGTGCCCGCCCGCGCACTGATCACGTCCAATGCCAGCAGCGGCAGCGGCGGCATCAACACCGCGGCCTTTAGCAACAATGCTGGTGGCGGTGGATTGGCTGGCCGTGCCACCACGCTGGTGGAAGGCGCAGTGGGCGGTGGCGGGGGAGGTGGTCCCGGTGGGGGCGGTGCGCGTGGCAAAGGCGACGGCACCGGCAGCGGGTTTGGCAGTGCTGGCAGTGTGGGTGGCAAGCTGGCCCACGGCAGCAGCGGCAAAGCCTCGCGTTCCATTGAGGAGATCAAACTGGTGTTCGAGCGCAACAAGGGCGCCATCTACTCCATCTACAACCGCGCCCTGCGCGACGAGCCGGGCCTGCAAGGCAAGGTGGTGCTGGAGCTGAAGATTGCGCCGGCCGGCAATGTGACGGAGTGCCGCATTGTGTCCAGCGAGCTAAAGACACCCGCGCTGGAGGCCAAGCTGCTGGCCCGCGTGCGGCAGTTTGATTTTTCGGCCAAGGATGTGGACCTGATGGTCGTGACCTGGCCGGTGGATTTCTTGCCGTCTTAGTCAGGAAAGGCCTGTTATTCTCGGCGGGGTCGCAGGATTGTCCTGCTCTTCGCCCTGAATACCGTGTCATCTGAGACCTCGCACCCATCACCGACCCGCCGCACCGCGTTACTGGCCAGCCTCAGCCTGTTGGCACTGCGACCCACGCAGGCGCTGGCGGCCTCCAAACACACCAGCACAGCGAAACCTGCGCCATCTTCTGACGTGTTGCCCCGCTCCGACGCCGTGCCCGGTGGCGTGGCCCGTTTGAACCTGGGCCCCGCCGGCACGCGACCGACGGCGCTGCTGGACGATGTTCCGTTGCTGGTATTGGGCGACACCAAGCAATGGACGGCCTTGGTCGGCATCGCGCTGTCCACCGAACCCGGCCCCGCCAGCATTGCGGTGCGGCAAGAAGGCGGCGGTCAGCGGCAGCTAGACTTCACTGTTGCACCCAAGCTGTATCCGGTGCAGAAGTTGAAGGTGGCCGCGAGCAAGGTCGACCTATCCGATGACGACGAGGCCCGCTTCGAGCGCGAGCGCGCCCACATGGCCACCGTCCTCGCGACCTTTAGCGAACCCCTGTCATTGGCCTCCAACCTGCGCATGGCCGCACCGGTACCGGGGCGGCGCTCCAGCTCTTTTGGTCTGCGCCGCATCTTCAATGGCCAGCCCCGCAGCCCCCACACCGGCATGGACATTGCAGCGCCTGCCGGCACACCCGTGCTGGCACCACTACCCGGACGCATCATCGACACCGGCAACTATTTCTTTGGCGGCAACACCGTCTGCATGGACCACGGCGGCGGACTGCTGACCATGGTCGGCCACCTGAGCGCCATCCATGTGCAAGTTGGAGACATGGTGCAGACCGGTGACCGCGTCGCATCCGTCGGCGCCACCGGGCGCGTGACGGGTCCGCATCTGCATTGGGGCGTGGTGTTGAACCGCAAGATGGTGGATCCGGCGTTGTTCTTGGAGGCTTGAAGGTTCTGAGGGGTTACGCGGAATGGCGGCGACTTGGGTTGCTATGCACCGCTCTGGCAAAAGAGGTCCTTTGAAGTCAGCTGCTTCTGTGCTCAACGTGTCAAGACTGGCTTTGCTCTGTCGCCATCATCGAGCGAAGCATGGTGGACGCCCGTTGTGCGGAGGGTGACAGCGGCTGTATGGCCGCGCGCACCAACGTAATCCTCGTCTTCGACAAGCGCTTCTCCAAGAGCGGGATCGTAGTCAGTAGCCCAGCTTGGACCTCGTTGGTAACTGCATGGCGTGGCAGAAAGGTAAGCGCACATCCATCCACTGCCAACTGCCGCATCAGCGATACAGAATTTGTCTCAATGGCGAGGTCAAGCTCCACTCGACTGAGTGCGGCGACTCGGTCGATTTCCTGGCGAATACCGAAAGTCTTGTCAGGGAGTGCGACTTTGTACCCTTTCACCTCGGCAATGGAACACATGCGTTTTGACGCAAGCGGGTGTTTTGGGGAGAGCACCAAGCACAAGGGTTGCCGCATAAAGGCGAGTTCCATCAAGTCTCCGCGCGGGGATGGGCCGAACAACAGACCCAAGTCTGCCTTTTGCTCCGCCACCATCTCCGCCGCCGTGTTGGAGCCGACGACCACAACGGACAGTTTGATGTTTGGGTGCAAGGCCTGGAACGCCTTAACGAACTCCGGCAATAGGCGCGCGAGCACGCCTTCAATCGCCACGATACGAACAAGTCCACGCGGTGTCTTCAGATGCTCGTCGAAACGATCTCGAAAATCGTCAATTTGCTCCGCTTGCTTGGCGAGGAACTCAAGTAACAGGGTTCCCGCTGGCGTCAGCCGCATTCCACGAGCCTCTCGGCTAAATAGCCGTGTGCCGAAATGGTCTTCAAGCATCTGTACCTGTCGGCTTATGGCGCTGACAGCGACGTCCAAAGTTTCCGAAGCTCGGGTAAGCGAGCCCAAGCGAGAAACTTCCCTGAAGTAACGAAAAACCGTAGGCTCGATCATGCGCTATTTCCCCCAAAAAAAAACATCTTAAGCCTTCCAATTATTAGAAGGCTCATTTCTAATTTAGTGCCTTTTATTGCAACGCTTAGGAGACTATGCTCGAAGGCATCCGTCAATCACCAAATGGACACGTGCAGATCACAGACATCATGAAAACCCAAGATACATCCAACGGTTTCTCGTTCATTCCAGGCGTTGCACAGTACTCGGCGGGAGTGATGGCGCGGCCAGGCTTCCGCATCGAACGCGTTGTATTCGATCATCCACTCGCGCTAGCCGAGGGATTCGTAGAGGCGGCACAGTTCATCCAAGGGGCGGGACGTCCGCTTTCCACGTTGTGTGCGTGTGAACTGCGCTCACCGGCACCATTCTCAGAGCGCGGCTTCCAGGAATTCAACGCACTCTATGTATCTCTACTGGCGGGCTGGGGGGTTCTGCAAGACCACACCAACCCTGTCGCGCGCAGCAATGTTTGCCCAGCGGTCAATGCCCCCGAGACTCCGTGTCTGCATGCGTTCAGCTTCACGGTTCCGTCGCATGAGGATGACATGTCGTTCATTGTGTCTGGTGGCGCGGAGGCGCCGGAGGGGATGAGCAACTACCGCGACCACATCGTTCGCCGTGGTGACGTATCAACCGAAGGACTACATGCCAAGGCCGTTTGGGTGCTTGCTGAGATGGAGCGGCGAATGGCTCACTTTGGCCGGAGTTGGTGCGACACGACGGCTGTGCAGTTGTACACGGTGCACGACGTTTATCCAATCCTGGTTCAGGAACTTGCGGCACGTGGCGCCATGCACGACGGACTGACTTGGCACCTCAATCGACCTCCGGTGGCGGATCTCGAATACGAGATGGATTGCAGACGTATCTCCGTAGAGCGGGTTATCGGACTCTGAATCGAATGAACAAGGAATATCCATGAAACTTCTTCGTTATGGTGAACTTGGCCGCGAACGGCCGGCTATCCTTGACCTGTACGGCCGCATTCGAGATTTGGGTGCGGTCTTGCCAGACCTTTCGGGTGACTACTTGGGTCCGGAGTCCTTTGAACGAGTTTCAAGGCTCGACCTACTGTCGCTGCCACTAGTCGGCTCGGGGGTTCGACTCGGGCCCTGCGTCGCAGGAACTCGGAACTTCATTGCAGTTGGACTGAACTATGCAGATCACGCCACGGAGGCCAACATGGCGATCCCAACTGAGCCGGTCATCTTTAACAAGGCGACTAGCTGTATTTGCGGGCCGAACGATCCTGTCAAGATTCCGCACGGCGCCAGCAAGGTCGATTGGGAGGTCGAGCTGGCATTGGTAATCAACCAACGTGCCTACGATGTGAACGAAGACGACGCGCTCAGCTTCATCGCCGGCTACTGCATCTGCAATGATCTTTCAGAACGGTCCTGGCAACTGGAAAGAGCGGGGCAATGGATGAAGGGAAAGAGCTCCCCGGGATTTGGTCCTATTGGCCCCTGGTTAGTGACCCCTGACGAAATCAACGAACCATTAGATCTGACATTGACCCTGGATGTAGGT
>Ga0066464_1000418_pt1 | contig 17886 bp, 20 predicted proteins | sample LakWasMe94_HOW11_2_FD_59583 | JGI IMG/M metagenome (GOLD analysis project Ga0066464, IMG submission 59583) | Freshwater sediment methanotrophic microbial communities from Lake Washington under simulated oxygen tension - Sediment Metagenome 94_HOW11 | ecosystem: Environmental > Aquatic >...
CTGTTACAGTCGACGGTTTTCAAGACCGTTGCCTTAAACCACTCGGCCACACCTCCGTTTTTGTTGCGGGCGCCATAATACCTGAATGAAACACACTGTCAAACTCTGCGCATGGCTTGTTGCAGAGCGTCTGTTATGATCTTTGCCACTGAACGTTTCAAACCAACAGGAGTGTCGCCATGCGCGAACAGGATTACGCGGTTAATAACGGCGTGCAGGCCGAGCAGCTAGAAGTTAGCCGCGTCCTGCGCAACACCTACGGCCTACTCGCTCTCACTCTCGCCTTCAGTGGCGTGACGGCTTACGTGGCCCAGCAGATGCGGGTCGGCTATCCGAATATCTTCGTGGTGCTGATCGGTTTCTACGGTCTGTTCTTCCTCACCAACAAACTCCGTGATTCGGCCTGGGGCCTGGTGTCGGCGTTTGCCCTGACCGGGTTCATGGGCTTTCTGCTCGGCCCGATCCTCAACCGTTACCTGGGCATGCAGGGCGGCGCGGAAGTGGTCAGCTCGGCCTTTGCGATGACCGCCCTGGTGTTTGGTGGCCTGTCGGCCTACGTGCTGATCAGCCGCAAGGACATGAGCTTCCTCGGTGGTTTCATCACCGCCGGTTTCTTTGTCCTGCTGGGTGCAACCCTGGCCAGCCTGTTCTTCCAGATCAGCGGCCTGCAACTGGCGATCAGCGCGGGCTTCGTGCTGTTCTCCTCGGTATGCATCCTGTACCAGACCAGCGCCATCATCCATGGCGGCGAGCGTAACTACATCATGGCGACCATCAGCCTGTATGTATCGATCTACAACCTGTTCGTCAGCCTGTTGCAGCTGTTCGGCATCATGGGCCGCGACGACTGATCGCCAGCCTTGAAACAAAAAAAGCCCGCTTCGGCGGGCTTTTTGTTGTCTGCGATCCGGTCGTTCGGCCAGGGGCTGGCACTAATTGTGGCTGCGCAGGCAGCATTTGTTGCTGTAGCGGGGCGCTAGTCGGCAACGATCAGGCTGCCGTCGGTCTGTTGCTGATAAATGGTGTAGGGCAGCAGCAGGGTATCGAGCACGCCTGAGGCGGCGATGTCGATCAGCATGCCCCGGGTCGCGCTTTCGCCGGTCTTGTCTGGCCGGTTTTCCTGATAGGGGGCGAAGACGCGGCACAGGTCATAGCTCACGCCGCTGTAGATGCGCGGGACCGCTCCGCAATAGCTGTTCTCTTTCTTGAGCGTCTGGCTGGCGGCCGCGTCGCTGCGAAACACCGTCTCGATGGTGCCGCAGCCCGTGAGCGTCAATGCCAGCAGCGCGAGAAGCGTTTTCATGCCGTCAATCCTTCGCCGGAAAAACCTGAGTCTAGGCTGTTTTCGGCGCATTACGCCATCGGCGGCAACCGCCGTTTCACTGGGCTTTTCTTGACGATCGCGGTGTTGGTTTCCGCGCAGCTGTTGAGGTGGTCGAGCAGGCTGTCCAGTTGCTCCATGTCGCGCACATGCAGGCGGGCGATAAAGCAGTCTTCGCCGGTGACCTTGTCGCACTCGGTGAACTCGGGGATGGCCAGGATCTGTCGTTCGACTTCCTGGAGTTTCCCCGGCAGCGGCCGGATACGCACGATGGCCTGCAATTGATAGCCGAAGAACCTGGGGTCGACTTCGACGGTATAGGCCTTGAGCACGCCGCGTTCTTCCAGGCGTCGCAGGCGTTCGGCGACGCTGGGCGAGGACAGCCCGCTGATCTGCGCCAGGGCCTTGAGCGAACGGCGCGAGTCTTCCATCAGGGCACTGATCAGCGCCTGGTCAATTTCGTCGATCATGCCAACCTCATTAGGTAAAACCTAGGAAGTACCTTGATAAAAAAGGTGTAAGTCGATTTTAGCCTACCGTTGAGTCTTGAGCGGGGCAGGAGCCGATTGTCATACTTTTGGCACTTGTTGAGGAGAATGATCATGGACAAATTGTTACGCCGCGGCTCACTGGAAATGACCGCCGCCATGTTGATTTCCGGCACCATCGGCTGGTTCGTGCTGGTGTCCGGGCAGCCGGTGCTGGACGTGGTGTTCTGGCGCTGTGTGTTCGGCGCCGCGACCCTGCTGCTGATCTGCGCCGGCTTCGGTTTTCTGCGCCCCGGCATCCTGACCCGCACCACCTTTCTTCTCGCCGTGCTCAGCGGCGTTGCCATCGTCGGCAACTGGGTGCTGCTGTTCGCTTCCTATTCCCGGGCCTCGATCGCCATCGGCACCGCGGTCTACAACGTCCAGCCGTTCATGCTGGTGGGGCTGGCGGCGCTGTTCCTCGGCGAGAAAATCACCGTGCAGAAACTGTTCTGGCTGAGCATCTCCTTTGCCGGGATGCTGGCGATCGTCAGTGCCCATGGCGAACAAGGGGCAGGGGGCAATGGCTATCTGCTGGGGATCGCCCTGGCGTTGGGGGCGGCCCTGCTGTATGCCTTCGCCGCGCTGCTGATCAAGCGCCTGACCGGCACGCCGCCGCACCTGATCGCGCTGATCCAGGTCTGCACCGGGGTGTTGTTGCTGGCGCCCTGGGCCAATCTTTCCGTGCTGCCCACGGCGCCGGGTGCCTGGGCCAGCCTGCTGACCCTGGGCATCGTGCACACCGGGGTGATGTACGTGCTGTTGTACGGCGCGATCCAGAAACTGCCGACCGCGCTGACCGGCGCGCTGTCGTTCATCTACCCGATCGCGGCGATCTTCGTCGACTGGTTCGCCTTCGGTCATCGCCTGGAGTTGCTGCAATGGATCGGCGTGATCGCCATCCTGCTGGCGGCGGCCGGTATGCAGCAGGGCTGGAGCCTGGGCCTGCGTCGTCGGGTGGCGGCGCAATAAGCGCCGCGGTCCACTCAGGCGCTGTGACTGGGTGATTGTTTGCTACTCTGCGGTCTTTCCCGTTCCGCCGAGTGTTCATGCCCATGTCCAACGATATTCCTGAACCGCAATCCGTCTGCAACCCGATTACCAGCAGCGCGATCTTTATCGTCGCCACCCTGGCCCCCGGCAACGAGGCGGCCGCCAAGGTGCGGGGCTGGTGCGAAGACGTGGCGGGCCTCACCCGTTCGGTCGGCAAGCGGGTGCCCGCGGGGAACCTGTCGTGCGTCTGCGGTTTTGCTTCGGCGGCCTGGGACCGGTTGTTTGGCGGTCCGCGCCCGGCTTCCCTGCACGCCTTCCGTGAGTTCGGCCCGCAAGAGCGCCGGGCCGTGGCGACCCCCGGCGACATCCTGCTGCACATTCGCGCGGACCAGATGGACCTGTGTTTCGAGCTGGCGACGCAACTGATCTCAGCGCTGGGTGATGCGATCTCGGTGGTCGACGAGGTGCAGGGTTTCCGTTATTTCGACATGCGCAGCATCATCGGTTTTGTCGATGGCACGGAAAACCCGGTCGGGCGCAAGGCAATTGAGTTCACCCTGATCGGCGATGAAGATCCGGCCTTCAGCGGCGGCAGTTATGTGCTGGTGCAGAAGTACCTGCATAACATGAACGCCTGGAACGAGCTGTCGGTCGAGGCGCAGGAACGGGTGATCGGGCGCAAGAAGCTGTCCGATATCGAACTCGACGATGCAGTCAAGCCGACCTCTTCCCACAGTGCCTTGACCACCATCACCAAGGACGGCGAAGAGGTGAAGATCCTGCGCGACAACATGCCGTTCGGCCGGCCGGGAGCGGGGGAGTTCGGCACCTATTTCATCGGCTACGCGCGCTCGCCGGAGCCCATCGAACAGATGCTGGAAAACATGTTTGTCGGCCGGCCGGCGGGCAACTATGACCGCTTGCTGGATTTCAGCACGGCGGTGACCGGCGGCCTGTTCTTCGTGCCTTCGGCCGATCTGCTGGAAGCCTTGGCCGAACGCCAGCCTTGACCCAGATACAAAGAGCCCGCGAGGTGAGGGCCTCGCGGGCTCGTTGCATCTGGCTGATTGAAACCACAAACCGGGAAAGGTGCCGGCGCCTAACAATGTGCCGGGCCTTTACCGGTGCAGCCAGCAATCAGTGACTACTCATGCCGGCCATCTGCATCATCAGCCGCAGCAGACTGGCCACCGCACCCAAGGCCAGCACACTGCCAAACCAGATGCCCACCAGCCACGCCAGCTGCCGATACCAGGGGGCGGCCGGACCTTCAGTGCTCGATACCTCAGAGCGTTCCATAAGCCAACTCCATCATCAGGGCGGCGGCGGCCAGCATGAGCAGCCCGCCGAGGAATAGCAGGCTCAACTGCGCCACCTGCTGGTAGAAAGGTCTCAGCCTGGCAGGGGGGCGAAGGGTTTCGCTGTCAATGGTAACCATCGCCGATCCTCACTTTGCCGCGGAACACGTAGTAGCTCCAGCAGGTGTACATCAGGATGATCGGCAGGATGAACAGGGTGCCGATCAGGATGAACAGCTGGCTGGACGGGGGCGATGCGGCCTGCCACAGGCTGATGGAAGGCGGCACGATGTTCGGCCAGATGCTGAAGGCCAGGCCGATATAGCCGAGGAATACCAGCGCCAGGGTGAACACGAATGGCCAGTGCGAGTGATGCTGGCGCAAGGTGCGCAGCAGCCCGAACAGCGCCAGCAGCGCGAGGACCACCAGGGCGCCGAAGACCACGATATGCGCATGGGTGAACCAGCGGCTGGCGATCTCCGGATGCAGCACAGGCGTCCACACACAGAGCACCGCGACCACCGCCATCAGCACGAACGCCAGCGGCCGGGTGTAGTGGCGCATCCGCGATTCCAGCATGCCTTCGGTCTTGACCAGCAGCCAGGTGCTGCCCAGCAGCGCGTAGGCGACGATCAGGCCCAGGCCGCAGAACAGCGGGAACGGCGCCAGCCAGTCGAGGTTGCCGCCGGCGAACTCACGATTGACCACCGGGATCCCGGCGATGTAACTGCCAATCACGATGCCCTGGCAGAAGGTCGCCAGCAGCGAGCCGCCGATGAACGCCATGTCCCAGATATGGCGTTTTTCCGGGCTGGCCTTGAAGCGGAACTCAAAGGCCACGCCGCGGAAGATCAAGCCGGCCAGCATGAAGATCAGCGGCAGGTACAAGGCCTCCAGAATCACCGCATAGGCCAACGGGAAGGCCCCGTACAGCGCTGCGCCGCCGAGGATCAGCCAGGTTTCGTTACCGTCCCAGACCGGCGCCACGGTGTTCATCATCACATCGCGCTCCTGCGCGTCCGGGATCAGTGGGAAGAGGATCCCCAGTCCCAGGTCGAAGCCATCCATGATGACGTACATCATCACCCCGAAGGCGATGATCACGCCCCAGATCAACGACAGATCTATACCTTGAATGCCCATGGGCAAGCTCCTTGTTCAGTTGGCGGGGTTGCCGGACGCGAAGGTCTCGGTGACCGCGGACAGCGGCCGGCGTGGCGTGCGGTCCTGGCCGGGGCCGCCTTGTGGCGGATGATCGTGATGGGGCTGCGGGCCCTTGCGCACCAGCTTCATCATGTAGGCGATGCCAACGGTGAACACCGAGAAGTAGATCAACACGAACAGCGCCAGGGAGATGCTCAGTTGGCTGACCGAGTGGTTGGACGCCGCGTCGGCGGTGCGCTGCAGCCCGTACACCACCCACGGCTGGCGGCCGACCTCGGTGGTGATCCAGCCGGCCAGCATGGCGATCAGCCCGGTCGGGCCCATGCACAGCACCAGGCGCAGGAACAGCCGGTTGCGGTACAGCGCGTCGTTGCGGCGCAAAGCCAGGCCGAGCAGGCCGGTGAGGATCATCAACATGCCCAGCCCGGCCATGATCCGGAAGCTGAAGAAGATGATGGTCGCGTTCGGCCGGTCCTCTTTCGGGAAACTCTTGAGCGCCGGGATCTGCTTGTCCAGGCTGTGGGTCAGGATCAGGCTGCCCAGGTAAGGCACTTCGATGGCGTAACCGGTCTTCTCGGCGTCCATGTCGGGGATGCCGAACAGCACCAGCGGCGTCGGTTGGTTGCCGATGTTTTCCCAGTGGCCTTCGATGGCGGCGATTTTCGCCGGCTGATGTTCCAGGGTATTCAGGCCGTGGGCATCCCCGACCACCGCCTGGATCGGTGCGACGATCAAGGCCATCCACATCGCCATCGACAGCATCTTGCGCACTTGCGGCGTGTCGTTCTTGCGCAGCAGGTGCCAGGCCGCCGAAGAGCCGACAAAAAACGCGGTGGCGACGAACGCGGCGATCGCCATGTGCGCCAGGCGGAAGGGGAACGACGGGTTGAACACGATGGCCAGCCAGTCCATCGGCACGATCCGCCCATCGACGATGGAGAAGCCCTGTGGCGTCTGCATCCAGCTGTTGGAGGCGAGGATCCAGAAGGTCGAGATCAGGGTGCCGATGGCGACCATGACCGTGGAGAAGAAGTGCAGCCCACGGCCGACCCGGTTCCAGCCGAACAGCATCACCCCGAGGAAACCGGCCTCGAGGAAAAACGCGGTCAGTACTTCATAGGTCAGCAGGGGCCCGGTAATGCTCCCGGCAAAGTCCGAGAAACGGCTCCAGTTGGTGCCGAACTCGTAGGCCATGACCAGCCCGGAGACCACCCCCATGCCGAAGTTGACGGCAAAGATTTTCGACCAGAAGTGGTACAGGTCCTTGTAGACCGAATTATTGCTTTTCAGCCAGAGGCCTTCGAGCACTGCCAGGAAGCTGGCCAGCCCGATGGTGATGGCGGGAAAGATGATGTGGAACGAGACCGTGAACGCGAATTGGATTCGCGCCAGGTCGAGCGCTTCCAGGTTTGACATGACGATACCCTCAGAGTGGCTCGATACCTGTGCACCGCCCAGCCGACCGCGGAGCCTTGCAACTCGCGGTCAACGGCAATGCAGGTTTCGAAAGGGCCGGGGCGACGCGCGCCGCCCCGGGCAGGTTCAATCGACGGAGGACTGGATCAGGTTGCTGGCCGGCGCCGGTTCAAGGCGGATCGCGATGAACTTCGAGGTCGGGGTGAAGGTGCGGTCGCCGTAGCTTTCCAGCGGCACCAGAGGGTTGGTTTCCGGGTAGTAGGCGGCGGCCTGGCCGGCTGGAATGTCGTAGGCGATCAGGGTGAAACCGCTCACCCGACGCTCGCGACCGTCGCCCCACAGCGAGATCATGTCGACCTTTTGCCCCGGCTCGTAGCCCAGCTTGCGAATGTCCTGCTCGTTGACGAACACCACGTCGCGCATGCCGTAGACCCCGCGATAACGATCGTCCAGGCCATACAGGGTGGTGTTGTACTGGTCGTGGGAACGCATGGTCTGCAGGATCAGCTGCGGCTTCACCTCCAGGTCGCGCACGCCCTTGCTCACCAGGTGTTCCGGCAATACGCCGGGGGTGAACCGGGCCTTGCCGGTGGCGGTTTTCCAGATGCGCTGGGCGGCGTCGTTGCCCAGGTGGAAACCACCGGGGTGCAGCAGCTTTTTATTGAAGTCCTTGAAGCCAGGGATGGTGTCGGCGATCAGGTTGCGGATCCGGCTGTAGTCCTCGATCACCCACAGCCAGTCGATGGGGTGGCTGCCCAGGGTGGCGTTGGCGATCCCGGCGATGATCGCCGGTTCCGAACGCATCAGCGGCGACTTGGGTTTCAGCTGGCCGTGGGAAATGTGCACCATGCTGAAGGTGTCTTCCACAGTGACGCCTTGCGGGCCCTGGGCTTGCAGGTCGATATCGGTGCGCCCCAGGCACGGCAAAATCAGCGCCTCGCGGCCGGTGACCAGGTGGCTGCGATTGAGCTTGGTGGCGATGTGCACGGTCAGCTCGCAGTTGCGCAGGGCGGCGTGGGTGCGCGGGCTGTCGGGGGTGGCCTGGGCGAAGTTGCCCCCCAGGCCGATGAACACCTTGGCGCGACCTTCTTCCATGGCGGCGATCGCCATCACCGTGTTGTGCCCGTGCTTGCGCGGCGCCTTGAAGGCAAAACGCGCTTCCAGGGCATCGAGCAACTCGGCGGGGGCCAGTTCGTTGATGCCCATGGTGCGGTCGCCCTGCACGTTACTGTGGCCGCGCACCGGCGACAGCCCGGCGCCCGGACGGCCGATATTGCCGCGCAGCAACTGCACGTTGACCACTTCCTGCACGGTGAGCACCGAGTGGGTGTGCTGGGTCACGCCCATGGCCCAGCACATGATCACCCGCTTGGCCTTGCGGTACATGCGGGCGGCCAGTTCGATGTCCTCCAGGGACAGCCCGGACTGTTCAAGGATGTGCTCCCAGCTGGTGGCGTCGACCTCGGCCAGGTAGGCGTCCAGGCCCGAGGTGTGCTCGGCGATGAAGGCGCGGTCGAACACCGCTTCGCCGTTGTTGGCCAGGGCTTCGCGTTCCCACTGCCAGAGGAACTTGGCGATGCCGCGCATGGCCGCCATGTCGCCGCCCAGGGCCGGGCGGAAGTAGGCGGAGGAGGTGGGCTCGGAGCCGTTGGTGAGCATCTCCAGCGGATGCTGCGGGTGCTGGAAGCGTTCCAGGCCACGCTCTTTCAGCGGGTTGAAGCAGATCACCTGGGCGCCACGCTTCACCGCTTCGCGCAGTGGTTCGAGCATCCGCGGGTGGTTGGTGCCAGGGTTCTGGCCGATGACAAAAATGGCGTCGGCTTCCTCCAGGTCATCGAAGGTCACCGTGCCTTTGCCCACGCCAACGCTGTCGTCCATGCCCAGGCCGCTGGCCTCGTGGCACATGTTCGAGCAGTCGGGGAAGTTGTTGGTGCCGTAGGCGCGCACGAACAGCTGGTAGAGGTAGGCGGCCTCGTTGCTGGCCCGGCCCGAGGTGTAGAACTCGGCCTGGTCGGGCGACTCCAGCCCGTTCAGGTGCTTGGCGATCAGGGCGAAGGCATCGTCCCAGCTGGTTTCGACGTAGCGATCCAGGCTGGCGTCGTAACGCATGGGGTGGGTCAGGCGGCCCTGGTATTCGAGCCAGTAGTCGCTTTGCGCCGCCAGCGCCGACACCGTGTATTTATTGAAGAAAGCCGGGTTGACCAGGCGCCCGGTGGCTTCCCAGTTGACCGCCTTGGCGCCGTTCTCGCAGAACTTGACCATGCCGTTTTCCGGCGATTCGCCCCAGGCGCAACCCGGGCAGTCGAAACCGCCGTTCTGGTTGGTCTTGAGCATGGTGCGAATGTTCTTGAAAGCGTTTTCGCTGCCCAACCAGTTTTTGGTCACGGCAATCAGCGCGCCCCAACCGGCGGCTGCTCCCTTGTAGGGTTTGTAGCGTTCAACTTCGCTCATGGTTCTTCTCCAGGACATCGCACGTAGGCTGTGCCTAATGCCAAGTCATTGTTCATGACTGTTTTGTTGTGCGGTTAAATGCGCTTTTATTTGCAGCCAGTTACAAGGCATGCGCATTTATTCACTTCACGGGTGCCGCTCAAGTACTACGGGAACAAGCCTATGTTGGCTGTGAAGTGCCTGTCTAATCGCTATTAATGACCAGATGATCGAGATCCTCTATCAAGGAAAAAATCAAAATAAATCAATTGATTATCTGTTTAAGGTGGCGTGCTTTCAGGCACTTTTCTGCTTGATAGATCCTATTGATCAACCAGTCATTAATAGCGATTAGACGGCGCTTTTAATTGAACTTAGTCTTGCCGCAACAAGGCCCCATATATAACGGTGGCCTTCCAATAACAGCCCTCGGGTCGATACGCCTGAAGTGTTGATGGAGGCGGTAATGTCAGATCGAATCCTGCGGGATGGTTTTTCCAGGCGAGTCGACTATCTGCGGATGTCGGTGACCGACCGCTGCGACTTTCGCTGTGTGTATTGCATGGCCGAAGACATGCAGTTCCTGCCGCGGCAACGCATCCTGACCCTGGAGGAGCTCTATCAGCTGGCGCACAGTTTCGTCGCCCTGGGCACCCGGAAAATCCGCCTGACCGGGGGCGAACCGCTGATCCGCCCGGGAGCCGTCGAGCTGTGCCGGCGCATCGCCGCGCTGCCGGGGCTGCGCGAGCTGTGCATGACCACCAACGGCTCGCAGCTGGGCAAGCTGGCGGCGCCCTTGTTCGAGGCCGGGCTCAAGCGCCTGAACATCAGCATCGACAGCCTCGATGCCAGGCGTTTTCGCGAGCTGACCCGCACCGGCGACCTGGCCCAGGTCATCGCCGGCATCGACGCGGCGAATGCCGCCGGTTTCCAGCACACCAAGCTCAACTGCGTGGTGATGAAAGGGCGCAACGATCACGAGATCAACGACCTGGTGGGTTTTGCCATCGACCGTGGGCTGGACATCTCCTTTATCGAAGAGATGCCCCTGGGGGTGATCAGCGAACACAGCCGCGCCGATGCGTTCTTTTCCAGCGCCCAGGTGCGCGAGCGCATCGCCGAGCGCTACACCCTGATCGACTCCACCGAATCGACCCAGGGGCCGTCGCGCTACTGGCGCCTGGCCGAGGCGCCGGAGATTCGCCTGGGGTTCATTTCGCCCCACAGCCACAACTTCTGCGCCACCTGCAACCGGGTGCGGCTGACCGTCGAGGGCCGGCTCCTGCTGTGCCTGGGCAACGAGCATTCGGTCGACCTGAAGCAGGTGCTGCGCAGCCATCCGGGCGAGCCGGAGCGCCTGGAGCGGGCAATCGTCGAGGCGATGAAAATCAAGCCGTACCGCCACAACTTCGAACTCAATGACGAGGTGCAAGTGGTGCGGTTCATGAACATGACCGGCGGCTGATCCGCGCGGTTTCTTTCTCTGCAAAAAGGCTGTCTTGCGATGATCGTCAGATCCAAACCCAACCTGATCAATGTGCTGATTTCGCTCAAGGGCTCGATCGCCAAGCGCATCGCCCTGCGCAGCCTGCTGGTGACCCTCCTGGCCTCGGTGATCGTGTTTATCGAGACCCTGTACCCGGCCTATTTTTCCAGGGTCAACGCCACGCCCTTTACCCTGTTGGGCCTGTCGCTGTCGATCTTCATGAGCTTTCGCAACAACGCCTGCTACGACCGCTGGTATGAGGCGCGCAAGGCCCTGGGCACGCTGGTGACGGAGGTGCGTTCGATGATCCGCGAAACCCAGGCGATCAAGGACCCGCGGCAGCGCGGCAAGATCCTGCGCGACCTCTGCGGCTTCGCCCATGCCCTCAACGCCAGGCTGCGCCAGGAAGACGAGTCGAGCGCGGCGGGCACCTGGCTGAGCCGGTTGCCGTCGGCCCAGGCGCCCAACGTGCCGGACAGCATCCTGCGCCACGTCGGCCAACAGTGTTCGACCCTGGCCGAATCCGGGGCGATCAACGAATGGCGCTACACGCTGCTGGCCAATCACCTGAGCAGCCTGACCAATGCCCAGACCATCTGCGAGCGGATCAAGGGCACGCCATTGCCCTTTCCCTACACGCTGTTGCTGCACCGCACCAGCTACATCTTCTGCATCCTGCTGCCCTTTGCCATGGCCGAGCCCCTGGGCTGGCTGACGCCGATCTTCACGGCCATCGTCAGTTATACGTTCTTCGGTCTGGATGCCATTGGCGACGAGCTGGAAGACCCCTTCGGCCGGGACGAGAACGACCTGCCGACCAATGCCCTGGTGCGCACCATCGAGCGCGAGGTGCTGGATGCCCTGGGGGCGACCCAGCTGCCGCCGGTGCTGCAGCCGGTGGACTTCGTGCTGAGCTGATCGGCGCCCATGCGTTGGCCCTGGTTCCCCTAGGCAACATCAAGTACTCAACCCAGCCAGCCGGCTGCGAGGATAACCATGCACCACGACTCCACCACCCTGACTCACCTGGATGCCGAAGGCCGGGCCAACATGGTCGATGTCAGCGACAAGCAGCCCACCGACCGTGAAGCCCAGGCCCAGGCCTGGGTGCGCATGCGGCCCGCCACCTTGCAGATGATCCAGCAGAACGGCCACCCCAAGGGCGACGTGTTCGCGGTGGCGCGCATCGCGGGGATCATGGCGGCGAAGAAAACCCATGAGCTCATCCCGCTATGCCACCCGTTGATGCTCAGCTCGATTCACCTCGAACTGAAGGCCGTCGAGCCCGACAGTGTCAGGATTGTCGCCACCTGCCGGCTGAACGGCCGCACCGGTGTCGAGCTGGAAGCCCTTACCGCGGCCAGCGTGGCCGCGCTGACTATCTATGACATGTGCAAGGCGGTCGACCGCGGCATGGTCATCGACAGCATCCAACTGCTGAAGAAACAGGGCGGGCGATCAGGCACCTTTGAAGCGGGAGTCACAGCATGATTCTGATCAACTACTTTGCCCGCTATCGGGAGCAGCTCGGTATCGGCGGCGAGAAGATCGCGCTGGATGATTCGTTGCGCAGCGTCGGCGACCTGAGGACATTGCTGATGGCCAGGGGCGAGGCCTGGCAGGCGGTGCTTGGCGAAAACAGCCTGATGTGCGCGCTGAACCAGGACCTGTGCAACCTCGACGCGCCCATCGAGGACTTCGACGAGATCGCGTTTTTCCCGCAAGTCACCGGGGGCTGAGCCATGACCGTGAATGTCCAGGCCGAGGCCCTCGACCTCGATCGGCTGCACCGCGAGGTGCACGACGAGGACCCCGGTGTTGGCGCGGTGGTGACCTTCGTCGGTTATGTGCGGGACCTGAACCTGGGACAACAGGTCGACAGCCTGTTCCTCGAACATTACCCGGGCATGACCGAGCGCGCGTTGCAGCGCATCGTCGACCAGGCCAATCAGCGCTGGCCGCTGCAACGGGTCAGGGTCGTGCATCGGGTGGGGTTGTTGCAGGTGGCTGAGCCCATCGTGTTTGTCGGCGTCGCCAGCGCCCATCGACAGGCGACCTTCGAGGCCTGTGCCTTCCTGATGGATTACCTGAAAACCCGCGCGCCGTTCTGGAAGAGAGAGCAAACGCCATCTGGCGAGCGCTGGGTGGATGGCCGCGAGAGCGACCAACTGGCCGCCAGCCGCTGGTAGGGCAGGGAGGCGCCCTGCGGCGCAGCACCTTTAGTCGGCCGTTGGTTCTTGTCCGGCAAACAGTTTCTTGGCTTCGGCAAAACACTTTTCGGCGATGGCCGAGCGCGGTTCGGTCTTGCGCATCACCAGGCCCAGGGGCGCCAGCACACTGGCATCCGGCAGGTTGATGAACGCCAGGTTCTCGATCGGGTTTTCCAGGGTGCTGGACAGCGGCATGATCGAGCAGCAGAAGCCTTCGTGAATCGCCTGGAATAGCTGATAGGTGGAATCGCTTTCGAGGATCGGCTGCGGGTCGAGGCCACGGCTGCGGAAACTCAGGTCGATGGATTTGCGGTAGTGCATGCCGTTGCTGATCATCCCCAGGGGCAGTTCGGCGGCTTCTTCCCAGCTCATTTCGCTGCCTTCGAAATGGAAGTGGCGGGTGTCGTACAGCAGGCCGACTCGGGTTTCGCCGATCTCGAAAAACTCGAAGTAGTTCGGGTTCACGTGGTCCAGATAACACACCCCCAGGTCCAGCTGGTTGTTGCCCAGGCCTTCGATGATCTGGTCCGAGCTCATGGACGACAGGGCGAACTTGAGTTCCGGGAAGCTCCGGGACAGCCCCTGGACGTAGCCGATCGGGTTGAAGCTGCTCAGCGGCACCAGGCCCAGGCGCAGGCTGCCGACCAGCTGGCCACGGCACGCGGCGGCTTCGGCGAACAGCCCGTCATGGGCGGCGAGCAGGGTCCGTGCCCAGGCCAGCACCCGTTCGCCGGCCTCGGTGAAACCTTCGAAACGCTGGCCACGCTTGACCAGCACCAGGTCCAGCTCGTCCTCCAGATTGCGCAAGCGCATGGACAGGGTCGGCTGGGTAATGTGGCAGCGCGCGGCGGCCTGGCCGAAGTGTCGGGTCTGGTCCAGGGCGATAAGGAACTTGAGTTGTTTGATGTCCACGGTGGCACCTGTTGAAGAAGGGGTTTGATGTCAGGGGGAAGGTCGCTGTCCAGGATGCACGAAGTGTCCGGACATCCCGATCCGACCTTTGGAGGAAAAGACTGTGCACCCGTTCGGTGGCACGCGGAGCTGTTAAAAAAACGCCGTTAAAAAAATGCTGTTAGAAAAACGCCGTTAAAACAGTAGTTCAGGGGTGTTGAAGTTGCTCAGGCGCGGGTCGTCCTCGGCGCAGACCAGGGCTTGCGGCCGGTGCTTCGACAAGGCGCGCTGCAGGCTGCGTTCGCCGGCGTCCCAGTCTTGTTGCAGGCTCGCCAGCAAGGCCTTGGGGATCAGGCTGAACATCGGCTGCCAGTGGCCGGCCTGCTGCACCATCAGCACCGAGTCCGCGGCGGGGCGCGCCGCCAGCATGGCGCTGATCAGCGCGCCATCGATTTTCGGCGCGTCGCAGGCGAACACCAGCAGCCAGGGATGACGCGCCACCGCCAGGCCGGCGAGCACGCCCGCCAGCGGGCCTGGGAAATCCTTCTGCGAGTCCTCCACCAGTTGGTCGGCATAGGCCCGGTACTGCTCGGCGTTGCGGTTGCAGGAGATGATCAGGTCGTCGCTGAAGGGCCGGACCGCCGCCTGCACATGGGCGATCAGCGGCTTGCCCTGCCAGGGCAGCAGGCCCTTGTCCCGCCCGCCCATGCGCGCGCCACGGCCGCCGGCCAGCAGCAGCACCGAGCAGGGGATGGACGAAGGGGAAGCGGGGCAGGTCGGGGTCATGGTTCAAGGCACGCTGGTTGGGTATCGGGACGATCTCATTGTCGCCCCTGCGAGTCCAATCGGAAGTATCGAATGGGCAATCAAAAGGCTCTATCGGCCGCGGATTCCAGCAGCGCCGGCGCGCGTTTTCCAGGGAAAAAATCCTTGATAGATGGGCTCGATAAAGTGGTCGGCCAGAGTGATTAGACACTGACGGTTTCAGCGCTTTAGCCTCTGGCAATGGTTTTTATGACTGCCTGCCGGAGAAAGACATGAGTGTGAAATCGGATGCATTGTTTGTCCCCCTGAATATTGCCGTGCTGACCGTCAGCGATACCCGCGAATACGCCACCGACACCTCCGGGCAGTTGCTCGTCAGCCGCCTGCTGGAAGCCGGCCACACCCTGAGCGAGCGCAACCTGCTCAAGGATGACCTGTACAAGATCCGCGCCCAGGTCGCGCTGTGGATCGCCGATGAGAATATCCAGGTGGTGCTGATTACCGGCGGCACCGGCTTCACCGGACGCGACAGCACGCCCGAGGCGGTGGGCTGCCTGCTGGACAAGCGGATCGACGGTTTCGGCGAACTGTTCCGGGCGATCTCCATCCTCGATATCGGTACCTCCACCGTGCAGAGCCGGGCCCTGGCCGGGCTGTCCAACGGCACCCTGGTGTGCTGCCTGCCGGGCTCCACAGGCGCTTGCCGGACCGCCTGGGAAGGCATCCTCGCCGAGCAGTTGGACGCGCGCCACCGGCCGTGCAATTTCGTGCCGCACCTCAAGCAGGTGCAAGCCTGCGGGACTCGCGGATGAGCCCGTCACCGCTGATGCCGGTGGAGGAGGCCATCGCCCGGCTGCTGGCCATGGCCGAGGCGCAACGCCTGCAGGACAGCGAGCCGGTGGCACTGGGCGAGGCGCGGCAACGGGTGCTGGCCAGCGACCTGGTGGCGACCCTGGACCTGCCGCCCTGGCCGAACAGCGCCATGGACGGTTATGCCTTGAACCTCGATGGCTGGGACGGACAGCCGCTGGCGGTGTCGCAACGCATTTTCGCCGGCCAGGCCCCCGAGCCGTTGCTGCCGGGCAGCTGCGCGCGAATCTTCACCGGCGCACCGCTGCCCCAGGGTGCCAACAGTATCGAGATGCAAGAGAACGTCGAGCAGCTCGATGACGGTCGCGTCCGCTTCAAGCAGCCGCTGAAGGCCGGCCAGAATATCCGTGCGCAAGGCCAGGAGAACCGCGCCGGGCAAGTGCTGCTGCGCGCCGGCAAACGCCTGGGGCCTTTTGAACTGGCCATCGCCGCGGCCCAGGGCTGTACCCATCTGCCGCTGGTACGGCGACCTCGGGTGGCGCTGTTGTCCACGGGCGACGAACTGGCCGAGCCGGGCACGCCCTTGCGCCCCGGCTGCATCTACAACAGCAATCGCACCCTGCTCAGCCACTGGTTGAGTGCCCTGGGCTGCGAGGTGATCGATGCCGGGATTCTCCCCGATCAGCCGCAACAGACCCGGCTGCGCCTGGAACAATTGCAGTGCGCCGCGGACCTGATCCTGACCACCGGCGGCGTGTCCGCCGGCGACGCCGATTGCCTCGGCCAGGTGCTGCGCGAGTGCGCCACCCCAGTGTTCTGGAAGCTTGCGATAAAACCCGGCAAGCCGCTGACCGTGGGGCGCTTCGGCAGGGTGCCGGTGATCGGCCTGCCCGGCAACCCAACCTCGGCCCTGGTGACCTTTGGCCTGCTGGCCCGGCCTTATCTGTTGCGCATCCAGGGCGTCGAGGAGGTCATGCCATTGAGCTTCCCGGTCAGCGTCGGCTTCGACTGGCCGAAAGCGGGCAGCCGCCGCGAGTACCTGCGGGCCAGGCTGGAGGAGGGGCGCGCCGTGCTCTACCCGAACCAGAGTTCCGGCGTGTTGCTGGGCGCTTCATGGGCCGATGGGCTGGTGGAGATCCTTGAGGGCAGCACCTTGCGGGCCGGGGAGCCGGCGCGCTTCATTCCGTTCAGCGAGCTGTTCTAGCAGGCGCGGTTTGGCGGCAAGCGCGGCGCACTCAGATCTTCCAGTGCTCCGCGCTTTTCGCCAGGCGCTGGCGCATCTCGTTGAGGTTGGCTACCAGTTGCCGGGTCAGCAGGCGGTAGCCGTCCAGTGCGCTGTAGACCGAGGTGTCGAGGGTCGAGGAGGACGGGCCATCCAGGGGCCGCCCCAGGCGTCTGGTGGCGCCGGACTGGAGGGCGCGGGCCATGCCCACCAGCTGGATGCGCACCTGCCGGTGCTCATGCTTGAGCAGCTGTTGCAGCTGCTCGCGAGCCTGTGGGTCGCTGAGGTTCGGCCGGGTATTGCCGAGGATTTCCAGGGTGCTGAAGCACATGCGCAGGTTGCGCTGGATGGCGTCCAGTTCGGTCATGGAGATCCGCACTTCCTTGGACACCGAGGGCATCAGCGAGCGCAGTTGCAGCAAGGTGCTGTTGAGGCGCCCGAGCAATTTCAGGTGTTCATCGTCGGTCACCGACTGGCCGCCGATGATGCGTCCGTAAAGGGTGGCGCAGTCGCGCAAGGCGCTGGCCAGGTTGTAGCGCCAGGAATACACCGCATACAGCGGGATGGCGAAGGAAAACGCCAGGGCCAGGGCGATGCCGATCAGGATGTCCACCGTGCGCCACAGGCCATCGCTGACGTGGTTGTCGCCATGGCCGGCGACGATGAACACGGTGATCGCCGCCAGCAGCGCGGTGTAGCCGCCCTTGCCGATGGCGTGATAGGAGAAATACCCGCACACCACCGACATCCCCAGGTAGGTCAGCCAGGACATGCCCAGGTAAGCCTGCTGCACCACCAGCACCAGGCCGACGCCCGCGCCGATCAGGGTACCGATGGCCCGTTCCGCGGCCTTCTTGCCGATATTGCCGTGGTGCTGCAAGCCGCCGATCACCACCAGCATGGTCACCGACGCCCATTCGCCGTGGGGCAGGTTGAGGCCGGTGGTCAGCGCGATGGTGGCCAGCAACCCCAGGGCCACGCGCACCGCATGGATCAGCTTGGCGTAGCGGTAGCGCCGATACGGGTCCAGTACCGGGAGCAGGAATCGGCGCAACAGCGGTGGCAGGCGCCAGGAGCGCCAGGAGTTCAGCAGGCCCAGAGGGTGTTCTCCGTTTCTAGAAAATGTAATCGGTGGTCAGGAAGCTCGACTCGCGGTTACGGATGATGTCGCTGATCAGCTCCTTGTTGCTCTCCTGGAACTTGGTGGCCACCAGGGTGCGGATCGAGAAGGTGCGCAGCGCGTCATGCACAGACAGCGTGCCTTCGGCGGAATTCTTGCGCCCGTTGAACGGGTAGGTGTCCGGGCCGCGCTGGCACTGGGCGTTGAGGTTGATCCGCCCGACCTGGTTGGCG
>Ga0066464_1000428_pt1 | contig 17613 bp, 14 predicted proteins | sample LakWasMe94_HOW11_2_FD_59583 | JGI IMG/M metagenome (GOLD analysis project Ga0066464, IMG submission 59583) | Freshwater sediment methanotrophic microbial communities from Lake Washington under simulated oxygen tension - Sediment Metagenome 94_HOW11 | ecosystem: Environmental > Aquatic >...
CATACCAGAAATATTGGCAAATACCGCGCCTTGAATCTCTGGGGATGATGGAGCGCTTACACCAATACGAATGGAGTCAAAGCGGCGGTGGCTATGGCCCCGCAATTTATGGAAATAAGAATGTGCTTAGATCTGTGGAAAACATATCTGTGGAACGTGATGCCCAGCATAACGGCACGTACTCGTATGAAGTCGATAACAAAGCATACGACTCAGGCCAGACCATTTTGTTCCACCGGGGGTATCCCGGCTTTACAGGATCTGCAGGTTGTCAGACATTTCCTGACGGCGGCTTTGCGGGTTTCGCGGCCAGCATTGCGCCGACACCGAGTCAAAGTCGGTTTTTTTATACGCTTAAAAACATGTGATGGTGCGTAATATGGAATACATTGATAAGCGTACCCGGCAGGTAATCGGTGCATTGCTAATTTTGCAACTGAGCTTGGGGCAGACCACGGCTCTTTTGGCTATTGAAACCACAACGCCAGAATTCCTAATTACGCCAAATAGTGTGGGCTTGGTCAGGATCCCGAATTCGATCATGCAGGAATTGGGAGCAGTTAAACAGTTATATCCCAAGGCAATTGTTTCAATTGAGAAGGGGCAAAAGAACAAATTTCATGGAGTAGAAGGTCCATATTTTGTATTCAAACAAGACGACGTCGAATTGTTTCGAGCGCCCTGTCGGTGTCGTTTTCAAAAAGACGGTCGCGTCGATTTGGAAGCAGAAGGTTCACACTATAAATCTCTTGAAGAAATTCATATTTCACCAATTGCGACAAGTCCTCAATATCAAACAGAGCGTGGTATTCGCGTAGGCAGTACGTTAAAGCAACTCAAGGACGCATACAAGGAATTTGGCCCTCTTTATGTGATCGGTGATGAAGCCTCGTACCGTGAAAATGACTTCCCTTCGATTGAATATGCGTGCTTTAGAAGCACACCACGGTCTAAATCGGCACTGCCTGAAAGGTTTGAAACATTGCGGTTCTACCTAACCCCCTCGGATGGAAAGAAAACAGTTGGCGTTTATAAAAGACCTTTTGACGCTGCAGCGTATAAATATGACGTCAACGCACATATATACGGCATCGAACCCGTACAAGACTGTTTACCGTGGACTCCTATAGGTTAAGCGTATGTCGTGTCAGCGCGTGGCTCTACTCCTGTAATATCCTTCCCAAATTATTCGACGCACGATTTCGGCAAGGTTAAACCCATTTTGGCGTCGTATTGTGGCTAAAACAACTGCGTCACATGCACCGAATCGTCAGTCCGTTCGGCCTGCACAGTCGGTGGCCCATTGCGTGCCAGGCGCAGCATGCGCGCGTTACCTGGCAGTATGTCGGCGACAAAGCCGCGCAGGCCGCGCTTCTTGGCGTGCTGCACCATGCAACTCTGTAGCGCCGTGCCCAAACCGCAGCCCTGCCAGTCCGGGTGCACCATGAAGGCGGTGTCGGCCAGGTTGGCCGTGGGGTTGATGAAGTAGCAGGACTGCCCCACGATCAGCGATTCCTCGCGCGGGCCCGACGTGGCGACAAAGGCCACTTCGTTTTCGTAGTTCACATTGCACAGGCGTTGCACTTCGGCGTTGGACAGGCCGCGCACGTGGCGGAAGAAGCGGGTGTAGACATCGGCCTCGCTCAGGTGGTGGAACAGGTCGCGTATGCCCTGGGCGTCGCTGGACATGGCGGGGCGCAGCATCACGGTGCGGCCGTCTTTCAGCGTGACCGTCAGTTCTTCCTCCACCGGGTAGGCGCGCAGGTTTTGCAGCGTCTGGTCGGCGCTCAAGTAACCCAGCGCCTGGGCCTGCGCAAACAGCTCGGGTCGAAACTGCGGGTGCGCCAGTTCAATCAAGGCTGTGGCCCGCTCGCGTATCGATTTGCCAAACAGGTAGGCAATGCCGTATTCGGTGACCACGTAGTGCACGTCGGTGCGGGCAATGGTGGCCGATTCGCCGCTGAGCAGGGACGGGCGTATGCGTGAAACCATGCCCCCACGGTCGCTCACGTCGTGTAGCTCCCTGCCCCCCAAGGGAGCGCGTTTCATCTCGGGGCGGCCCTGCGATGAAACCAACCCGTCATCGGTGGTCGAGGTCATGCACACAATCGGTTTGCCGCCGGGCGAGCGCGAGGCGCCGCGCAAGAACTCGCCCTGGCTGCCAATGCCGCTGTAGAACGCGCCGCCAAACTGGTCTATGCAAACCTGGCCGGTCAGGTCAATCGCGAAGGCCTGGGCAATGGCCACCATCTTGTACTGCGCCGCAATGACGGCCGGGTTGCATACGGCGTCCATGGGCTCCATCGAGAACAGCGGGTTGCCATCGATCAGGTCATACAGCGCGCGCGAGCCCACGGCCATGCTGGCCACGATCTTGAAGGGCTTGTTGGTCTTGCGCGCGCCGGTCAGGTTGCCGTTTTTCAACAGCGGGATGATGGCGTCGGAGATTAGATCGGAATGCACGCCCAGGTCCTTGCGGTCGGTCAGGTATTGCAGTGCTTCGTGCGCCACTTCGCCCAGACCGATCTGCAACGTGGAGCCGTCGTCGATGATGCCGGCGATGTAGCGCGCAATGCGCTGCACGTCCTCGGTCTGCACCGGTATGCGCTGGAATTCTGTGACCGGGGTGTTGACCGGCACCAGGTGGTGGATGCGGCTGATGTGCAGCGTGGAGTCGCCCATGGAGCGCGGCATGGCGGGGTTGACCTCGGCAATGATGAGCCGGGCGCGGGCCAGGGCCGCCGGGATGATGTCCACCGACACGCCCAGGCTGACATAGCCAAAGGCGTCGGGCAGCGAGACCTGGATCAACGCCACATCCACCGGTATGCGCCCCAGCGCCATCATTTCCGGCACGCGGGCCACCGACATGGGCACGTAGTCCACCAGGCCCTGCTTGATGGCGGCGCGCATGTCCTGGCCCACGAAAAAAGTGCGGTGCCGAAAACGGGTGGTGCTGCGCCCGGCCTCGTCATGGTCGAAGGCGTTGATGGTGAAGAAGTGCAGCATCTCCAGATCGGCCGGTGGGCTGCGCATCTGCTCCAGCGTCTGCACCAGGCCACGCGGCGCCGCGCAGCCGGTGCCCACAAACACGTGGTCGCCATTGCGGATATCGCTGAGCGCGAGCTCGGCCGTCGCAACGCGTGCGGCGAAGGGTTTCAGTGCGGGGTGGAGCGGTGGGGGTTTGCGTGCCATGGCCTGCGTATCATCAACGATATTTGGCAACGGGGTCTAAGGAGAATCACCATGGATTTGGGTATTGCAGGGAAATGGGCTTTGGTATGCGGCGCCAGCAAGGGACTGGGCCTGGGCTGCGCGCAGGCGCTGGTGCAAGAGGGCGTCAACGTGCTCATCGTCGCCCGAGGGGCCGAGCAGTTGGCGGCATCCGCTTCAAAATTAATAGCGGACTATGCCCATTCCACGAGGGCTAGCGTGCTATTTTGTGCACAAGACATCACGACGGAGGCCGGGCGGGCGGCGGTGTTTGCCATGCGTTCCGATTTTGACATCGTCGTCACCAACGCAGGTGGACCACCGCCCGGAGATTTCCGGGACTGGGACCGCGAGGCATGGATCAAGGCGGTGGACGCCAATATGCTGACCCCCATTGAACTCATCAGGGCGACGGTGGATGGCATGGCCCAGCGTGGCTTTGGCCGCATTGTCAACATCACGTCCAGCTCGGTGAAGGCGCCAATCGATGTGCTGGGCCTGTCCAACGGCGCACGCAGTGGGCTGACCGGCTTTGTGGCCGGTGTGGCGCGCAGCGGCTTGGCGGCCAAGGGGGTGACCATCAACAACCTGTTGCCCGGTGTGTTCGATACCGACCGCATCAAGACCATGCTGGCCACCAGTGCGAAGAAGACGGGGCAATCGGTGGAGGCCTTGGCCGATGCACGGCGCAACACCATCCCGGCGCGGCGCTTTGGCACGCCGCAGGAGTTTGGCGCCATCTGCGCCTTTTTGTGCAGCGTGCAGGCCGGCTATATCAACGGGCAAAACGTGCTGGCCGATGGGGGTGCCTATCCAGGGACGTACTAAACTCCCGGCACCTGATCGGTGGGGTACTTCCAGAAGTCGCGCAACAGGTAGTTCATCGGCAGGTTCAGTGGCGTGTTTTTCGGGGGAATGGGTTTGAGGAACCAGCGGTCATAGATGGCCTGGGCTTCCTTGGACATGATCAAGCGCTTCATCTCGTTGTCGAGGATGGCCTTGAACTCTGGGTCACCCTTGGGCAGCATGATGGCCAGGGGTTCCACCGTCAAGAACTTGCCGATGACCTTGAGTTTTTCTGGTTGCGCACGGCTGGCAATCAGGCCATACAGCAGCACGTCGTCCATGACAAAGGCGTCGGACTCGGACTTTTCAACCATCTCCACGGCCCGTGCGTGGTCGGGTGCTTCTTGCAGAGTCAAATGCAACACGCGTTCCTTGTTGGCGCGCGCCACGGCTGTCAACGGCGTGGTGCCCTTGGTGGATACGACACGCTGGCCTTCCAGGCCGACGATGTCGGTGGCGGGGTTGTCGGCGCGCACCATGTAGCGTGCGCCGGTGATGTAGTGGGGTACGGTAAAGGCCACTTTGGCGCGCCGCTCGGCGTTGTTGGTGGTGGAGCCGCATTCCAGATCGGCCTTGCCCTGCTCGACCATGGCAATGCGATTGCTCGGCGTGACCATCAGGTACTCGATGGCGATGGTCTTCATGTCGAGCTTTTTACGCACCGCTTCGGCCAGCTTGACGCACAGATCCAGCGCATAGCCCACGGGGTGCTTGTCGGCATCCATGTAAGAAAACGGTACCGACGACTCGCGGTGCCCCAGCACGATCTTGCCGGTGACGCGGATATGGTCCAGGGTAGGGCCGGCCCATGCGGCATTTGAAAGGCCCGCCAGCACAATGCCCACGGAAAGGGCTAAACGGCGGCCCGCGGCATACATACGAATGGTTCTGAGCATGGTGGTCTTCTAAATAATTGTTGAGGTGTCACGGGTAACCCAAGACTACTACACCGCACGCGGCTAGTATCCGGGCGATGGGGGTGCCCGTCAAATTCAATCGGCACATGGATCAATGCCGAAAATGTATCCAGCCCTTTCTGCTGAACCGAACTGGTCAATAATGGCGGCATCGTAAACCTCCGCTTTTCTGGTTTTGGCCTGCCAAACGCAGCATGCGGCCGATTATGCAAACTCAGCGCCGACATCGTTCCCTTTGACCGTGCCGGCGTGCCCGGCGCGGAGATGCTGCACCTGCTGCAACTCGGTGTGGTGCCTTTTGGTACGGCGCTGATGAGCTCGCTGAGCGCCCAGTATTTGCAGTACACCGCACCCGATCTGGCGGGTCTTAACCCCGACGTTGCCAGCCTGAAGACCAGCGTTGCCGCCTTTCGCCCGTATCTGGAGAAGACCTTGCGTGAGCGCCATGGCATCGAGGTCCTGGCCATCTACACCTATCCGGCACAGGTCGTCTTCTGCAAGAAACCGCTGCATGCGCTGGGTGATCTGGCGGGACGCAGGGTCCGCGTGTCCTCGGTCGGGCAGGCTGATTTTGTCGGTGCGCTGGGAGCCGTGCCCGTCAGTACGGCCTTTGCGGACATGGTGGTCAGTCTGAACAACGGCAATGTGGAGTGCGCCATCACCGGGTCAATGTCAGGCAATACCGTGGGATTGCAGGCCATGACCAGCCATTTGTACACCATGCCCGTGAACTGGGGACTGGCCATCTTTGGTGCCAATCGGGCGGCCTGGGAGGCCTTGCCGGCGGACTTGCGCACCCTGTTGCGCCAGGAACTGCCGCGGCTGGAGGCGTCCATATGGGCCGAGTCCGAGCGTGAAACGGCCGATGGCTTTGCCTGCAACAGCGGCGCATCGTCCTGCATGCTGGGGCGCAAGGGCAACATGGTGCTGGTGCCGGTCAGCGTGCAGGACGAACATCGGCGCCTGGAGATATTCACCTCAGCCGTGCTTCCGCGTTGGTTGAAACGCTGCGGCGCGCGCTGCAGTGAGATGTGGAGCCAGACCATAGGGCGCGCACGCAACATCGCCCTTCCAACGGCCCCATGACGTCTGCCCCCGCGGTTCGTATCAAACGCACGGTCTGGGGCTTGGTGGCAAGTTTTCTGCTGGTGATCGCCGCAGGCGCCGCACACCAGGTGTGGACGGCGCGGCAAGGCGCGCTGGCGGAAAGTGAGGCCCAGGCGACGCGGTTTATTGCAGGCGCAGAAGCGGCGCTGAATCGCGCGCTGTTGGGCGTAGACGTGCTGTTGGCTGGCACCGATGAGTTTCTGGGCTTGTCAACCACGGTGGCCCAATCGGTGGACGCCGAAGCCGCCAGCCACCTGTTGCGCAACGCCGCCAGCCAGAATTTGATGGTGCGCTTTGTCGCGTTGGTCGACGACAAGGGCCAGGTGTTTGCGTCGTCGGAGCCCATGGGGTCGGCCGTGCAGCAGGCATTGCCCCAGGCCTTTATCGCAGACGCCCAGGCCCAGGCAATGTCGACCCTGGTGGTCAGTGCGCCGATGGACAGCTACTCCAGCTCGGAGCGGGTCGTCTACTTTGGCCGCTCGATCCGCATGGGCGACGGCTCCCATTTGTTGGCCGTGGCCGAAGTGCCCACTACCATGTTGACCACGGTGCTGATGCAAGGTACGGACATTGCCGCGCTGGAGGTCACCCTGGAGCGCAGCAATGGGCAACTCCTGCTCGCTGTGCCGACGCAGGACGGCCGCACCGACCGGCCGCAGAACCCCGCGCTGGGCACCTGGGTTGCCGGCCCCCGGTCCGCATTGGGAGCCGCACGCTTGAGCGCGGTACCCGCGGTGGTGGTGAGCCGTCCCATCCTGTACCGCGACCTCTGGGTCACCGCGAGCATTCCGCTGGACGCGGCGTTGGCCAAGTGGAGGATGGACCGCAATATCCTGGTGACCGCGGCGCTGATTTTCGGTTTGCTGCTGATCGTGACGGGGGCCTTCGTCGTGGACTATCTGCAGCGCATAGCCGCCGCACGGCTGGCCATAGCGCAGTCCAAGGTCACGCTGGACCAGGCACTAGAGTCCATGGTCAGTGGTTTCGTGCTGCTGGATGCGCACAAGCGCGTGGTGCAATGGAATCGCCGCTTTGAGGAGATATTCCCGTGGATGAATGGCAGCATGTCGGCCACGCTGCCATTTCGCAATGTGTTGGAGACCGCATCCCGCCACCACCTGCCGGACGCGACCGAGGCCGAGCTCCGGCAATGGGTGGAGCAGCGCCTGATCGCACAACGGACCAGTTCCACACCACATGAGCAGGTGCTGCCCAACGGCCATCACATCGAAATCACCGAACGTGCCACACCCGAAGGCGGCATGGTGATCACCTACCACGATGTCACCGCCCTGCGCCGCGCCAGCGCCGAGATTGAAACCCTCGCGTTCTATGACGCGCTGACCGGGCTGCCCAACCGCCGCCTGTTGCTCGATCGCCTGGCGCAGGCCACGGCGGTAGCGGCACGGTCCGGCCAATGGGGGGCCTTGCTGTTTCTGGACCTGGACCACTTCAAGCTCGTCAATGACGCCATGGGCCATGAGGTCGGTGACCTGCTGCTGCAGCAGGTGGCCCAACGCCTCAAGGCCAGCGTGCGCGATGTTGACACCGTGGCCCGCTTGGGCGGTGACGAGTTTGTGGTGATGCTCAAGGACCTGGCCACCGACAAGCAGCACGCGGCCCAAGTGGCCCAACACATTGGCGAAGAGATGCTGCTGACCTTGGGCCAGCCCTACGTGCTGGGTGAGTATCCGCACCGCAGCACCTGCAGCCTGGGTGCAACCCTGTTTGGTGCCGATGACCACAACGCAGGCGAACTGCTCAAACAGGCCGATATCGCCATGTACCAGGTCAAAGCGCAGCGCGGCAATGGCCTGTGTTTCTTTGACCCCCAGATGCAGGCCGCCATCAGTGACCGCGCGCAGTTGGAGGCCGATTTGCGCCTGGGTGTTGCGCACGGCCTGCCGGCAACTGGCGGCCTGGCAGGGGCTGGCGGGCCTGGGCGCGCTGCAGCTTTCGGTCAATGTGAGCGCGCGCCAGTTTCGCCAGGGCGACTTTGTGCAAGCAGTGATGCACGCCGTGACCGAGGCCGGCATTGACGCCCGATTGCTGAAGCTGGAACTGACCGAGTCCATGATGCTGGACAAGGTGGACGACTGCATTAACAAGATGGGGCAACTCAAGGCCACCGGCATCCAGTTCTCGCTGGACGACTTTGGCACTGGCTATTCCTCACTCGCGTATTTGACGCGCCTGCCCTTGGACCAGTTGAAGATCGACCAGTCGTTCGTGCACAACCTGGGTGTGCGCCACAGCGACGGCTTGATCGTGCAAACCATCGTCGGCATGGCGCGCAGCCTGGGGCTCGAAGTCATGGCCGAGGGCGTGGAAACGCCGATCCAAAAGGAGTTGCTGGCCCAGTATGGCTGTGAGCTGTACCAGGGCTATCTATTGGCCCGTCCCGCGCCGGTGGCGCAACTCGAAGCGCTGCTATCGGCGCGATGAGAGGACTATGCCCGAGACGATCAGCACAAACGCCAGCGCGTGAAACAGTTGTGGGGCCTCGCCCAGAAATGCGGACGACAACAAGGCCGTGAACAAGGGCGTGAGGTTGATGAAGAAACCAGCCACGGCCGGGCCCGCTCGCGCCACGCCGGCACCCCAGGCGCGGTAGGCCAGCACGGCCGGCCCCACGGCAATGAACAGCAGTGCGCTGGCCAGCGGCCAGCCCCAGTGCAGGCGCGCATCGGTGATGCTCCACTCCGCACCCGCAAACAGCAGCGACCAACCCAACCCAAACACGATCTGACCCAACAGAAACGCGGCCCAATCCGCACGCAGTGGTGCGGACTCGGGGGTGGGGTGCGCCAGCATCCAGCTATAGTAGGCCCAGCCCATGCTGGCCAGCAACACATACAGGTCGCCGGCCACCAAGTGCAGGCCCAGCAGCATCTCCCACTGGCCACGGCACAGGACCAGCACCACGCCACCGATAGACAACACCGCGCCCAGCAGTTGCCGTGCCGACACTGGAGTGCGGAAGAAGAAACGCCCGATCAACAGCATCCACACCGGCGTGCTGGCTCCCACCAGCGTGACGTTGATGGGCGTCGAGGTATTGAGCGCCAGGTACAACAGGGCGTTGTAGCCGCTGGTGCTGAGCAGGGCCAGAAACGTGAACCGGCGCCACTGCGCCCACAGCGGACTGCCCGGGCGCAGCACGCTGCCCGCCAGCGGCAACAACAGCAAAAAGGCCAGCGCCCAGCGCAGCAGGTTCAGCGTCATCGGCGAAATCAGCGGGCTGACGACGCGACCAACCACCGCATTGCCGGCCCACAGCATGGGCGGAAGAATCAGCAGTGCGGCGGCGGTTGGTGTCAGGCGTTGGGTCATGGCTGGACTGTACAAGGCACAGGCTTGTCCATTGCTTGCACAAACCTTGCAGTATTACCCCCACGCTCCGCCGTTGCACGGGTCGCTGCCCCCCACGCTGGTCTGGAAATCATGGCACCATGGCGACCGCAGCGGCCCATGATGGGTCTGCGCCCTTTTTCAACGCAGGAGAATCCAGTGCGCCAAACCCCATCCCGAGCCATTCGTATCGACCAATATGGCGGAGCCGAGCAACTCACGCTGGTGGAAGTCAACGTGGGCGACCCCGGCCCCGGCGAGATTCGCATCCGCCACAAGGCCGTGGGCTTGAACTTCATTGACGTCTACCAGCGCAGTGGCCTCTATCCCAACCCCTTGCCCTTGCAACTGGGCATGGAAGCCTCTGGTGTGGTGGAGGCGGTGGGCGAGGGCGTCATGCACCTGCAAGTGGGCGACCGCGCCGCCTATGCCAGCCAGCCACCGGGCAGCTACTGCGACCTGCGCGTGATGCCGGCCAAATGTGTGTGCAAGCTGCCCGACGCCATCTCCTTTGAAACCGGTGCGGCGATGATGCTCAAGGGCTTGACCGCGCAATACCTGTTGAAGCGGACCCTGCCCCAGGGCGGCATGAACCCCGGCGATTTTGTGCTGTTCCATGCTGCTGCCGGTGGCGTGGGGCTGATCGCCTGCCAGTGGGCGCGTGCCTTGGGTCTGCGCCTTATTGGCACCGCAGGTTCAGAGGAAAAATGTGCATTAGCCCTCGCCAATGGTGCGCAGTACGCTATTAATTACGTAGCAGAAGATTTCGCGGCGCGGGTCAAGGAGATCACCGGCGGCAAGGGCGTCAAGGTGGTCTACGACTCCGTGGGCAAGGACACCTGGGACAAGTCGCTGGACTGCCTGGCACCGTTTGGCTTGATGGCCAGCTTTGGCAATGCGTCCGGCCCCGTAGCGCCATTCTCACCCGGCATCCTGGGACCCAGGGGCTCCCTCTACGTGACGCGCCAGACCCTGTTCACCCACATCGCCACGCGCGAGAGCACGCAGGCCATGGCCGACGATTTGTTCTCCGTGGTGGAGAGCGGCCAAGTGAAGATCCACATCGGCCAGCGCTACGCACTGGACCAAGTGCAACAGGCGCACAGGGACCTTGAGGCACGTCAAACAACCGGGTGTTCCGTCCTGACGCTGTGAGCCCGCTCTGGGGCAACTCGTTTATGATCTGTTTTTGGCTCACCTAGCCAAGCTGGAATGGTCAGCCTTGGCTAGCTGCGATATCTCCCAACGAGGGTGATCCCAGGCCTGTAGTCCGTCTGGGTTTCGTTGGCGCTCGTACCCGTTTCGGTCGCCACACCACCGCCGCATTTTTTTTCAAGCTCACATGAATACACGTTCCACCCAACACATCCTGTTCGCAGCGATGGTGTCTCTCTTGCCCTGCTCGATGGTGCTGGCCCAAGGCCAGCCGGTTGCGCCCGTGGCCAACTCCGCAAGCGCAACGCCACACGATGCGGAGCGGGCAAAAATCGACCGCGCCCTCAAGGAAGACGGCAACTGGTATTTCTCGTGGGGCTATAGCCGCCAGCAGTACGCACCTTCCGACATCCACGTGTCGCAGCCCAGCCAGGGCAATGATTTCACCGTGCACCAGGCCGCGGCGAGCGACTTTCCGTCGAGCCCGGCAGATACGATCAGATCATTGGTCAATCTGGATTTGACCAACCCCCAGGAAAATGTGCGGGTCGGCAGGTTCATGAATCCGGAGAAGACCTTTGCGATCGAGTTTTCGCTGGACCACAGCAAGTACAACACCGACCTGAACCAAACCGCGTCGGTAAGCGGAACGATCAACAACCAGCCCACCAACGGCAACATGGTTCTCAACGCGCAGAACTTCAATTACACGCTGCACAACGGCTTGAACCACATCATGCTCAATGGGGTCTGGTTGCAGCATTTGCATGGACCGGAGCAGCAGCCGGGTGATCTGCAGTTGATCAGCCGCGCCGGGGCCGGCATTTTGTTGCCGCATGCGGACAATACGATTTTGGGTAACGCCAACGAGGTGGGGCCCAAGAATGAAAACGTCTGCTGCTCTTCCAGCAAGGACTGGTGGCAGGTCAATGGCTGGACGGCCGGTGTCGAGGTCGGTGTGCGCTACCGGGTCTACAAGACCATCTACGTCGAGTTGACGCAAAAATTTGCCTATGGCGCGCTGAAGAATGTGCCGGTGTACAAGGGTACGGCGGACCAGAATATTTGGATGAGTGAGCAGGTGTTTTCTGCTGGATTTTTGTTCTAGCCCTTGTGTACCGCCAGCATCCTGGCTGGCTTTCCAAATCACCTGAGGCTCGGGCTGCCTGGGTGTTCTGCGTAGGTAAAAGGAGGAGCCCGCGCAGCGGGCGGGGGACACGGAGCAGAGCACCCAGACAGCCCGAGCCGCCCGGCGCTACATTAGCTCTTCCTGACCCGCAGCAACTCGTCCAGTATCAAGCAGGCTGCACCCAGCGTGATGGCGCTGTCGGCCGCATTGAAGGCCGGAAAGTGCCCACTGGCAAACACCGGGGTGAGCCAGGACCAGTGGAAGTCCAGAAAGTCCACCACGTAGCCGTGCACCATGCGGTCAATCACGTTGCCCACGGCGCCACCCAAAATGCAGGCCATCGCGAAGCTGAACAGTTTTTGACCCGGATGCGACTTCAGCATCCAGATGATCACACCGGCGGCCACACAGCCCAGTGCGGTGAAGAACCAGCGTTGCCAGCCCGTCTCTCCGGCCAGGAACGAGAACGCCGCGCCGGGGTTGTGCGCGCGCACCACGTTGAAGAAACTGGTGACCAGGGTGCTTTGGCCCTCGTGGTAGTAGCCCACGATCAGCACCTTGGTGAACTGGTCGATCAGCACAATGATGAAAGCCAGACCCAGCCATTGCAGCAGGCCGCCACCAGACGATGCTTTGGCGCGCACCATTATGCGAACCTCCGGGCTTCACCCGCGCCACACAGGTTGCTGGTGCAGCGGCCACACAGCGTGGGGTGGGCGGCGTCAGCGCCTACATCGTCCCGGTAGTGCCAGCAGCGCTCGCACTTGGTGGACTTTGAGGCGCTAACCCCCGCGGACAGGGCGTCACCAGCTAGCAAATCAATAGCGGACGTGATGAACACAAACTTCAAGTCCTCACCCAGGCTGGACAACAACGCGTGGTCCTCGGCGTTGACCGTGAGCGCCACATTGGCTTGCAGCGACGAGCCCACCTGGCCATCGGCGCGCAAGGTTTCGATGTCCTTGTTGACCACTTCGCGGATCTCGCGGATGCGGCTCCATTTGGCCAGCAGCGCAGCGTCGGATGCGTCAAACGCCACATAGGTGTCCATGAAGATGGACTCGGCGGTGGCGGTGGGCGTCTTGCCCTCGGCGCCCAGCACGGCCCAGGCTTCCTCGGCCGTGAAGCTCAGGAATGGGGCCATCCAGCGCAGCATGGCCTGGGTGATTTGCCACAGCGCGGTTTGCGCGGAACGGCGGGCCAGGCTGTTGGCTGCCGTGGTGTAGAGCCGGTCCTTCAGGATGTCGAGGTAGAAGGCGCCCAGGTCCTCGCTGCAATAGATCTGCAGTTTGGAGACCACGGGGTGGAACTCGTAGACCTTGTAGTGGGCCAGGATGTCGGCCTGCAGCTGCGCCGCACGGCTCAGCGCATAGCGGTCGATCTCCAGCATTTGCTCCAGCGGCACGGCGTCCTTGGCCGGGTCAAAGTCGCTGACGTTGGCCAGCAAGAATTTGAGCGTATTGCGCACGCGGCGGTAGGTGTCCACTACGCGGGCCAGGATCTTGTCGTCGCCGGCAATGTCTCCCGAATAGTCGCTGGCGGCCACCCACAAACGGATGATTTCGGCGCCCAGTTTGTTGCTGACTGCCTGTGGCTCGATACCGTTTTTCAGGCTCTTGCTCATCTTGATTCCCTTGCTGTCCACGGTGAATCCATGGGTCAGCAGGCCGCGGTAGGGCGCGCGGCCATAGAGCGCGCAGCCCAGCAACAGGGAGCTGTGGAACCAGCCCCGGTGCTGGTCGTGGCCTTCCAGGTAGAGGTCGGCCTCCGGACCTTCCGCGTGGAAGGGCGGGCGCTGGTAGGCATCCTTGTGGCTGCCGCGCAGCACATGCTGAAAGCTGGAACCCGAGTCAAACCACACTTCCAGGATGTCGGTGCTCTTGGTGTAGTGGGGCGCATCGGCCGCGCCCAGGATGTCCTCGACCGTCACACGGCTCCAGGCTTCGATGCCACCTTTCTCGACGATGTCGGCCGCCTGGTCCAGGATGGCCATGGTGTTGGGGTGCAGCTCACCCGAATCCTTGTGCAGGAAGAAGGGCACGGGCACGCCCCAACTGCGCTGGCGCGAGATGCACCAGTCGGGCCGATTGGCGATCATGTCGCGCAAGCGGGCCTTGCCGTTCTCGGGGTAGAAGCTGGTCTGTTCGATCGCATCCAGTGCGAGCTGGCGCAGGGTCTTGGGCGCCTTGTCTTGCGTGAACACGCCAGGGCCTTCGTCCATGCGGATAAACCACTGGGCGGCCGCGCGGTAGATGACCGGCGTCTTGTGGCGCCAGCAATGCGGGTAGCTGTGCTGGATAGGGCTGGTGGCCATCAGGTGGCCGGCTTCCTGCAGTGTCGTCAGGATGACGGGGCAGGCCTTCCAGATATTGAGGCCGCCAAACAGCGGCAGGTCTTCGGCATAGCGGCCGTTGCCCTGCACCGGGTTCAGGATGTCGTCGTACTTCAGGCCATGGGCCACGCAGCTATTGAAGTCATCCACGCCGTAGGCGGGAGACGAATGCACGATGCCGGTGCCGTCGGAGTCGCTGACATAGTCGGCCAAATACACCGGGGACAGGCGGGCATAACCCGCGTCCACGTCATGCAGGGGGTGCTTGAAGTTCAGGCCCGCGAGCTGCTTGCCGGTGGTGGTGGCGATGACGGTTCCTGTGGTGCCATAGCGCTCCAGGCACTTTTCGACCAGCGTGTCCGCCAGTACCAACACGCCACGGGGTGTATCCACCAGGGCATAGGTCAGCTCGGGGTGGGCGTTGAGCGCCTGGTTGGCGGGGATGGTCCAGGCGGTGGTGGTCCAGATCACGACGAAGGCCGACTTGGCTTCCAGCCGGGAGGCGACCAGCGCTGCGGATGGGTGGTCCGCCGGATTGCCCGGGAAGAAGGCCTGCAGCAGCGCATGTTTGTCGGCGGCTTCAAAGGCCACGTCCAGCGTATCGCTCTTCTTGTCGGCGTACTCGATCTCGAACTCGGCCAACGACGAGCCGCAGTCAAAACACCAGTACACGGGCTTCAAGCCGCGGTAGACAAAACCACGTTCGATGACGCGCTTGAAGGCGCGGATCTGGCCGCCCTCGTTGGCCGGGTCCATGGTGCGGTAGGGGCGCTCCCAGTCGCCCAGCACGCCCAAGCGCTTGAAGTCTTCGCGCTGCTGGTCGATTTGCTCGGTGGCATAGGCGCGGCTCTTAGCCTGCATGTCGTCACGGCTCAGGTTGCGGCCGTGCAGTTTTTCGATGGCGTTCTCGATCGGCAGGCCGTGGCAGTCCCAGCCGGGGATGTATTGCGCATCAAAGCCTGCGAGCTGCTTGCTCTTGACGATCATGTCTTTCAGGACTTTGTTGACGGCGTGCCCCATGTGGATCTGGCCATTGGCATAGGGTGGGCCGTCGTGCAGCACAAATAGCGGGGCACCGACTCTTGCGTCGCGCAAGCGTTTGTAGAGGCCGCCAGTCTCTTCGCCAGGGTTGGGGGCCATGTCGTTCCAGGTCTTGACCCAACCCGGTTCCCGCTTGGGCAGGTCGCCGCGCATGGGGAAAGGGGTGTCGGGCAGGTTCAGGGTGCTGCGGTAGTCGACCGGTGTGGGGGTGGTGGAGTCAGTCATGGTGGCGTGCTCAATCTAGAAAATCGGGTGGGACCTGGCCGGCAGAACAGGGGCTGCCGGACGCAAAGTCGAAGGGATGTCTCTGTGGGAAGAGGTGACGCGGGGCAAGGTGCGTCGCTGACCATCGGGGTGGTCGGCCCGGTCAAATTCGGGCTGCGAACCAGGCCCGTGCGTCGTCGCAGTCCTGGCGTATGCCCTGGGTCAGGGCGTCCAGTCCGTCGTATTTCAGCTCGTCGTGTAGTTTGTGCAGCAGTTCCACGCGGATGATTTTACCGTAGGCCCCCTCCGGCCCCAGTTCTGCGGGCCAATCCAGGCAATGGGTCTCCAGCAGCACGCGCCCGCCGTTCACGTCATTGGGGTCCAGCGAGGGGCGCACGCCCAGGTTGGCCACGCCTTGCACGGGCTTGCTGGTCAGACCATGCACCAAGACGGCAAAGATGCCGCTGGCTGCGGGTTTCCAGTGTGCAAAGCGCAGGTTCAGCGTCTTGAAACCCAGCGTGCGGCCCAGCTTGCGGCCATGCACCACGTGGCCGGAGATGCAATAGGGGCGGCCCAGCAGGCGCGCCGCGTCCTGCATGCGGCCCTGGCCCAGGGCCTCGCGCACGGCCGAGCTGGAGACGCGCAGACCATGCACCTCATACGAATTCATGCGGGCCACGTCAAAGCCCTGGGCGTCACCGGCGGCGTCTAAAAATGCGTAATCGCCCGCACGTTGGGCCCCAAAGCGGAAGTCGTCGCCCACCAGCACGTAGCGCGCGCCCAAACCGCGCACCAGCACATTGTCAACAAAGGTTTGCGGTGATTGCGCCGCCAGCCGGGCATCAAACGGCAGTACCACCGTCTGGTCCACGCCACAAATGGCCAAATCGTCCAATTTGTCGCGCAGCGTGCCAACCCGCGCGGGGGCCAGTTCCGGCTTCTTGAATTTGGCCGCAAAGTAATCGCGCGGGTGCGGCTCAAAGGTCAGCACGCAACTGGGCACGCCGCGTTGCTGGGCCTCGCCGCGCAGTAGCGCCAGCATGGCCTGGTGGCCCCGGTGCACGCCGTCGAAATTGCCTATGGTCAGCGCACAGGCCGGTGCCACGCCCGGATGGTTGAAACCGCGAAAAACCTTCATGGATTTGTTATCTTTTTGATAGCAGGCTGCGCACGGGGTGCCAGCACCTGAAGCCAATATGTCACAGAAAGAGGGTATATTGTGACGTAGCAGCGTGCCACTATTGAAATGGCCAGGGCTGCAGAGATGTGCATTTCCAGTGTGTGGTTGATTTAACCGTTGCAGGAGGCGTGTTTTGAAAGTCTTGAAATTGTCGGCCCAGGGGCTGCCGCAGTCATGGATATCGCTGGAGCAGGCGGTGATTCACTATGCATCCGATGAGGTGCGTTGGGAGTCCGGCGGCGAGGTGGCGGTGTTCCATGGCGGCCACAATGCGATCACTGGCCTGCAATCCATCATCCGGGTCAACAGCATCATTGGCACCCGTGGCGTGCCTAATATCAATCCGTTCAACCTGCGCCCCGGCTTGACCAATGGCAAGCTGTTCGACCGGGACCGCAATGTGTGCGCCTACTGCGGGCAACGCTTCCATGAGCACGACCTGACCCGCGAGCACATCATTCCGTTTGCCCAGAAGGGGGTGGACACCTGGATGAATGTGGTCACCGCCTGCAAGCCCTGCAACCACCGCAAGAGCCACCGCACGCCCGAGCAGGCCCATATGCCACTGCTGTACGCGCCGTATGTGCCCAGCCTGTGGGAGGATTTCATCCTTCGCAACCGCCGCATCCTGGCGGACCAAATGGAATTCCTGATCGCCCACGTACCCAAGTCCTCGCGTTTGCTGGCCTAAAACGCCGCGGGAGTCGATTCGTTACAACTGGTTACCGTTTTTGCAAGCCATTCTCTGCTTAATCACAGCAGATACGGTTCTCGCGGTTCGACTCGAAAGAGAAATGAACCACAATCTTCGGGTAGTCCCTGCATTTTTGTTCAAAGCCCGCGCGCGCGGGCCGTTTTTGATCCCAATTTAGACCGTACCGTGAACCGCGAGCCATCGAACTCCACCGTCAAACGCCCCGGCACCCCTCCGCCCAGCCCGGCTGTTCGGCTGGCGCGCATGCTGATCGCGCAAACGCTGGCTTATTTCGCCGAGCACGAGGTCAAGAATCTGAACCTGGTGCGGGCGCACCTGATGGAGTTGGTGGACGACAAGCCCACCTTGGGCCAGGGGCAAAACCTGCGTTCAGCCCATCTGCTGCTGGGCAAATATGCCACGCAGTTCAACCGCGGTTTTCAG
>Ga0066464_1000430_pt1 | contig 17573 bp, 19 predicted proteins | sample LakWasMe94_HOW11_2_FD_59583 | JGI IMG/M metagenome (GOLD analysis project Ga0066464, IMG submission 59583) | Freshwater sediment methanotrophic microbial communities from Lake Washington under simulated oxygen tension - Sediment Metagenome 94_HOW11 | ecosystem: Environmental > Aquatic >...
TCCCATCGAGTTCTACGCCATTTTCCCGGACGAGGAGCGGGCACGCAGGGCGGCAGGGCAGTTCCGTGGTGAGTCCTTGAATGCCCAGGTCAGCGTGCGCGATGACGGCGCCTGGTATCTGGAGCTGAGCAAGGTGATGTACGCCACCTACGGCGGCATCGGCGATTTTGAACAGGACTTTGAAGCGGTGGTTGCGCCCCTGGGCGGGATCATTGAAGGTTGGGGCGTGAAGCAGGAGGTTCGAGGGCTACTCGTTTAGTGCATATGAATAGCGTCAAGACTCAGCATTGGCTGACCTTCGGGTCGGCCGATTTCGTTTCTGCCACCTTGGATCTGCAGGAGCGCAGCTTGCGCGCGATACGCGGCATTTCGGCAAAACCGCGTCGGCCTTATCTCGGGCAAGCCTCGTTCCTACAGAAGCGGGCAAAAAAAAGGCCACCCGCTGAGGGTGGCCAAAAGGGAAGACCGGTAGGAGAGGAACCCGGTCGGGGACATTCCAGGCCCGGCTGCCATTGGCGCCATGAAGGGAGGGGCGTCGACTGCGCACTGTGGTGGTGCTGAAGTCATCTGCGCTGTTGCAGCGAATTCTGCGCAGTTTTGCCCAAGCGGTGAAATCAAGTCTGGCTATGCCGTCGATAGCCATTGCATTGCATTGCGTTGCAATAGAGCGGCCGCCGAGGAGTTCATTCGACTGTAGGAGCGAGGCTTGCCCGCGATAGCGCCCAGGAGAACACCGCAAGACCAGCTCTATTGCGCCGCCTGCTTACGCCCCGCCATATGCTTCAGATACCCCACCAGCAACTCCAGCTCGGCATCCGGCAATACGCTGCTTGCGAAAGCCGGCATCTTCGCCTGCGGCCAGCGGCGCAGGCTCTGAGGGTCACGGATGTAACGCTTGAGGAAGTCCGCACCGAAGTACTCGGTGGGACTGTAGGGGATATTCAGGTCCGGGCCGAACTGCGAGTCGCCGGCGCCGTTGAGGCGATGGCAGGCCAGGCAGTTCTTCTGGAACAGGGCGAAGCCCTGGTTTACCGGGTCGCCGGCCGCCAGCTTGGGATCCGGGCGCAAGGCTGGGAAACGTTCCGCCACCGGCGCCAAGCGCTTGATGCTGGCCACTTCGAACGGCCATTGCTCGGGGCTGATATGACCGGCCTGCGGGTTGGTCCACACCAGGTAGAAAGGCCCGGCGCTGTGCTTGCCTTCAGCCAGGGGCGGCCAGGGCTTGGCCGGGTCTTCGATGGCCAGCCAGGCCTGGGCGCCGTCCTGGTTGAGCAGGGGCGCGGCGGGCAATTCGGCGGCGAAACCATCCAAGGCGACGGCCTGCAGATGGTCGTTGGCCTTGACCCCAGTGAGCAGGGCCGAGATCGGTACCGCGCGGTAATTCATGTCGCGTTTGTACGACACGTCATCCTTGACGGTGACGGTCCGGGCCAGAGGGTGCTTGAGCAGTTCTTCAGTCTGCCAGGTGCGGCTGTCGGCCCCCAGTTCCAGGGTCAACTGCGCGGCATGCACAGGCGTGGTGAGCAGCAGGGCGCTGCACAGGAGGATAAGAGATTTCAATTGATCGCTGTTCCGTCGCTGGGGGGGGGAGAGCGCCGCGTAGGGCCTGTCTCCAGTTTTCTGATAAGCGCGACGACGCCTTGATTCAGCGTGGCCGCGGCGTCAGAAAGAGTGGCACACAAGTGCCTGCCCCGGTAGCGAACCGGAGCACAAAGATTCGATTGCGTGACGGGATGGCCACGCCTCTAGCCGATCACTTTGGTGAGGTTCGGCAAGATCAGAAGCAAGGTGGTTGCGAACAGAATGAGCCCCGCTTGACGGACTTTCGAATGCTTGAACATGGCTGAATGCCTTTTGTTGTTATTCCTGAACATCAACTGCATGCCTGCCGCTTCACTATGGCCAGGCGATGTGTCCCTTTTCTTACGCGTGCACCGGCAAGACCCGGCTGCAACGATTCACTGCCTACAGTTCCTACCTTAGGGTCCTTGTAACCCTTGGCTTAGATCCATTTCATATCAGCTAATAGGCGAATGCTTTTAAAAACGCATGAGGCCTATTGCCATCTTCTTGCCCGCCCTTTGTCTAGACAGTTCCGTTATGCGGCGGGCGGAATCCATTAGCTCGCTACCGTTCGTCTGAGCGTGACCGTCAAGGTCAGTGAGCGCATCGGTCATTGAATCCGGGGCCCTCGGGGCCAAGAGTGGGAGCCCTGTCATCATTCATCTGCACAGCGGTTCGAGGACGTCATGACCCAGGCTTTGATATTCGATGCATTACGCACCCCCCGTGGCAAAGGCAAGGCCGACGGCGCCTTGCACAGCGTCAAGCCGGTGAACCTGCTGGCCGGGCTGCTCGATGCCCTGCAGCGGCGTAGCGAACTCGACACCAGCCAGGTCGATGACATCGTGCTCGGCTGCGTGACACCGATCGGCGACCAGGGGGCCGACATCGCCAAGACCGCGGCGCTGGTCGCCGACTGGGACGTCAGCGTGGCCGGGGTGCAGATCAACCGTTTTTGCGCCTCGGGCCTCGAGGCGGTGAACCTGGGGGCGATGAAAGTGCGCTCCGGCTTCGAAGACCTGGTGGTGGTCGGCGGCGTCGAGTCGATGTCGCGGGTGCCCATGGGCAGCGATGGCGGCGCCTGGGTGCTCGACCCGCAAACCAACATGCACAGCCATTTCACCCCACAAGGCATAGGCGCGGACCTGATCGCTACCCTGGAAGGCTTCAGCCGCGAGGATGTCGACAGCTTTGCCCTGCAATCCCAGCAAAAGGCCGCGCGGGCCAGGGTGACGGGGGCTTTCAGCAAGTCCCTGGTACCGGTGCAGGACCAGAACGGCATCGTCCTGCTGGACCACGATGAATTCATTCGCGCCGACTCCACCCTCGAGGGCCTGGGCAAGCTTAAGCCCAGCTTCGAGATGATCGGCCAGATGGGCTTCGACGCCACCGCCTTGCGGGTCTACAGCCATGTCGAGCGCATCCATCACGTGCACACCCCGGGCAACAGCTCAGGGATAGTCGACGGCGCGGCGCTGATGCTGATCGGCTCCGAAGCCAAGGGCCAGGCACTGGGCCTCAAGCCACGGGCGCGGATCGTCGCCACGGCGGTCACCAGCACCGATCCGACCATCATGCTCACCGGGCCAGCGCCGGCCACGCGCAAGGCGCTGGCCAAGGCCGGGCTGCGGGTCGAGGACATCGACCTGTTCGAAGTCAACGAGGCCTTCGCCTCGGTGGTGCTGAAGTTCATCAAGGACATGGCCATCGACCCTGGCAAGGTCAACGTCAATGGCGGCTCCATCGCCATGGGCCACCCGCTGGGCGCCACCGGCTGCGCGATCCTCGGCACCCTGCTCGACGAGCTGGAAGCGCGGCGCCAGCGCTACGGCCTGGCGACCCTCTGCGTCGGCGGCGGCATGGGTATCGCCACCATCATCGAACGCCTCTGAGTCCTGACTTCAAGGAAACACTTTCATGACCGAAGCCATCCGTTACGAAAAGGGCCAGGACCAGATCGTCGTTCTGACCATCGACATGCCGGGCCAGAGCGCCAACACCATGAACGCGGTGTACCGTGAAGCCATGGCCACCTGCGTGGCCCGCTTGCAAGCCGAGCAGGAATCGATTGCCGGGGTGATCGTCACTTCGGCGAAAAAGACCTTCTTCGCCGGCGGCGACCTCAATGAATTGATCAAGGTCGGCAAGGCCGAAGCCCAAGCCTTCTATGACATGGTGATGACCCTCAAGGGCCAGTTGCGGGCCTTGGAGACCCTGGGCAAGCCCGTGGTAGCGGCGATCAACGGCGTGGCCCTGGGCGGCGGCTGGGAGATCTGCCTGGCCTGCCATCACCGGGTGGCGCTGGACGACCCGTCGCTGCAGGTCGGCCTGCCGGAAGTGACCCTCGGCCTGCTGCCGGGCGGTGGCGGGGTGGTGCGCATGGTGCGTTTGCTGGGGCTGGAGAAAGCCCTGCCGTATCTGCTGGAAGGCAAGAAGGTGCGGCCGCAACAGGCGCTGCAAGCCGGCTTGATCGATCAACTGGCCAGCGACCGCGACGACCTGCTGGCCAAGGCCAGGGCGTGGATTGTCGCCAACCCGGCGGTCAAACAGCGCTGGGACGTGGCCGGCTACCAGATCCCCGGGGGCTCGCCGTCGCACCCGAAAGTCGCGCAGATGCTGGCCATCGCGCCGTCGATCCTGCGCAGCAAGACCCAGGGCTGCCTGCCGGCGCCGGAGAAGATCCTCTGCGCGGCAGTGGAGGGCGCCCAGGTCGATTTCGATACCGCGCAGTTGATCGAAGCCCGCTATTTCACCGAGCTGACCACCGGCCAGGTGGCGAAAAACATGATCGGCACCTTCTGGTTCCAGCTCAACGAGATCAATGCCGGTGGCTCCCGCCCCCAAGGCTTTGCGCCCTATGTGACCAGGAAGGTCGGGGTGCTCGGTGCCGGGATGATGGGCGCCGGGATCGCTTACGTCAGCGCCGTGGCCGGTATCGAAGTGGTGCTCAAGGACATCAGCCTGGCGGCGGCCGAGAAGGGCAAGGCCCATTCGGCGGCGCTGCTGGAGAAGAAGGTCGCCCGCGGCCAGTTGAGCGCCGAGCAGCGTGACGCCACGCTGGCGCGGATCCGCACCACCGAGCAGGATGCCGACCTGGCCGGTTGCGACCTGATCATCGAGGCGGTGTTCGAGGATCGCGAACTCAAGGCCAGGGTCTCGGCGGCGGCGCAACAGGTGGTGGGGGCGCAGGCGGTGATCGCCTCCAACACCTCGACCCTGCCCATCAGCGGCCTGGCCAAGGCGGTACCGGATCAAGGCAAGTTCATCGGCCTGCATTTCTTCAGCCCGGTGGAAAAAATGCCCCTGGTGGAAATCATCAAGGGCGAGCAGACCAGCGACGAAACCCTGGCGCGCGGTTTCGACTTCGTCCAGCAGATCAAGAAGACCCCGATCGTGGTCAACGACAGCCGCGGCTTTTTCACTTCGCGGGTGTTCGGCACCTTCACCAACGAAGGCATCGCCATGCTCGGCGAGGGCGTGGCCGCGCCGATGATCGAGACCGAGGCGCGCAAGGCGGGGATGCCGATCGGCCCGCTGGCGATCTGCGACGAGGTTTCCCTGAGCCTGCTGAGCCATATCCGCCAACAGACTGCCAAGGACTTGCAAGCCGAAGGCAAGCCGCTGCCGGAGCATCCGGCCTTTACCGTGATCGACCTGCTGCTCAATGAATACAAGCGCCCAGGCAAGGCGGCGGGCGGCGGTTTCTACGACTATCCGGTCGGGGCGCAGAAACACCTGTGGCCGCAACTGAAAACCCGCTTCGAGAAAGCCGACGGGCAGATTTCACCGCAGGACGTGCGCGATCGCCTGTTGTTCGTGCAGGCCATCGAAACCGTGCGTTGTGTGGAGGAGGGCGTGCTGCGCTCGACGGCCGATGCCAACATCGGTTCAATCTTCGGTATTGGCTTCGCGGCCTGGACCGGCGGGGCCTTGCAGTTCATCAACCAGTACGGCCTGAAGGACTTTATCGCCCGTGCCCAGTACCTGGCCGAGCAATATGGCGAGCGTTTCGCGCCGCCGGCGCTGCTGCTGGAGAAAGCCGCCAAGGGCCAGCTGTTCTGAGACTGAAGGGACTAAAGTGATGCATCGCGGGGCTTGCCTTGGTCGGGCGTTTCAAGGCAGGCTCTGGGGTGTTCATTATTCCCATCATCGTGTCAGGTATTTTTTATGTCGCTACGCATCTGCATTCTGGAAACCGACATCCTGCGTCCAGAATTGGTCGATCAATATCAGGGTTACGGGCAGATGTTTCAGCGCCTGTTTTCACAGCAGCCGCTCGCTGCCGAATTTACCGTCTACAACGTGATGCAGGGCCACTACCCGAGCGACGACCAGAGCTTCGACGCCTACCTGGTCACGGGAAGCAAGGCCGACTCCTTCGGTACCGACCCCTGGATTCAGACCCTCAAGGCTTACCTGCTGGAGCGTTATAAGCGCGGCGACAAGTTGCTGGGCATCTGCTTTGGCCATCAGTTGCTGGCGTTGCTGCTGGGCGGCAAGAGCGAGCGCGCGACTCAGGGCTGGGGCGTGGGTACCCACAACTACAAACTGGCGGCCAAGGCGCCGTGGATGAGCCCGGTGGTGGAAGAACTGACGCTGCTGATCAGCCACCAGGACCAGGTGACCGCCTTGCCGGAAAACGCCACGGTGATCGCTTCGAGCGATTTCTGCCCGTTCGCCGCCTATCACATCAATGACCAGGTGCTGTGCTTCCAGGGCCACCCGGAGTTTATCCACGATTACTCGCGGGCCTTGCTGGACCTGCGCCAGCAGCACCTGGGCGAGCAGGTCTATCAAAAGGGCATTGCCAGCCTGGACCGGGATCACCACGGCAGCACCGTTGCCGAATGGATGATGCGTTTTGTGGCGCACAAGCCGCAGGCCGGGTCGGTCTGAATCCATAGCAGCGTCGCCAGCCGGCTTGCTTCTACAAGGGCCCCGAGGCCCTTGCAAGGGCATCCTGTCCGGCTCGGCTGTCAGAGCCACCCCGAGCGCTTGAAGCTCGCCCACAACCCCGTACAGCCCAGCACCAGGAACGCCAGCACGCCGAAGTAGCCGTAGTGCAGCTTCAGCTCGGGCATGTTGTCGAAGTTCATGCCGTAGATTCCCGCCACTGCCGTCGGGAACGCCAGGATCGCCGCCCAGGCAGCGAACTTGCGCTGCACTACGCTTTGTCGCGAGGCCTCCAGCAGCACGCCGATCTCGATGGTCTGGCTGGCGATGTCGCGCAAGGTCGCCAGGTCTTCCATCTGCCGGGTGACATGGATCTGCACGTCGCGAAAGTACGGGCGCATGTTCTTGTCGATAAAGGGGAAGCTGAGCTTCTGCAGTTCTTCGCTGATCTCCACCATCGGCGCTACGTAGCGCCGCAGGCGCAGCACATCGCGGCGCAGGCTGTGGAGGTGCTGGATGTCCCGCTCGTTGAGCGAACTGCACAGCACGCTGTGCTCCAGTGCGTCGATCTCGGCATGGATTGCTTCGCTGACCGGCTGGTAGTTCTCGGTGACGAAATCCAGCAGTGCGTAGAGCACGAAGTCTTCGCCGTGCTCCAGCAGCAACGGTCGTGCCTCGCAGCGCTGGCGGACGAAGGCATAGGATTTGGAGTGGCCGTTGCGGGCAGTGATGATGTAGCCCTTGCCGGCAAAGATATGGGTCTCGATGAACTCCAGCTTGCCCTCTTCGCGCACCGGCGAGTAGGTGACGATAAACAGCGCGTCGCCGAAGGTTTCGAGTTTCGGCCGGCTGTGTTTTTCCAGGGCGTCCTCAATGGCCAGTTCGTGCAGGTTGAACTGGCGTTGCAGATTGGCCAGTTCCTGGGCGTTGGGTTCTTCGAGACCGATCCAGACGAAGTGCCCGGGTTTGGCGGCCCAGGCCGCACCTTCGTCGAGGGTGATGTCCGTGACTCTTTTACCCGCGCTATAGACTGCGGCGGCAACAACTCTACCCATGGTTCCTGTTCGCTTCTTCTTAATCGAAATGAGGAGTGAGACTCAGTGCAGCTTAGCCCCATGACTGATCAGAGTCAGCCTGCTGGGCGGAGTTCGCCGGCAATAAAAAAGCCCGCACGCGGCGGGCTTTTTTCAGACGGCCTGTAGCTGGCGGTCCATCGACTCGATGCACTCGCGCATCTGTTCGCGACACTGCTCGATCAGCCTCGGCATGTCGTCCAGGCTCAGCCCGGCGGTGGGGATCGCCGGCAACGAGCGGATCATGATCCTGCCGCTGCGCCAGCGGTTGAGGCGCATGTGGCGGATGTAGCTGCTGGCGCACACCGGGACGATCGGCACGCCGGCGGCGATGGCCATCTGGAAGGCGCCTTTCTTGAACGGCAGCAGGTCTTCGCCGAGGTTGCGGGTGCCTTCCGGGAACACCCAGATCGAGGTGTCCTTGTGTTGCAGGGTGTGGGTGGTGGTCAGCATCGAGCGGCGCGCCTTGTGCGCGTTGCCGCGGTCGATCAGCACATTGCCCGCCAGCCAGAACAGCTGGCCGAACAGCGGCACCCATTTCAGGCTCTTTTTGCCGATGCACACGGTGCGATGGGGCACCACGTTGCCGAACACGAACAGGTCGTAGTTGGACTGGTGGTTGGCGATGATCACGCAACTCTCGGGCTTGTCCATCAGCGGCCCGACTTCGGCCTTGACCCGCAGGCGCAGAATGCACATGGCAGGCAAGGCGTACAGGCGCGCGCACAGGCGGCTGTTATCCGGATTGAACGGGCGGCACAGCCCCAGCACTACGCCGAGAATTCCCGCTGCAACAAAATGCAGGCCCATCAATAACATACGAAACAGATACAGCATCTACAGGCCCACCGGGGACAAAAGGTGGCGCAGTGTACGGATGTGCACTGTTTTCGGCAATTACCTGTATAGAAGGGGAAGATGGCCGATGTTTAAGCGCATGTTTCCAACTCTTTGCTCAGCGGCGAACCAGAGCGTCGCACCAGTCTTTCTCGTGGTGCGGGCATAAAAAAGCCCGACGCGCAGGTCGGGCTGGTATGCGGCGGGCTCAGGCCTCAGCCCAGGTGTTCCTGATCGAGGATGATCGCGTTGTCCAGGGCTTCCAGCAGCGCTTTGCGCACTTTCAGCTTGGTGTTCTTGTGCGCGGTCATGTTGATCTTCTTCAACTGGTGCGCGGCGGCCAGGGCGGCGCCTTGCAATTCCTCGGCGCTCACCACCTTGTCGAGGAAGCCGGCATCCACCGCGCCTTGCGGGTCGAACATCTCGCCGTTGATCACCGAGCGGTGCAGCGCGGATTTGCGCAGACGGTCACGGGCCAGCTCGATGCCGGCGTGGTGCATGGTCATGCCGATCTGCACTTCGTTCAGGCCGATGCTGAACGGGCCTTCGACGCCGATGCGGTAGTCCGCGGACAGCAGCAGGAACGCGCCCTTGGCTACGGCGTGCCCGGGGCAGGCGACGATGACGGGGAAGGGGTGCGACAGCAGGCGACGGGCCAGGGTCGAACCCGAGGTCACCAGGCTCACGGCTTCTTTAGGGCCGGCGGTCATCACCTTCAGGTCGTAGCCGCCCGACAGAATGCCGGGCTGCCCGGTGATGATCACTACGGCGCGATCGGTGACCGCCTGGTCCAGCGCGGCATTGAAGGCGGCAATCACGTCCGGGGAAATGGCATTGACCTTGCCATTGCTCAAGGTCAGGGTCGCGATACCGTCTTCGAGGTGGTAAGAAATCAACTCACTCATGACGCAATTCCTTGTATTGAAGTGGGGCAGACGTTACCCACCGTCACAGGTCAGGTAAAGCGCTGTGACTGACTGGTGAGTCAGCCCGTTCTGGCCTGACAAGCGTAGCCGGCCACCTGGGGCGCGTATCGGCCCTTCTATATAGCTGCCAGCCAGGCCAGAGATTGGCCGGTTTGCCATGGTGCAGATGCCAGCGCAGCGCAGGAATCCGAAGAAATGTCTTAAGCGCATGAAAATTCTGAAAAAAACCTTTGCCATCAGAAAAGCTTTCGACTACATTAGCGCGCCTCGACAGACTGAATCGGTTTGACGAGACACGGTTGGGTGTCCGAGTGGCTTAAGGAGCACGCCTGGAAAGTGTGTATACAGGAAACTGTATCGAGGGTTCGAATCCCTCCTCAACCGCCATATTCGATCTACGCAAAACCCCTGATTTCCTCGAGAAGTCAGGGGTTTTGTGCTTTCTGGGGTCTGTTTATAGCGGCAGTTTGACCTGCTGCGTCGATCGCTTTTCGCCGAACGTCGTTGCCCCGCAACGGTGAAAGTCATTGCGAGTTCGCAACAACCAAAGCTGCTCCAGCAAGGTATCGAACACGCGGAATACCTGAGTTGTCTTTGGCTTTGTTGCCCATGGGAAACCAGGTGGTAAAGGATCACCTTGAAGGTGAGGTTTTCCACCGATATCAGGCAGGCTCCCCACGCTTTCAGGTCTAAAATGATCATGCGCATCGAGTGGGGCGATGCTGGCGGTCTGCGGGCGCGGGGCGATGTTGCCGGCGCCGGCAGGCTTTGCAGCTACTCAATCGAGGACACGATCATGTCCACGCACGAACAGGTCACCGAGCATAAATCCTTCTCCGAACCGGATGAGACCCGCGAGTTTTCCAATGGCAAGGCAGAGATCCTGAAGATCGGTCATTGCGAAGTGGGGCGCTTCACTTTCAAGCCGGGCTGGCGCTGGTCGAACGATATCCGGCCGCTGGCGCAGACACCGAGTTGCCAGGCGCCGCACTTTCAGTATCACGTGGCCGGCAAGCTGGCGATCCTGATGGATGACGGTACTGAAATCATCGCCGGACCGGGCGATATCACTTCCCTGCCTAAAGGTCATGACGCCTGGGTAGTGGGGGATGAAACCGTGGTGGTGGTCGACTGGTTCGGGGCCAGCAACTACGCTCGTAAGGTCTAGGCGAAACGCAGTCGGAAAAGGAGCTGATGCAGGCCATCAGCTCCTTTTTCAGCGACGATCCATACCCTTGGACGAGGAATTCCGGCTTGGGCCATTCGTCGGTCTCTTCTCTTGTGAACTAAAAGTCCTTAAATGACCGTCTAGTCTGAAACGCCGTGACGGCCGATATTTTTTAGGCAATCAGGTGTTTGCCGGTATCGTCCGGTTGTTGGAGGGAGCAGGGAGATGAGCGATCCTTTTATCGAGGACAACGGGGATGAATTCCCAATCAACAACCTGGTGCGCTGCGGTCAGGCAGCGTTTGACAGTGAGCCTCCGGCCAAGGCGTCGGTGGCAGGCAAGACCAGATCCAGTGCGTTACCCAAGGTGACTCAGACAAAGTTTTTCCCAAAAGTGGCGCCCACGACGAGGCGCTGACTTGCAGCATGAAACCCCGCCTAGCAGCGGGGTTTTTTCGGCCTGAAAGTCTCGAAATTGATTGTTTCAGAACTATCCAGAAGGCTTTGAGATAGGTCCCATATTCCTGGTTTTCCCACGACGATAAGGTCCGCCTCCTCACATTTCGTGTGGGGCCGACATCCCGTCGGATACTGTTTTTGATCAGGTATAAGGAAATAGAACCAGTGAAGAAGGCTTTCAAATTCATTGCCCTGTCGACCCTCATCGCTGCCAGCGGTTGCACCAGCTACAACATCAGCCAACCCGCTGCCCCGATCGACAGCCAGGTCAAGGCTGACCTCAAGGCAGACGTTGCGGTAGGCGAGGCCATCTCGGGGCAATCCTCGGTGAACATTCTGTTCGGCGTGCTCAAGTTCGGTGGTGACAACCAGTTCGCCGATGGCGTGACCTACGGTGGCGATACCGGTGGTGGCCTGGGCATGCTGGATCCGGTCAGTGCGGTGAAATCGGCTGCAGCCTACAAGGCAGTAAAGGCTTCCGGTGCGGACCTGATCGTTGCGCCGCGTTATGAAGTCAGTGAAGAGAACTACTTCGTCTTCAAGAAGGTATCGGTCACTGTCAAAGGCAACAAAGGCAGCATCCGTAGCATCCAGTAAGCCTGTCGCTGGAACTCCTGAACAAGGCGATTTGCTTGATACCCCGCGCGAAACCCCATGCCATTGGCCGCCCCCATGCTCCGGGGCGTTCTTCAATGGCACTGGTTCTTCGTGCATGAGTTTGCTTCGGTTGGGAGCGGGTGTGGAAACATGCCCTTGTCCCGCTTATTTGTGAGAGGCGTTGTTTTCACAATTTCTTCACAAGTGAGTGCGTAGGCTCGACTCATCCGTTAAAGCAAATCCTATTAGCCCGTCTCCCCAGCGGGCTTTTTTTTGTCTGGGTGAAAACTCTTTGCGCAAAAACGGTCCAACACTTTGACTAAAAGGATTACAGCGTTGTGCTGTCGCCGCTCAGCTTTAGTCAGACACCGCTATAGAATGACTCTCCAGCATCTTTTTCGAGGTTTACATCATGCGTTTAACACTGCCTGCTCTGGTTTTGGGGCTTCTGGCTGCTCAAGGTGCGATGGCTGCCGGTGATGGCACTGCTGCGGTCGGCGGCGGTTTGGGTGGCGCGCTGGGCAACGTGGTTGGACAACAGATTGGCGGCAGCACAGGCGCCGCGGTAGGTGCGGGTATTGGCGGCGCTGCCGGCAGTGCGGTCGGTGCCCGTAAAGGCAGTCGGACCGAAGCGGCCATCGGTGGCGGCCTGGGTTCGGCCGGCGGCTCGGTGATCGGCAACAAGCTGGGCGGCAAAACGGGCTCGACCATCGGTGCAGGCCTGGGTGGCGCGGCCGGTGGTGCTTTGGGCAGCAGCATGGGTGACGATGGTCGTCACTCCGGCGGCGGAAAGCACAGGAATAAACACAAGCACAAGCACGACTGATTCTGCTGTGGTGCGCAAAAAAGCCCGGCCTTGTGCCGGGCTTTTTTATGGGAACGAATATCGCTCCAGCCCCTCGAATTCAATGATGGACACATTGTGTCGACGAGGTTTGCCATGACTCCGGAAACTGCTGGCAAGAAAGAAGACGACTCCTCGGGCGTGCCCCTGGTCAACGATCCGGGCAATGAAGACCCGGGCTCGCTGATGGATGACGCCCTGGTCCCGTTGAGCGATGACGATGAGGCAGACGAGTCGGAGGAAAAGGGCCCGTGAAGTCTGCTTCCAGCACGCCGGCATGGCCGGTGTGAGGTGCATATGAAGCATGATCCGAAACATCTCGACCGGGATGACACTCCCGAATATCCGCTGCCGTCCCCCACGGATGCGCTGAGTCCCGAGCAGATCCTCCCGGACGCCAACGCCGAGCAGGAGCTGTCTCGACCCGCGCCGCAGCGCAAGGCGGCCAGGGGCAAGCGTCGCAGTGCCCCGGGAGGCTCATCATGAGCCGCGCAAAACTGCTGAGCCTGGTGCTGGTTGCCCTGGTATCGATTTTCTTCTTCTCCAGCCTGGCAGAATCCGCTGACGGACGGGCTGCAACCAATACTTTCGGGCGTTCTTTCGAGAGCGGTTCCGGCAACGATCTCATGTTGCGACCGGGGGCCCTGGGCGGGAATGGTGTCGGCGTCACGGACAGCCGTTCACGGGCCGACAATCCGCGCGGCTCCTCCAGCCAAGGCGGCATGGGCTCCACCGGCGTCAATGGTTCCATCATGGGCGGTGGCGGTGCCGGCGGCGGAACCGGCAGCGCGGGTGGTGGCACCGGCGGTCCCGGAGGCGGCAGCGGACGCGCGGGGCATTAGCTTGCTGTATTCATTGGCGATGTCGACGTTCGAGCCCGGCCTGTCCGGGCTTTTGTCTGTCTGCGCGCTGGCCCGAGGTTGCTCCCCGTCATCCGCCGCAGCTATGCTGCTGAACCCTTTAATCGGGCAAAAAACTGGCCGTACCTGAGCCGCTCCCCGGGATGTTTTTTGTTAACGGATCAGATGCGATGAATGCACAGTTGAATGATGTGGGCCCGATCAAGGCCGTGATTTTCGATATGGACGGTTTGCTGCTGGACACCGAAGGCATCTACACCGAGGTGACCCAACTCATTGCCGATCGTTACGGTCGCACCTTCGATTGGACGATCAAGCAGAACATCATTGGCCGTGGCGCCGCGGACCTGGCCCGCTACGTGGTCGAGGCCCTGGATCTGCCGATCACCCCAGAGGAGTTCCTGGTGATTCGCGAGCCGCTGATGCGCGAGCGTTTTCCCCGTGCGCTGGCGATGCCGGGGGCGCAGGAGCTGGTGCAACACCTCAAGGCCAATAATGTGCCGATCGCCGTGGGCACCAGCTCTTCACGTCAGTCTTTCGCCCAGAAAACCACCTTGCACGGCGACTGGTTCGCGCTGTTTGACACCATAGTCACCGCCGACGACCCGGAAGTGGGTGCGGCCAAGCCGGCGCCGGACATCTTCCTTACCGCGGCGCGGCGCCTGGGCGTCGCCCCCGAGGATTGCCTGGTGTTCGAGGATTCGCCCTTTGGTGTCACCGCGGCGAAGGCGGCGGGGATGACTGCGATCGCCATTCCCGATCCGGCGATGGCGGACGCCAAGTACGCCCATGCCGACGCTATCCTGCGTTCGTTGAAGGGGTTCCAGCCGGCGGCCTGTGGCTTGCCGCTGCTGCAATGGAGCTGAACCTGTAGCCGCTGCCGCAGGCTGCGATAAGCCCGACAGGGCTTAAGCGGTCTCAAGTGCGGCGCCTCCTGCGGAGACGATCGAGCGGCTACAAAAACGCCGGGCCACCTGATGAAGGTGGCCCGGCGTTTTTCATGGACGCAGGAATCAGGCGCTGAAGCCGCCATCGATGCTCAGGCTGGCGCCGGTGATGTAACCCGCTTCCGGTCCGGCCAGGTAAGCCACGAAGCTGGCGATTTCTTCCGCGTGGCCGTAGCGCCCGATGGCCATCAGCGGGATCAGGCTTTCGGCGAAATCGCCGTGGGCCGGGTTCATGTCGGTGTCGACCGGGCCGGGCTGCACGTTGTTGATGGTGATGCCCCGTGGGCCGAGGTCGCGGGACAGGCCTTTAGTCAGGCCGACCAGGGCCGACTTGCTCATGGCATAGGTGCCACCACCGGCAAAGGGCATGCGTTCGGCGTTGGTGCTGCCGATGTTGATGATGCGCGAGCCTTCGCCCATGTGCCGGGCTGCTTCCTGGGTGGCGACGAACACGCTGCGAATGTTGATGGCCAGTGTCCGGTCGAAGTCTTCCAGCTTGAAGTCTTCCAACGGGCCGACAGCCAGGATGGCCGCGTTGTTGACCAGGATGTCCAGGCGGCCAAAGGTTTCCACCGTACTGTCGACCGCCTGGCGGATGGCCGCGGCATCGGCGCTGTCGGCCAGGATCGCCAGGGCCTTGCCGCCGGCCTGGGTGATGCTGTCTTGCAAGGCCTGGGCCTTGGCGCTGGAGCTGACGTAGGTGAAGGCGACGGCGGCGCCTTCGGCCGCCAGGCGTTGCACGATGGCTGCGCCGATGCCGCGGGAACCGCCTTGAACCAGGGCTACTTTGCCGCTGAGGGATTGAGTGGTCATGCCGTTCTCCAAAATATCCAAGGCGGGCTGCCTTGTGGTTGGAGTCGAGTATCGACCTCGGATTAGGTGCTGTGTAGATAGGAATCGCTATAGTCTGTGTAAACCAGAAGTTTATAGTGAGGCGCCATGGAAACCTTCAGCAGCATCGAATGCTTCGTGCGCAGCGCCGAAGTCGGCAGCTTTGCCGAAGCCGCGCGACGCTTGAGCCTGACCCCCGCCGCGGTGGGTAAGAGCGTGGCCAAGCTCGAAGCCCGGCTTGGGGTCAGGCTGTTCCAGCGCAGCACCCGCAGCCTGACCCTGACCGAAGCCGGCAAGCTGTTTCTCGGCGAGGTCAGCGCCAGCCTGCACACCATCCAGAACGCCGTGGCCAACCTGGCCAGCGCCGAAGGGCGCCCGGCAGGCACCTTGAAAGTCAGCATGGGCACGGTGTTTGGGCGGCTGTACATAGTGCCCATGCTCGGCGAATTCCTGCGGCGTTTTCCGGAGATCAGCCCGGACTGGCATTTCGATAATCGCCAGGTGGACCTGATCGGCCAGGGCTTCGACGCGGCGATCGGCGGCGGCTTCGAACTGCCCCAGGGGGTGGTGGCGCGACGGCTGACCCCGGCTCACCGCATCCTGGTGGCTTCGCCGGAGTATCTGGCGCGCTGCGCGGCGGTCGAGCAGCCCGAGGATCTACAACACTGCGAAGGCATCCTGATCCGCTCGCCGCAGACCGGACGGGTACGCTCCTGGTCCCTGACCAGCCGCACTCGGCAGCAAAGCCCGCTGAACCTGAAGGCGCGGATGACCATGAGCGATTCGGAGGCGGCCTGCGCCACCGCCGCCCAGGGCCTGGGGGTGGCCCTGGTGAGCATGCCGTTCGCCGTCGGTTACTTGAACGCCGGCACCCTGCAGCGGGTATTGCCGGACTGGTACGTCGACGATGGCAACATCTCGATCTACTACGCCGAGCACAAACTCTTGCCGGGCAAGACCCGGGCCTTCGTCGACTTCGTGATCGAGCAGTTCGCCGAGCTGGGCCTGGAGCAACGTTTCAGCGCGGTTTGAAAATGCACGCAAACCCGCTTCCCTGCAGGAGCGGGCTTGCTCGCGACAGGCAATGGCTCAGCGCCCGAAGCGCCCTGGCCAGCCGATGATGGTCTTCGGCCGCGGCGTGGCGTAGGTGCGTACCTTGGAGGTGGACAGCCCCAGCCGCACCAGGGATTCGGCAATGGTTACCGCCGCGGTCACGCCGTCCACCACCGGCACGCCGGTGCGCTGGCGGATCTGCTCGTCGAGGCCGGCCATGCCGCCACAGCCCAGGCAGATCACCTCGGCCTTGTCTTCGCTGACCGCCAGCTCGGCCTGGCGCACTATGGCTTCGACGGCGCGCGCCGGGTCTTCTTCCAGTTCCAGCACCGCCAGCCCGCTGGCCCGCACCGAGGCGCAGCGGTCGTACAGGCCGGAGAGTTTCAGGCGATCCTCGATCAGCGGCACGGTGCGATCCAGGGTGGTCACCACCGAGTAGGCGTGGCCGAGGAACATCGCAGTGCTGGCGCCGGCGTCGGTGATGTCCACCACTGGCACATTGAGCAGCTCCTGCAGGCCTTCGCGGCCGTGCTCGCCATAACCGGCCTGGATCACCGCGTCGTAGGGCTGGTCGTAGGACAGCACGCGGTCCATGACGGCGATAGCGGCCAGGTAGCTTTCGAAGTTGCCTTCGATGGAGTCGGCGCCGAAGTGTGGGGTCAGGCCGATGATTTCGGTGCCGGGTGCTGCCACGGCTCGGGCCTGGCGGGCGATGGCCTGGGTGATGGAGTCGGTGGTGTTGACGTTGACCACGAGAATTCGCATGGGCTGTCCTTATCGGTGAGGTATTCGGGGCCCGCGGCAAGCAGGCCGTTCAAGGTTAGTGGCAGACGTTATCGACTGCGATGGATTCGCCGCTGACATCCGCATAGTGCGGCTGGCGTTTGGCGATGATCAGGTATAGCAGGCCGGCAATGCCGGCGCCGATCAGCCAGGAGAAGGGCGAGACGCTGGCAAACCCCGGCACCAGGGCCAGGACGATGGCGATCAGCGCCGACGGAATGAACGCCGCCACCGCCCGCAGGTTGACCCCGCGGCTGTAGAAATACGCGCCTTGCGGGTTCTCGCTGTACAGCTCGGGCACATTGATCCGGCCTTTGCGCAGCAGCCAGTAGTCGACCATGATCACCCCGTACAGCGGCCCCAGCAGGGCGCCGAGCCCGGACAGGAAGTACACAATCACCAGCGGGCTGTTGTAGAGGTTCCACGGCAGGATCAGCACCGCGATGGTCGCACTGATCAGCCCGGCGCGGCGAAAGGTCAGGTACTTCGGCGCCAGGTTGCTGAGCACGAAGGCCGGGGCGACGAAGTTGGCCATGATGTTCACCGCCACGGTGACGATCAGGAACGCCAGGCAGCCGAGCACCAGAAAGAAGGTGTTGGGGATCGAGGCGATGATTTCGGTCGGGCTTTCGATGATCTTGCCGTTGATCTGGAACTGCGCGCCGCAGAGCAATACGGTGATAGCCGCGAACACCAGGATGTTCACCGGTAGCCCCCAGAAATTGCCGACCTTGATGGTC
>Ga0066464_1000431_pt1 | contig 17556 bp, 12 predicted proteins | sample LakWasMe94_HOW11_2_FD_59583 | JGI IMG/M metagenome (GOLD analysis project Ga0066464, IMG submission 59583) | Freshwater sediment methanotrophic microbial communities from Lake Washington under simulated oxygen tension - Sediment Metagenome 94_HOW11 | ecosystem: Environmental > Aquatic >...
CCGCCGGGCGAGAGGGGAGCCTTTAACAGCCGATTTTGGAATTGCGCGCCGAATACGGAAATACCGGCGAGAGGTTGCGTTGCGAGATCGCGCTCCCTGGTCTCAGTCCAACGGTCGTAGAAACCTCGAACAATGTCGGTTCGGAGCCGCTGGCACGCGCAGCGGCCAGTGTTGGTACACCAGCGCCGCAGCCGTTGACTACGACCGCCACCCCGGCAACCTGGGTACGACCACAACGTACCGCAACGCATCGCGGCGTAATTCCGTATTCGGCGCGACAACATCAAATCGGCTGTTAAAAGCTCCCCTCTCGCCCGGCGGGGCGAGAGGGGTTGGGGGAGAGTGGGTTGTTAGCGCAGCGCGCTCCCCGCAGGGGGGAGTTAAACAACGCTACAGTTGCACCTACAACCCCCACCCAAACTGCCACCCAAAAAACGCCACCAACCCCAGCATGATGGTCAGCAACTGGTGCCGCGTGGCAGCACACACGACCACCGCAAAACACGCCGCCACCAACTGTGGATTGCGCCAGGTCAGCTCCAGACCTTGGCCATGCGGTGCCAGCACCATGGGCACGATGATGGCGGTCAGCACCGTCACTGGCACAAAGCCCAGCGCCTGCTTGGCCGTGGGTGAAAACGCGATGCGGTCGCCCAGGATGAAGACCACGGCCTTGATGCCAAACGTCAGCACCGCCATGCCCAGAATGGCCAGCGTCGCACTCATGCGGCGCTCCTTTGCACCGACACACCGGGGCGCAATCGGGTCAGCAACAGGCCCACGCCAACACCCGCCGCCACCGCGGCCGTCAGGCCCAGTTTGTACGGCAATTCTTTGAGCAGATAGGCCACCGCACCGGCTGCCATGGCCGCTGCCAGGTGGGGTGTGCGCGCCAGTTGCGGCACCACGATGGCGATAAAGGTCACTACCATCGCAAAGTCCAGGCCCAGCGTTTGCAACTGCGGAAACACCGCGCCAAACAGCAGGCCGACCAGGGTCCAGCACTGCCAGTTGGTGTACATGGCCAGGCCTGAACCCAGAAAATACCAGTGCCCCAGCGGCGCATGCGGGTGCTTGCGGTAATAGCCGTCCATTACGGCATAAGTCTCATCGGTTAACAAAAAGCCCAAGACCCAGCGCCAGCGGGCGGGCAGGTGCTGCACGTGTGGCAGCAGTGCCGCTGCGTACAGCATGTGGCGCAGGTTGACAATCACCGTGGCCAGCCAGATCACCGGCAGGCTGGCCAGGCCCGCCATCAGGCCCACCGCAATGAACTGGCTGGAGCCGGCAAACACGCTCAGCGACATCAACTGCCCCTGCCAGGGCGCGAGTTGGGCAGTGCCGACCAGGGCGCCAAAAATCATGCCGAACGGCGCAGCGCCCACCAGCATGGGCACGGTGTCGCGGGCGCCGGCCAAAAAAAACGTGGAACGCACGGGGGGCTGGGTCATGTCAAGAATCCCTGTCAAACAATTGAGAGGGAATCGTACGCACGCAACGACGGGCGCGCTTGTACGTTCTTGCGCTCGGGCTCCGTTACGGGGGGGATTACATTTGCCAGCGTCCCGGTGCGACACCAAACGCGCGCTTGAAGTGCCGCGTGAAATGGCTCTGGTCGGTAAACCCTTGTTCGGCCGCCACCTCGGTGACTGACATCCCTCGGCGCAGCAAGGCCTGTGCACGGTTGAGCCGCACCTGGTTGCGCCAGGCGTGGGGCGGCATACCAACGGTGCGCGAGAACAGGCGCGCGGCGTAAAACGGGGACAAGCCCACGGCCGCAGCCAGTGCGGACAGGGGCAGAGGGGTGCTCACATCGTCCGCCAACAAGGCCTTCATGCGCTCCACCCGTATGGCGTCGGGCAGCAGACTCTGTGTTTGCACGCGGTTGCGCGCATAGCGCGCCAGCAGCAGGGCAAAGGCCTCGGTCAAAGCGGATTCTGTCATCAGCGCGTCCGCTTGTGCCTCCAGCAGACGGTGTGCCGCACCCAGCTTGGCCGCCACCTCGATGTCGTGGATGGCATCGTCGGGCAGCCACGGTACATCCATGGCGTGCCCGGTCATGCTGGAGGCCAGCGCCTGCATCCACGCCACCGACGGGTAAAACGCACGGTAGGTCCAGCCGTTGTCGGTGGCCCGCTCGCCGGTATGGATTTCGCCGGGATTGATGGCCGCAATACTGCCCACACCCGCGATGCAGCGCGCACCCCGGTAGCGGTAGCTTTGCGCCCCGGTCTGGATGACCGGGATCGAAAAACCTTCATGCCAATGCGGCGCAAATTCTTGTGCGTAATACTGCGCCGTCAACAGTTCAGCATCGGGCAGCAGGGGGCTGCGCCACAGGCGTGCGTTGTCGCGGAAGTTGGTGGTGGTGGTCATGGATAGGGATTCAACCACGGCGCGCAAGGCTTCGCCACGTATTTCCGAATTGACGGCACTTGCCAGCGCGCGCTACAGTCTCACGTGTGTCCTCAAGTTCGCGCACCGCGATTCTCATTCCTATGCAAGTGAGGTTCCACCATGTGGCAAGAATACGGTCGCGCGTTGCAGGCTTTCTGCATCGGTGTCGCCTTGTGCGGCTCTGGCCTATTGCAGGCACAGGCACAGGCGTCGGGAGTGGGCAAACAGGCGCCCGCCGTATCTTCCTTGGCTGCCATGCGACAGCAAGTTGCCGCGGCGAGTGCGCAGGCAACGGCCTGGTCTGGCCCCCAATCCGGCCCGGCGGGTGCAACGGGGAAAACCGTCGCGATCATCAGCGACGATCTGCGCAACGGGGGCATTCTTGCCGTCGCCCAGGGCATTGAAGAGGCGGCCAAGGTATTGCAGTGGCGCGTCAAGGTGTTCGATGCGGGTGGCACTGCGACGGGGCGCGGCAAAGCCGTGGCCGACGCCGCGGCGTTCAAGCCCGACGGCCTGATACTGGTCGGCGCGGACGCCCGGGTCATGCAGCCCTTGCTCGCACCTTTTGATGCGCGCGGCATTCCGATCGTGGGCTGGCACGTCGGCCCCAAGACCGGCCCGGTGGCCGACAGCGCGGTCGCCATGAACGTGTCCACCGATCCGCTGGAGGTGGCCCGCATCACGGCCACGGCTGCCGTGGTGGCCGCCAAGGGACAGGCGGGTGTGGTGATCTTCACCGATTCCAATTTCGAAATCGCCATGGCCAAGGCCAACGCCATGGCCGACGTGATACGCGCCTGCAAGGACTGCGCGCTGCTGGAGATTCGCGATCTGGCGATCTCCAGGAACGCCGAACTGATGCCGACTGTCACCCAGGAACTGCTGGCCCGGTATGGCAAACGCTGGACCCACGCGCTGGCCATCAACGATATCTATTTCGACTACGCGGTGCCGGAACTGATCAAGGCCGGTGCGGCGGGCAGCCGCATCAGCCTGTTGTCCGCGGGAGACGGCAGCGCCGCCGCATTCATGCGCATCCAGGCCAAGACCTTTCAGATCGGAACGGTCGCCGAGCCACTCAATCTGCATGGCTGGCAACTGGTGGATGAGCTCAACCGCCGCCTGATGCGCCAGCCGGTGAGCGGTTACGTCCTTCCGGTCCACTTGGTGACGACTGACAATATTGCGTTCGATGGCGGCCCGCGTTTCCAGTACGACCCGGACAACGGCTACCGGGACATCTACCGGCGCATCTGGAAACGCTAAGACACCCCGTTTGCTCGCTGTGCGCTTGCTCCGTTTGCCCTTACCCCGATCCCTGCGCCAGCAGTTCAATCTGGCCTTGCTGGCCCTGGAGCTATTGATTGTGGCCGGTGGCCTGACGGCGGTCTACGCGTTGCGCGTGTCGGCCACCAGCACGCGGCAATTGGTCGAAGAGCGGCTGGTACACATGCAAGACGCGCAGGACCTGGTGCAGCACGCGCTGTTGATCGAGCGTGAGTCGGATCGCATGTCGGAGGCCGAATCGGTGCAGCGCATGCACGACAGTTACGACGCCATCGTCGGGCATCTCACCCAACTCGACCAACTGGTGGATCGTCTGGCTGCGGGCAATGCCGACATCTCCGTGCTGGCCTTGCACCAGTCGGGGCAGTTGTTTCGCAACACGGCCCATGTCGTGGCCAGCCTGCGGGAAAACGCCTTGCAAGCGCCACCGCTGGAAACCGCCGAGCGCTTGGCTCGGCAAAAAAACATACGCTATTTCCATGACGAATTGCAGCGTCAGGCCAATGCCATGACCGACGCCGCGCAGGGGCTGTCAGCGCATTTCACCCAAGGCTACCGCGATGCGGTGATACAACTGGCCGACACTTCGGAGACCAATCAGCGCTGGGTGCTGGCCTTGTTGCTGGGCAGTCTGGTCTTGGCCTGGCTGGTGTCCCGGTACTTCATGGGCAGGCATGTGCTGACCCGCTTGCAACAGGTCAGCCACTATCTGCGCCTGGGTGACGACGGCACCACCCCGCGGCCCCAGGTGCCGGTATCCGGCGGCGACGAGATTGGGGACATGGCGCGGGCCGTCGAGTTGTTCCTGGAGGAGCGTCGGCAACTCGCGCGGGCCAACCAGGAGTTGGGCGTGGAAAAGGCGCGGCAGGAGGAACTCATCCAGAAGCTGGCCCTAGCCCAAAGCCAGATGCTGCAATCGGAAAAGATGGCGTCCATCGGCCAACTGGCGGCTGGTGTGGCGCACGAAATCAATACGCCCATTGGCTTCGTCAGCTCTAATCTGGGCTGTCTGAGCAGTTACGTGGACGACCTGTTCACCGTGTTGTCGGCCTACGCGGCCCGCGAAGGGGAACTGCGGGCCGAAACCCGTTCCGCTTTGGACAACTTGAAGCAGGACATCGACATCCCGTTTCTGCGCCAGGACGTGACCAATCTGCTGGCGGAGTCGATGGACGGCATGCAGCGGGTCAAGCGCATTGTTCAGGACCTTAAAGACTTCTCGCATGTGGACGAATCCGGGGTGCAATGGGCCAACCTGGAGCAGGGCTTGGACAGTACCGTCAATGTGGCCGCCAGCGAGTTCAGGAACAAGGCCCGGGTGGTCAAGGAGTACGCGGCCATCCCGGAGATCGAATGCTTGCCCTCACTGCTCAACCAGGTGTTCCTGAATCTGCTGGTCAACGCGGCCCACGCCATCGAGGGTCAAGGCACCATCACGATACGCACCGGGCAGGTTGCGGACTCGGTTTGGATCGAAGTGCAAGATACCGGCGTCGGCATCAAGCCCGAACACCTGGGGCGCATCTTTGACCCTTTCTTCACCACCAAGCCCGTGGGCGAGGGAACCGGGATGGGCTTGTCCCTATCCTATGGCATCGTCCAGAAGCACGGCGGGAAGATTGCCGTCACCAGCGAAGTGGGTCGTGGGTCGGTCTTTCGCGTGACCTTGCCCATGCGCGCAGTGGCGCGCCTGGCAACCTGATGGGGCAATTCTGCCTATGAAAAGTGGAGAGACTTTGCCTTGATGGCTTCCAAACAGCGCGGCAGTCGCGCGATGAGCGCGCGCGTCGTCTCGGCGTCGCTGTCCGAACGTGTGGCCTCCAGCAAACGCCCCAATTTGACAAGTCCGCTCGCGCCGGCGGAGCTGGCCGATGAGCGGATCTTGTGACCCAGCGGGCTGATCGCACCCAGGTCGCCTTGGTCCCAGGCCGCATGTATTTCAGCGATCGTCTGTTCCAAAGAATCAATGAATACTGCAAGGTAGTGCGCCAGGCGTTCGGGATTGTTGGCGCAGAGTTCGGTGAGGATCGATAGGTCAAACTCCTGCGCTTCCAACGGTAGCTCGGTGTCAGTTGCCGGATCGGGGCCATCCACGGGAGGGCTCGGCGGGCGGGTCATCCGCGCGGCGTGATCCGACGGTGGCAGGGCCGCACGCAAAGTCACCCATTTCTTGACCGTCTTGTACAAGCCTGCGGGATCAATGGGTTTGCTGAGGACGTCGTCCATTCCCCGGGCAAGATAGCAGTCCCTGTCCTCGCTGAATGCGTTGGCGGTCAGTGCGATGACGGGCAGGCTACGAAGCCCAAGTTCGCCGCGAATGCGCCGAACCGTTTCCAGGCCGTCCATCTCCGGCATGCGGATATCCAACAAGACACAGTCAACCGCGGTTTGGCGCAACACCTGCAATGCCTCAGCCCCATTGCCGACGACGATCACCGCGGCACCTGCATCCTGCAGAATGTCGTGCGCGACTTGCTGGTTCAGCGGGTTGTCCTCGGCGAGCAATACCCGCACGCCGCTGAGCCATTGGGTGTCGACCGATGGGCGCACCACATCCATTCCCAAGGGGGCCCGGCCATAGGAGAAGCGCACCTCGCACCAGAAGGTGCTGCCTTGCTCCGGCGCACTGTGCACGCCCAGCGTGCCGCCCATCATCGAGACCAGGTGTTTGCTGATCGCCAGTCCCAGGCCGGTGCCGCCATAGTGGCGCGTGGTCGCCGCATCGGCCTGCTGAAATGCTTCAAATAACCGCTCGCGCTCCGCATTGCCGATGCCGGGTCCGCTGTCAACGACTTCGAAACGAATCAGGCTGGAGTTGCCTCCCGCTTCCACTTCGCGCGCCGCGATGACGATGCCGCCGCTGGACGTGAATTTGACGGCGTTGTTGGCAAAGTTCAGCAAGACTTGCGTCAAGCGCAAGGGGTCTCCGCGCAAATAGCGGGGCAAGTGGGGATCGAGCTGCAGCGATACGCTCAGGCTCTTCTCGAGCGCTTTGAACAAGATCTGGTCGTGCACGTTTTTGAGCACGCCTTCCAGGTCAAAGTCAATGACTTCGACCTCCAGCTTTCCGGCGTCAATCTTTGAGAAGTCAAGGACATCATTGATGATGCCCAACAGATGCTTGCTGGCCACTTCAATCTTTTCCAGGTAATCGCGCTGCCTGGGCTTGAGGTCGGTCTTCAACGTCAAATACAGCATGCCAATCATGGCGTTCATCGGCGTGCGGATTTCGTGGCTCATATTGGCCAGAAAAACGCCCTTGGCCCGGCTGGACGATTCGGCCGCATTCTTTGCGGATTCGAGTTCACGGGTACGCTCGGCGACGCGCTCCTCCAATTGCTGGTTCATCTGGCGCAGCGCGATGATGACGCGGCGCCTGTGTGCGACGTAACCCAGCAGGAACAGTATCAAAAACAGGACCGGCAACAGGTAAGGCCAGGCGTCGCGAAGGGAAATCTGGCGCTCTTCATAGACGCCAAACCATTGGTCGTGGATGCGGTCGTAAGTCCCGTTCAATTTGGTGATGGACATGCCCTCGTTGAGGCTGGCCAGCAGATCGGCGTTGCCCTTTTGCACCGCAAATGAAAATTTTTGCGAAAACCCTGCGCTGGCATCCAGCGGACGAACGCTGGTGATGCCCAGCGCACGTAGGGTTTGCAATCCCACCAGCTTGCTGATGAGCACCGCGTCGTGCTTTCCGGACGCCAAAAGCTTGAAACAATCGGCCGCCGTCGACGCAATGACGAGGCGGTCCTGCCAACCCCTGGCCACGGCGTAGTCATGTGCCAAATCCGCTTTCAACACGATGATGGACTTGTGCGCCAGATCGGCTTCCTTTTCGATGCCGGATTCACCCTTGCGCACAAAGATGGCGCCATTGACCGTCACATGGGGAATCGAGAAGTCGGCGAATTGGCGGCGTTGTTCGGACTGGGCCAGGTTGATCATGACGTCAATCTTGCCGTCCCTGAACTCCTGCAGAATCTGGCCAAACGGCCCTACCCGCAGACTGTAGTCCAGGCCGCGTTCCTGGGCCACGGCCTTCCACAGTTCCACGGTAAATCCACCGGCCGTTGCGCTGGTGGACCCGGTTGAAAACGGCGGAAACTCTTCTTCGCTCCCGACCACCAGTGGTTGCGCAAAAAGGGCGGTGGCCGACGTCGCGGTCGCCACCAGCAGCAAGCTGACCATAAGCCACCGTCTAACCCGCGTCGCCATGACTGCCTCCTTGGTCGCAGGTTTCGGCGCGTTACCCCGTCTATCCGTTTAACGCGCACTTGTCTGCAGGTTTGCCATGCATCAGCCAATGGTGTTCAAACGCGTCCCTGAGCTGGTCCCGCAGGAACTGGTCGTCCCATGGTTTGGTGAAGAACCGGTACACCGCCCCAGTGTTGACCGCATCCAGCACCGACGCGATTTCCGTGTAACCCGAAAGAATGATGCGTATGGTGTCAGGATACATCTCTTTTACCTTGGACAGAAAATCCGTGCCTGACATGGTGGGCATGCGCTGGTCGCTGATGATGACCTGCACGTCGTGCAGGGCCAGCAGTTCGAATGCCGTGTGTGCGGACGTCGTTTGCAGTATTTGGTAGTCTTCCTTGCGAAACACGCGCGCCAGCGCGTTCAAGACATTCTCTTCGTCATCCAGCAGCAAAACCGTGCGTCGCGGTTCGTTGACCTGCAGCGCGGCCGCCATGTTCAACGGACGGTCCAGCATGGCGGTAACGGCATCCACTGCGATCGGCTTGCTGAAATAAAAACCTTGCGCCGAATCGCATTTGATCGTGCGCAAAAAACCCAATTGGCCCAGGGTCTCCACGCCCTCCGCCACGGTCTTCATCTTTAGCGAATTGGCCATCAGGACGATGGTTCGGGCCAAGGAGGCGTCATCGGGACTGGAGGTGACATTGCGCACGAAGCTGCGGTCAATCTTGATGACATCAAAGGGAAAACGCCGCAGATACGACAGGCTGGAGTAGCCGGTCCCAAAGTCGTCCAGTGTGAGCACAACGCCAATCGCCTTGAGATCCCGCAATGCACCCAGCATGGCATCGCTGTCGCCCATCAGCATGCTTTCCGTCAGTTCAAGTTCCAAGTGCTCGGGTGCCAGACCCGTCTCGGCCAGTACGCGCAGCACCAGGCGCGTGACATTTTGTTGGTCAAATTGGTAGGCAGACAGGTTGACCGCGACCGTGATGTCTTCATGCCCCATATCCTGCCAGCGTTTGGCTTGGGCGCAGGCGGTGACTAAAACCCACGCCCCGATGGGCACGATCAGGCCGGTCTGTTCCGCCAGTGGAATGAAGGCGTCTGGCTGGACCATGCCCTTCTGGGGATGGTTCCAGCGAACCAGGGCCTCTACACCGCTTAATTTTCCGGTGCGCAAATTGATCTTGGGTTGGTAATGCACCTCAAATTGTTGCTGCTCCACGGCTGCGCGCAGCGCGTTCTCCATCTCAACCTGTTGCTCGATCCGACGGCTCATGTCCTGGGCGTAAAAACGGAAGCAGTTGCGCCCCCCTTCCTTGGCCGCGTACATGGCCACGTCGGCGTTCTTGAGCAGGACATCAACCGTGTCGCCATCGTCCGGTGACAGGCAGATACCAACGCTGGCGGTTACGTGCACCGCGCGGGCATCGACCAGGAAGGGTTCGACAAAAAGATCCAATATTTTTTGGACCATGCCGATCACGTCTCGCTGGTCGACCAGGCCCAGGAAGATCAACACAAATTCGTCACCACCCACACGCGCCACCGTATCGGACTCCCGCACCGCGGCGCCCAGACGCGCCGCCACCTCTTTCAGCAACAGGTCGCCCACCGCGTGTCCCTGGCTGTCGTTGACAAATTTGAATCCGTCCAGATCGAGGCACAGCAGCGTCATGCGTTGGCCGGTACGGCGCGCCTGGCAAAGGGCTTGTGTCAGGCGGTCGGTCAGCAGATTGCGGTTGGGCAGGCCGGTCAAAACGTCGTAGTTGGCCAAGTAGTGGATGTGTTTGTCAGCGTCTTTGCGTTGGGTGATGTCCTGCAAGGTTCCGCTCATGGACAGGGCTTGGCCATGTCTGTCAAACACCGTGTCGGCCTTGCCGTGGACGATGCGCTCCGAGCCGTCCGCCAGCAGCAGGCGGAATTCCAGATCGTATGTCGGCCCCTGGGACAGTGCCGCGCGCACCGCCATCTCCACTTGCGCGCGATCCGATGGATGCACCAACGCCAGGAAAGAAGGGTAGTCGATCCTGCTGCTGCGGGACGCGCCACAGAGCCGGTACATTTCGTCCGACCAGACCACCGTGTCCAGAGCAATATTCCATTCCCAGCTCCCGATGGCCGAGATGCGTTGCGCCACCGCCAGTTGGGCGTCACTGCGGGCCACCGCGCGCAAGGATTCGGCGGCCTGCAAGATGAAGCGCAGGCGATGTTCGAGCAAGGCCCAATGGATGGGCTTGCTGATGAAGTCCGTCGCCCCGGCCTGGAACGCCTGCTCCACGCAGGCAATGTTCTCCAGCGCGGTCAGCATGACGATGGGACAAAACGCCATGGCCGGGAGCAGACGCGCTGCTTGGCAGACTTCATAGCCGCCAAGGCCCGGCATCAGGATGTCGAGCAGGATGATGTCAGGCGCATGCGCGGCAATGGCCGCCAGGCCCGATGGGCCGTCGCTCGCCGTATGGACCCGAAACCCGCTTTCTTCCAGCCGGTCGTGGGCGACCAGGCAGGTCAAGGGGTCGTCGTCGATGACCAAAACGATGGGCGCACGACCCGCCGGGTTGTCGTCCATGCCCCGCACCTCCAGGCGCGACACGGGCTGGCACGGCGGATCCAATGCCGGTCGCGGTGTCACCGGAGCGGGCGCCAGCTTAGGCAAAGGCTGGCCCGCCCAGGCTCTTTGGCTTGCCGGCCAGCGGCAGTTTTTTCCGCGCCGAAGATGGGGGGCGCTTGCTGGGGGCCTGGTTGATGTGGCGCACATTGTTGGCCTTGGCGTGGCTGCCGCCGTCGGTCTGGGCCAGCTTGAACACGGAGACCGTGCCGACAAGGTCTTGCGCCTGCGTTTGCAAACTGCTGGCCGCGGCCGCCATTTCTTCCACGAGCGCCGCATTCTGCTGGGTAACCTGGTCCATCTGCATCACCGCTTCTCCGACCTGCGACACGCCCGCGCTTTGTTCGTTGCTGGCGGCGCTGATCTCACCCATCAGATCGGTCACCCTTTTGATGGCGTCCACTACTTCGGTCATGGTGATACCGGCCTGGTCGACCAACTCGGTGCCGGCCTCGACCCGCTCCACGCTGGCGTTGATCAGGTATTTGATTTCCTTGGCCGCCTCGGCCGAGCGCCCGGCCAGGCTGCGTACCTCGGTGGCCACCACGGCAAAGCCACGGCCCTGGTCGCCGGCGCGGGCGGCCTCGACGGCGGCGTTCAGCGCCAGGATATTGGTCTGGAAGGCGATGCCATCAATCACGCTGATGATGTCCGATATCTTCTTGGAACTGTCGTTGATACCCTTCATCGTATCCACGACCTGGGCCACGACCGCCCCGCCTTTGACCGCCGTTGTGCTGGCCGCGTGCGCCAGTTGGTTGGCCTGGTTGGCGCTTTCGGCGTTTTGCTTGACGGTGGCGCTGAGCTCTTCCATGGAGGCGGCGGTCTCCTCCAGCGCGCTGGCCTGTTGTTCGGTGCGGGCCGACAGGTCGTTGTTGCCAGAGGCAATTTGCGCGCTGGCGCTGGCGACGCCTTCGGAGCCTGAGCGCACGTTGGAAACCACCTGGGCAAGATTGCCCTGCATCGCAGACAGCGCCTTGAGCAGTTGGGCGACTTCGTCCTCTCCCTGTGCGTGAACCTGCTGATCCAGTTGGCCTTGTGCGATGGCGTTGGAGACTGCGATGGCGTGGTTCAGCGAGCGGGAGATGGCACGAATCAGCGTCATGCCAAAGATGCACCCGAACAGAACGCCCGCCGCGATGGAGCCGATGGCCAGCCTGCGGAACAGGATGTAGCGGGCCGCGGCGGCGTCGTTCTCCAATTTGGCCTCATCAAGCTGCAGTTTGAGCAATGCATCCATGCCTTGGAGTACCGGAGCGTTCAATGGACGAACCTTTTCAACCACCAGCCGCTTGGCCCCCTCAACATCGTTGGCACGCAACGCGGCCACGGTGGGCAGCAGTCCCTCTTGGACAAATTGCTTGCGGTCCTCGCCAAACTTCTTGGCCAAGGCGGCTTCATCCGGCGTCAGGTAGGTCGCCATGTAGGCTTTCCACACCCTGTTGACCACCGCAATATTGGCATCGACTTCGGCCATGGCCGGAGTGATGATTTCTGGCGTGGGCGTAACGAGCGCGACCGCAATGGCCAGGCGGTTGCGCAATAGCTGTTTCTGGATTTCCGCCAGTTGGCCGGTGGCAACCAGGCGGTCTGCGTACACGGTTTGCAGCGCGTCGTCCGTTTTGCTGATCCCCACCAGGCCGAGGGTGCCAATGGCAATGAGCAGTGCCGACATGACCGCGACCAGAAGCATCAAGCGGGTGGAGATTTTCAGATGGTTCATAAAGTTACTCCTGGTGGTAAGCGCCGCATGTGCGCGTACGGCTTGGTGAATGAGTGGTGCAACTGCGCCTGCTTGCAGACGACGTCAAACACCATGTTGAATTCGGTCGATTTGTCGAAGAACCAGTCCGCACCGGCCTGCATGCACTTGTCGCGCAAAAAGTCGCTGGTGTCGTTGCTCAGGACCACGATCCACATCAAGGGCGACAGACCCTTCAAGGCGTTGATGTGGCGAACCGCATTGCCGTCGGGCAATTGAAGGTTCAGAATCATCAGGTTCGGCAATTCGAGCCGCACTGTCTCCAGGGCCTGGGCCAGCGTGCCGACCGAAAGAATGGTGTCGATATTCGGAACACCCGCCAACATGCTGAGCAGCCGGGTGAGAACGGGCTCTGAGTCTTCCACCACCAACAGCTTGATGACCATGGTGTGATGGTGCGCACACGCGATGGTTTGCGCCATCAGCCGCGGCCGGTCTTGCTGTCAGGCAATGGGGGGTGGTGGGTAGGGATTGCCCTACGCGGGTCGCTGCCCCCCAATGGGGCCGTCGTCGCCTTGGGGCGGCCCGGCGGCGACTTAGCTCAGCAAATCGTGCTGCAGCGCGTAGCGCATCAGGTCGGCCATGCTGGTGACGTTGAGCTTCTCCATCAACCGTGCCTTGTGCGTGCTCACGGTCTTGTTGCTGATGGACAATGCCTGCGCTATTTGCGTGACACTTTTTCCGCTGGTCAGTTGGCACAGGATGTCCAACTCGCGCGCGGACAGGGAGTGGTGCAGAGGATGCTGTACCGCGGTTGCGGCACCAAAGACCATCTTCTCGGCCAGTTCCGGCGCAATATAGCGGCCTTGTGCCGCCACTTTGCGAATGGCGGCGATCAGGACCGCGGGCTCGCAGTCCTTGGTCAAATAGCCGTTGGCGCCTGCGTTGAGCGCTCGGGTGGCAACTTGTGCCTCGTTGTGCATGGTCAGCACCAAAATGGGCAACTCTGGCAGGTGGGCCCGCACGCGGGTGATCAAATCGACCCCGCTGATGCCGGGCATGGTGATATCCAGCAACAGCAGGTCAAAGCGCAGGGTGTGCAGCAGGGCCAGCACGTCATTGCCGCTGTCGGCTTCGCCCACCACTTCAAAGTCCTCCACCAGCGCAAAAATTTGTTTTAAGCCGCTGCGCACTATGGCATGGTCTTCTGCGATGACGATTCGGATCATGGGTTTTCTTTCTTGGCCTGGATGTCAAATGGAATGGTCAGCGCAATCGCGGTACCTTTGCCGAGGGCGCTATGGATGTGCACGCTGCCGCCCAGAGCGATGGCGCGTTCGCGCATGCCCAGCAGCCCAAACGAGCGCCGCTGGGTGGCCGCGGCGAGGTCGAATCCGCAGCCATCGTCGCGCACCTCCAGCCACAGCGCGTCGTTGCGGCGCGTCAGCGTGATGTTCACGTGCGTGGCACTGGCATAGCGGCCAATATTGGTCAAGGATTCTTGCACCAACCGAAACACCACCACGGCGCGCGCCTCGTCTAGTTCCACGTCACGGTGGTGCACATCGATGGCGCAGGGCACGCCGGTGCGCGCCGTGAATTCCGAGCTCAGCCATTCAATGGCGGGCAACAGGCCCATGTCCAACGATGTGGGCCGCAAATGCACGGCAACGTTGCGCACGCCCTGGATGGCGCGGTCAATCAGGCCTTTCATGTCCGCGGTTTTTTCGGCCAGGGCGGGGTTTTGTGTGCCAAAACGCATATCCAGCAGCGACACGTCCATGCGCAGTGCGGTCAACACCTGCCCCAATTCATCATGGATTTCGCGGGCCACGTGTTTGCGCTCCCCTTCGCGGATGGCCTCGTTTTGTGCCATCAGTTCGCGCAGGCGTTGGCGGGAGGCTCGCAACTCCATCTCGGAGTTGCGCCGGAACGTCACGTCCCGCACCACCGCCATCAGCAGGGTCCCGCCGCGGGTGTTCAGTGGACTCAGATTGATCTCGGCAAAGAATTCAGTGGCGTCTTTGCGCACGCAGGGCGAACTCTTGGGTGTCGGCAGTCGGCGGGGCTTGTCGAAATAGTAGCGGCGGTACGCGAAGAAATTCTTGTGCTGGCGCGGTGGAATCAAAATCTCCGCAGGCTGCGCGATCAACTCTTCGCGGTGGTAGCCGAACAATTGTTCGGCGCGCGAGTTGACCTGAACGATCTTCCCCTCCCGGTCCAGCAGAATGTAGGCGTCGGGCGCAAACTCAATGACCTCACGGAATTGGTCCTCCAAACGCCGCTGATGGCCCTGGGTGGCCAAATGTGCTTTGACCCGTGCCAAGACCGTGGCCCGCGTGAAAGGCTTGGTGATGTAATCCACCGCACCGGTTGCAAATCCCCGGACTTCTGCTTGCACGTTGTCCCAGGCCGTTACGAAGATCACCGGTATGTTGCGGGTGGACTCCATCTCCTTGAGGCGTGTGCACACCGCAAAGCCGTCCATGTCGGGCATGGCCACATCCAGCAGTACCAGGTCTGGTTGTTCGCTCTGCGCCAGGGCGAGGGCCGTGGGGCCGTCCGAGGTGCTGATGACGCGGTATTCGGCAGAGGTCAGTATGCCCTGCAACAATACGATGTTGACTGGAGCGTCGTCCACGACCAGCACTACCGATGGTTTGTTCCGATCCATGCAACTCCTGGTGCCGATGTTGTTGCGGGTGTGGCGTGTGTAACGGGCATTAGCCCAAATGGGTGTGGCGTCCGGTCTGCTGCGCGGTTTCCATGGCGGACAGGCCTTGAAGGATGCCGCAGGCGTCGACGGCGTTGTCGCGGTAGCAGCGTTGGCGCAACGCAGTAAGCTGTTTCTTCAAATGGGTCAGCTCCCGGATACGCGCGTCGACATGGGCAATATGCTGGTCAAACACCGCGTTCACGGCGCTGCAATCGTCACCCGCTTGTTGGGCCAACTTCAGCAAGGTGTGGATTTCTTCGTGGCTCATGTCCAGCGCGCGGCAGTTACGGACCAGGCGCAGCCGCTCCAGGTGCTCCGACCCATAGACCCGGAAATTGCCCTCGGTGCGCGCGGGCTCAGTCAGCAGCCCGGCCTTCTCGTAGTAGCGCACGGTTTCGACCGTGCATTGGGCGTTGCGTGCCAGTTCACCGATTTTCATAAGAAAACTCCAAAAACCTGTTGACTCTATAGTAGCTTCAGCTTGTGTAATCGGGTGAACACGTTATCGGAACCCCCATGTCTGCCCACCCTTCACACCCTGCGCATGGCCACGGTCATGGCCATGACCATCTCCATCACGAAGAGCACGCAGTACCACAGGCCAAGGACGCTTGTTGTGCAGTCGCGCAACCGGGTGCCCCTGCCGGCGCGCTGGCTTGCTGCGGTGCGAACGACAACGAGCCGCCGCTAACCACCATCATGCCTTTGGAACCTGGTCGCGCAACGGCAGGGGGAACCCAAACCGCCATCCGCATCCTGCAAATGGATTGCCCCACCGAGGAGGGCCTGCTGCGCAAGAAGCTGGGCGGCATGGCCGGTGTGAGCGGCCTGGAATTCAACCTGGTGCAGCGTGTGCTGACAGTGGCCCACATGCCCGACGCCACCGAGTCGATTCTGGAGGCCATACGATCACTCGGCTTCACGCCCGAGCTAGCCAGCGGCGCAGCGGCCCCTGACCGTCCCACGCCTGAAGCCGTCAAACCTTGGTGGCCACTGGCGCTGGCGGGCGTGACAGCCATCGGGGCGGAGGCGGTCCACTGGTTTGGCCTGCCTGCGTGGATCGCCGCTGTGCTGGCATTGGTTGCGGTATTGACCTGCGGACTGACGACCTACAAGAAGGGCTGGACTGCCATCCGCAATGGCAATCTCAACATCAACGCGCTGATGAGTATTGCGGTGACCGGCGCGTTGATGTTGGGCCAGTGGCCCGAGGCGGCGATGGTGATGGTGCTGTTCACCATTGCCGAACTGATCGAAGCCAAGTCGCTGGACCGTGCCCGCCATGCCATTCAAGGTCTGATGCAGCTCACGCCCGAGCGCGCCACGGTGTTGCAGGCCGATGGCGCATGGGCGGAAGTGGATGCCAAGGCGGTGGCCGTCGGTGCCCGCGTGCGTGTCAAGCCCGGTGAGCGCATTGCGCTCGATGGTCAGATTGTCAGCGGCAAGTCCAGCATCAACCAGGCGCCCATCACCGGCGAGAGTCTGCCGGTCGAAAAGGCCGAAGGCGATGCCGTTTTCGCCGGAACCATCAATGCATCCGGTTCGTTTGAATATGCGGTGACGGCAGTGGCGGGCGACAGCACGCTGGCCCGCATCATCCACGCCGTGGAAGAGGCCCAGGGCGCACGCGCGCCCACGCAGCGCTTTGTCGACCAGTTCGCGCGCGTCTACACCCCGGTGGTGTGTGCGATGGCATTGGCGGTCGCCCTATTGCCGCCGCTGTTGCTGGGCGGTGCCTGGTTTGACTGGGTCTACAAGGCGCTGGTGCTGCTGGTGATTGCCTGCCCGTGCGCGCTGGTGATTTCCACGCCGGTGACCATCGTCAGCGGCCTGGCCGCGGCGGCACGCCAGGGCATTCTGATCAAGGGTGGCGTGTACCTGGAAGAGGGGCGCAAACTGAAGTGGCTGGCGTTGGACAAGACCGGCACCATCACGCACGGCAAGCCGGTGCAAACCGACTTTGCGGTGCTGAACGGTGGCGCCGCAGAACAGGTGCGCAGTCTGGCCGCCAGCCTGGCGAGTCGCTCCGACCACCCGGTGTCGCGCGCCGTGGCCCAGGCAGCCCAAGCGGATGGCATTGCCCTGCGCCAGGTCGACGGCTTTACGGCCCTGCCCGGCCGGGGCACCACCGGCGTCATCGACGGCACGCGTTACCACCTGGGCAACCACCGGCTGGTGCATGATCAGGGTCGCTGCTCCGACGCACTGGAGGCGCAGTTGTCCGCGCTGGAGCAGCAGGGCAAGACCGTGATCGTGCTCAGTGACGACAGCAGCGTGCACGGCGTGTTCGCCGTCGCTGACACGGTCAAGGACAGCAGCCGCCAGGCGATAGCCGAGCTGCACGCATTGGGCGTCCAGACCGTCATGCTGACCGGTGACAACGCCCACACGGCAGCGGCCATTGCCGCGCAGGTGGGCATGGACGAAGCCCATGGCGACCTGCTGCCCGAGGACAAACTCCGGGCCATCGAAGCCAAGATGGGTGAGGGTGGTGCGGTCGGCATGGTGGGCGATGGCATCAACGATGCACCGGCGTTGGCCCGCTCCGACATTGGCTTTGCGATGGGCGCCGCGGGTACCGGCACCGCAATAGAAACCGCCGACGTGGCGCTGATGGACGACGACCTGCGCAAG
>Ga0066464_1000438_pt1 | contig 17409 bp, 14 predicted proteins | sample LakWasMe94_HOW11_2_FD_59583 | JGI IMG/M metagenome (GOLD analysis project Ga0066464, IMG submission 59583) | Freshwater sediment methanotrophic microbial communities from Lake Washington under simulated oxygen tension - Sediment Metagenome 94_HOW11 | ecosystem: Environmental > Aquatic >...
ACCCAGGTCCGCGCGCCGTTTTCCGGGCGCGTCGGGCGGGCCATGCTGACCCTCGGCAACCTGGCCCAGGCCGATCAGAGCGTGTTGACCAGCATCGTTTCCCAGGACCCGATGTACGTCTATTTCGACGCCGACGAGCAGAGCCTGCTGCGCTACACCGAGCTGATGGGCAAGGGCCAGCGCCCGGGGGTGAGCAATACCGTACGGGTCGGCCTGGCCAACGATGTCGGGACCTTCCCCCTGACCGGCACCGTGGACTTCCTGGATAACCAGGTCGACCCGGCCACCGGCACCATCCGCGTGCGCGCGGTGCTGCCCAACCCCGAGCGCCGGCTGACCGCGGGCCTGTTCGCCCGGGTGCGGCTTGAAGGCGGTAGCGAGACCCGCGCCGTGCTGATCGACGACCGCGCGGTGCAAACCGACCAGGACCGCAAATACGTGTACGTCATCGGCCCGCAAAACCAGGCCCTGCGCAAGGACGTGACCCTCGGTCGCCAACTGGATGGCCTGCGAGTGATCAGCGCCGGGCTGGCGGCCGGCGACCGGGTGGTGCTGAACGGGGCGCAGAAGATCTTCTACCCGGGCATGGCGGTGGAGCCCAAGGAAGTCGCCGCGCCCCAGACACCATTGGCGAAATAAGGGAGAGCGGCCATGGATTTCTCCAAGTTCTTCATCGACCGACCGATCTTCGCCGTCGTGCTGTCGATCATCATTTTCGCCCTCGGCCTGATCGCCATCCCGGTGCTGCCGTCGGGGGAATACCCTGAGGTAGTACCGACCAGCGTGGTGGTGCGCGCCACCTACCCGGGGGCGAACCCCAAGGAGATCGCCGAGTCGGTCGCCGTGCCCCTGGAGGAGGCGATCAATGGCGTCGAAGGGATCATGTACATGAAGTCGGTCGCCGGCTCCGACGGCAGCCTGGCGGTGAGCATCACCTTCGTTCCCGGGGTCGATCCGGACACCGCCGCGGTGCGCGTGCAGAACCGCGTGAGCCAGGCGCTGTCGCGGCTGCCGGAAGAGGTGCGGCAGTATGGCGTGACCACCCAGAAGCAGTCGCCGACGCCGCTGATGTACGTCAGCCTGCTGTCCCCGGATAACAGCTACGACACCTTGTACCTGCGCAACTACCTGACCTTGCACGTCAAGGACGAGCTGTCGCGGCTGTCCGGGATCGGCGATGTCGGGGTCTACGGTTCGGGCGACTACGCGATGCGCATCTGGATGGACCCCAACAGCCTGTCCGCCCGCGGGCTCACCGCGGCCGACGTGGTGAATGCGATTCGCGAGCAGAACGTGCAGGTCTCGGCCGGCCAGCTGGGGGCCGAGCCTTCACCCCAGGGCGCTGACTTCCTGGTGTCGATCAGTGTGCGCGGGCGCTTGCGCAGCGAACAGGAGTTCGCCGATATCGTCCTCAAGAGCGGGGCGGACGGGCAGTTGGTGAAGCTGTCGGACGTGGCGCGGGTCGAACTCGGCGCGGGCGACTACACCCTGCGCGCGCACCTCGACGACCGCAACCAGGCGACGGTGGGGATTTTCCTGTCGCCGGGGGCCAACGCGCTGCAGGTCGCCGAAGAGGTCTACGGCAAGCTCGACGAGCTGTCCCGGCATTTCCCCGAAGGCGTGGCCTACAAGGCGGTGTGGGACCCGACGGTGTTCGTCCGGGAGTCCATCAGCGCGGTGCAGCACACCCTGATGGAGGCGGTGGTGCTGGTGGTGCTGGTGGTGATCCTGTTCCTGCAGACCTGGCGGGCCTCGATCATCCCGCTGATCGCGGTGCCGGTGTCGGTGATCGGCACCTTCGCCTGGCTCTACCTGCTGGGCTATTCGATCAACACCCTGACCCTGTTCGGCCTGGTGCTGGCCATCGGCATCGTGGTCGACGACGCCATCGTGGTGGTGGAAAACGTCGAGCGTTTCATCGCGCAGGGCTACGACCCACGGGAGGCCGCGCACCGGGCGATGAAGGAGGTGTCCGGGCCGATCATCGCCATCGCCCTGGTACTGTGCGCGGTGTTCATTCCCATGACCTTTCTCTCCGGTGTCACTGGCCAGTTCTACAAGCAGTTCGCGGTGACCATCGCGATTTCCACGGTGATCTCGGCGATCAACTCCCTGACCCTGTCGCCGGCCCTGGCGGCCAAGCTGTTCAGGCCCCACGGTGCGCCGCAGGACTGGCTGGAGCGGGGCATCCAGCGAGTGTTCGGGGGCTTTTTCCGCGCCTTCAACCGGGTGTTCAAGCGCCGCTCCGACGGTTATCACGGCCTGGTGTCCTACTCCCTGGGACGGCGCGGCTCGGTGTTCTTCCTCTACGCCTTGCTGCTGATCGGCACGGCCTGGATGTTCAACCTGGTGCCGGGCGGCTTTATCCCGACCCAGGACAAGCTCTACCTGTTCGCCGGCGCCAAGCTGCCGGAAGGCGCGTCGCTGGCCCGCACCGATGCGGTGACCCGCGAGCTGATCGAGACGGCACGCTCGGTGGAGGGCGTGGACATAGTCCCGGCCTACAGCGGCCTGAATGCCTTGCAGGCGGTCAACACGCCGAATGTCATGGCCGCGTATGTGATCCTCAAGCCGTTCGACCAGCGTCAGCGCGGCGCGGTGGAGATCAATGCCGAACTCAACGCCAAGCTGTCCCAGGTCCACGAAGGTTTTGCCTATGCCTTGTTGCCGCCGCCGATCCAGGGGCTGGGCAACGGTTCGGGCTATTCGCTGTATCTCGAAGACCGCGCCGGCCTCGGTTACGGTGCCCTGCAGAATGCCTTGAGCGCCTTCCAGGCCGCGGTGGCGCAGACCCCGGGCATGAGTTACCCGGTCAGCTCCTACCAGGCCAATATCCCGCAGCTGGAGGTGCAGGTGGACCGGGTCAAGGTCAAGGCGCAAGGGGTGTCCTTGAGCGATGTGTTCAATACCTTGCAGACCTACCTGGGCTCGGTCTACGTCAATGACTTCAACCTGTTCGGCCGGGTCTACCGGGTCATGGCCCAGGCCGACAGCTCCTACCGGCAGACCGCCGAGGACATCGCCAGCCTGCGGGTGCGCAATGGCCGGGGCGAGATGGTGCCGCTCGGCGCGATGATCACCGTGACGCCCAGCTACGGTCCCGACCCGGTGGTGCGCTACAACGGCTACCCGGCCGCCGACCTGATCGGCGACTCCGATCCCAAGCAGCTGTCGTCGGGCCAGGTGATCGCCAAGCTGGAAGAGATTGCTGCCCAGGTGCTGCCCCGCGGCATCACCCTGGAATGGACCGACCTGAGCTACCAGCAGGTCACCCAAAGCCATGCCGCGGCGGTGGTGTTCCCGCTGGCGGTGATGCTGGTGTTCCTGGTCCTCGCGGCCCTGTACGAAAGCTGGACCCTGCCCCTGGCGGTGATCCTGATCGTGCCGGTGTGCATGCTCGCGGCCTTGTCGGGGGTGTGGCTCAGCGGCGGCGACAACAACGTCTTCGTCCAGGTGGGGCTGGTGGTGCTGATGGGGCTGGCCTGCAAGAACGCGATCCTGATCGTCGAGTTCGCCCGGGAGCTGGAGCTCCAGGGCAAGGGCATCATCGAGGCGGCGCTGGAAGCTTGCCGCTTGCGTCTGCGGCCGATCGTCATGACTTCGGTGGCGTTCATTGCCGGCTCCGTGCCCTTGCTGATCGGCAGCGGCGCGGGCAGCGAGATTCGTCGCGCCACCGGGGTCGCGGTGTTCTCCGGCATGCTCGGGGTGACCCTGTTTGGCCTGTTCCTGACCCCGGTGTTCTACGTCGCCTTGCGCAAGCTGGCGGTGCGCTTCGAGCCCGCGACCGTGGAGTAGCAGGTGGCCCGGGGTGCCGAGGCGGGCGCCCCGGGCCTGTCATTCTTGACCAGGATCAAGGGCGTTTCCCCGCGGGCGTCGTAGCCTGGGAGCCACTCCCACCCGCGATCCGGGGAACGCCATGGCCAAGAACTTTCCCATCAGCCCCAAGCACCCCGAACGCATCTGCTGGGGCTGCGACCGCTACTGCGCGGCCAATGCCCTGGCCTGCGGCAATGGCTCGGACCGCACCATACACCCCGCCGAGATGCTCGGCGACGACTGGTACCTGCATGGCGACTGGGGCATCGAGCCGCCCATCGCGTCGGACAAGGCCGTAGACGAGGGGCGTTCCTGAGTCGGTGCTGCTGCCGGCTGCTACTTGAGTCCCAGGGTGCCTGGCGGCACCGCGTAGTCCGATGACTGGCGCTCGGCGGCGAAGCGCAGGCTGGCCAGCAGCCCTGGCAGGCTCGGGTCCGGGTGCGGTTCGTCGCGCCAGCACATGCCCAGGGAGCCCACGGCGTTGAGTTCGAAATCCAGCGGCACCACCAGCTTGCGTCGGGTGAAGTGTTCGGCCACCCGGTCGGAGGCGATGGAGAGCATGTCGCTGTATTGCAGCAGCCACAGGTTGCCGATCAGCGATGAGGATTCGATGCGGTAGGGCAGCGGGCCCTGGCCGACGCTGGTCAGGGCCATGTCCAGCTTGCTGCGGATCGGCGTGCCGTGGGGCCAGACGATCCAGTCGTAGGCGTACAGGCCGGGCCAGCTCAGGCTCGCGCGCTCGGTCAGCGGATGGCCGGGGCGGCAGATTACTCGCATGGCTTCGTCATACAGCAGCTCGCTGTGCAGGTTGCTGCGCGGCGCGTAGTTGTCCAGGCGGCCCACCACCAGGTCCAGCTGCCCCAGCTCCAGGCGGTCGAGCAGGTGGTTCATGGTGCCTTCATGCAGTTCGACCTGGGCCCGGGGATGGCCTTCGAGAAACTTCATGATCGCCGCCGGCACCAGGTTCGGCGCCGAGGCCGGCGAGGTGCCGATGGCCACCCGGTAGGAACTGCCGTCCTGCAGCGCGGCGAGGTTCTGCTGGGCGCGGTCCATTTCGCTCAGCACCCGCCGCGCATGCCCCAGCAACATCAGGCCCTGGACCGTGGGTTTGAGCCCGCGGGCATGGCGCTCGAACAGCGGCGCGCCGACATCGTCTTCCAGTTCCTTGAGCCATTTCGAGAGTGCCGGTTGGGTACTGAAGGTGGCGCGCGCGGCTTCGCTGACGCTGCCGGTCTCTTCCAGGCTGACCAGCAATTGCAGGTGCTGCATGCGCAGGCGGCGGGTCCAGTCGGCGGCCATGGGTATACCTCTACACGTATGGGTTGATCAGAAAATAGCATTATTCGGATATGCATGAGCCCTGAATAATCGCCCCCGCACCACCTGAACAATTCCAACAAACAGGGTGTACCGCCATGCCTTTGCCTTACCCAAGTACCGTCCTCGGCTTGTCGCTGCTGGGCGCCAGCGCGCTCGTCCAGGCGCAGAATCTGGCCCAGAACCAGGCCGGATCGGCCGGCCTGCTCGAAGACGGCAGCCTCAAGCTGACCAGCCGCAATTTCTATTTCAATCGCGATTTCCGCAGTGACCTCGGGCCCAGCAACCTGCGCGAGGAATGGGCCCAGGGCTTCATCCTCGACCTGCGTTCCGGCTACACCCAGGGGGTGGTGGGCGTGGGGGTGGATGCCTTCGGCATGCTCGGCCTGCGGCTCGACGGCAGCCGGCGGCGCTCGCCGGTGATGCTGATGCCCACCGACAGCCACGGCAACCCCGAGGAGCAGTGGGCCGAGGCGGGTGGCGCGCTGAAGCTGCGCTGGTCCGCCAGCGAGCTCAAGTTCGGCGAGCTGATGCCCAACAACCCGGTGTTCGCCATGGCCACGGCGCGGCTGTTGCCGTCGTCCGCCCAGGGCCTGCAGCTGCTCAGCGGCGAGCTGCCCGGGCTGAACCTGGACGCCGGGCATTTCACCTCCGGCAACGGCGTCAACTCGACCAACCGCGACGGCCCGCTCAGCGCCTTCTACGCGCGGCTGGATGTGCGCCAGGTGGATTACCTCGGCGGTTTCTACCAGGCCACGCCGGGGCTCAAGCTCGGCGCGTTCAGCGCGGATTACCAGGATGTGTGGAAGCAGTACTTCGCCAGCGCCGAATACCGCTGGCCGATCGATGCCGCGCACTCGCTGAGCCTGGCCCTGGCCGGTTACCACACCCGGGACAGCGGCAAGGCCCTGGCCGGGCCGATCGACAACAACGCCTGGTCGGCCAGCCTTGCCTATGCCTTAGGCCCGCACAAGCTGACCCTGGCCCGACAGGTGATCGACGGCGACGAGCCGTTCGACTACCTGGGCTTCGGCGCCATGCCCGGCGACGCCATCGGCTTTCTCGCCAACAAGTCGCAGAACGCCGATTTCAACCTGCCCCACGAACGCTCCTGGCAACTGCGCTACGACCTGAACCTGGCGGCGTTCGGCATTCCCGGGCTGAGCCTGATGGGGCGTTACCTGAGCAGTTCCGGCATCGACGGTTCGGGCTATGAAGGCGGCGCTTACGAGCGCTTCAAGGGCATCGACGACGGCGGGCGCTGGGAGCGCGACCTGGAGGCGCGCTACGTGGTGCAGAGCGGGCCGGCGCGCGACCTGTCGCTGCGGGTGCGCCAGGCGACCCTGCGTTCCGACGCCGCCGTGCAGCGCGCCGACCTGCCGGACCTGGACGAATGGCGGGTCATCGTCGAGTACCCGCTGTCTTTCTGATGGTATGTGTTTTTAGGTATGGAGCGATCCATAAATACCATTATTCGTGCATAGGTATCGGTTCGATAATCGCCACCACACAACTCGCAAAGGTGTCCCATGAATAACAAGAGCGACGGGTTGCGCCAGGATTTCTATCAGCGCATTGATCGACACAACCTGTTCCCGCTGTGGGAGCAACTGCACAACCTGGTGCCCAGGGAACCGGCCGGTGCCTGTGTCGCCGCCCTCTGGCGCTACAAGGAACTGCGTCCCCATCTGAGTGAAGCCGGAAGGCTGATTTCCGCGCAGGAAGCGGTGCGCCGCGTGCTGGTGCTGGAGAATCCGGCGCTGCGCGGCCAGGCCTCGATCACCTCGAGCCTGTACGCCGGCCTGCAGTTGATCCTGCCCGGCGAGATCGCCCCCAGCCATCGCCACAGCCAGTCGGCCCTGCGTTTCGTGGTCGAGGGCCGCGGCGCGTTCACCGCGGTGGAAGGCGAGCGCGCCACCATGGAACCGGGGGACTTCATCATCACCCCGTCCTGGGCCTGGCACGACCATGGCAACCCCAGCGAGGCCGAGGGCGGCGAGCCGGTGATCTGGCTCGATGGCCTGGACATCCCGCTGGTGCGTTTCTTCGACGCCGGTTTCGCGGAAAACCACGAGGTCGCGGAGCAGCCGATCCTGCGTCCGGAAGGCAACAGCCTGGCGCGCTTCGGCATGAACATGCTGCCGGTGCGGCATCAGGTCGACTCGCACACTTCGCCGATCTTCAGCTACCCCTACAGCCGCACCCGCGAGGCCCTGGACACCCTGCTGCGCCAGGAGCAGATCGACCCCTGGGACGGGGTCAAGCTGCGCTACGTGAACCCGGCCACCGGCGGCTGGCCGATGCCGACCATCGCCACCTTCATGCAGATCCTGCCGCGCGGTTTTCGCGGCCAGACCTACCGCAGCACCGATGCCAGCGTGTTCAGCGTGGTGGAGGGGCAGGGCAGCGTGTTCATCGGCGCCGAGCGCTTCGATTTCGAACCCCGCGACCTGTTTGTCGTGCCCAGCTGGGCGCCGGTGCGTTTCCAGTGCGAGCAGGAGTGCGTGCTGTTCAGCTTCTCCGACCGTCCGGTGCAGCAAGCGCTGGGCATCCTGCGTGAATCCCGCGAGACCCCTTGAACCTTCCGCCCAGACTTTGGAGCCGACCATGACTTATGTCGTTACCCCGCCTGCCATCACCGCGTTGCCGATCAATGGCAGCCGCGACACCTTTCCCGTGCGCCGAGTCTACTGCGTCGGTCGCAACTATGCCGCCCATGCCCGGGAGATGGGTTTCGATCCGGATCGCGAGCCGCCGTTCTTTTTCTGCAAGCCGGCCGATGCCGTGGTGCCGGTACAGAACGGGCAGACCCTGGAGCTTGCGTACCCCGCCGAGACCAGCAATTACCACTATGAAATCGAGCTGGTGGTGGCCGTCGGCAAGGGCGGTCGCGACATCTCCCGGGAGCAGGCCAACGAGCATGTCTGGGGCTACGCCGTGGGCCTGGACATGACCCGTCGCGACCTGCAGATGCAGGCCCGGGAAATGGGCCGGCCCTGGGAGCTGGGCAAGGCCTTCGACCAGTCGGCGCCAATCGGTGCCCTGACCCCGGCCGCGCAACTCGCAGGCCTGGAACACGCGGCGATCTGGTTGCAGGTCGACGGCCAGGACAAGCAGCGCAGCGATATCGACAAGCTGATCTGGTCGGTGCCGGAAACCATTGCCTACCTGTCGCGCTTCTTCGAGCTGCAGCCGGGCGACCTGATCATGACCGGCACCCCCGAAGGCGTCGGCCCGGTGGTGGCCGGCGAGCTGATGCTGGGCGGCGTCGAGTCCCTGGGCGAGCTGCGCGTGCGGGTTATCTGAGCCTTTTCCTTCCTTGCTGATGCGGCCCGGGCGCAGGTCCGGGCCGCTGGAGTTCGATCATGTCTTCCACTGATAACAACAACAGTGTGGATGTACAGGATTTCATTGACCGGCAGCCGGTGGCGCCGTTCCAGTGGCTGATTCTGCTGTTGTGTTTTCTGGTCACCGCGCTGGACGGGCTGGACACCGCCGCGGTCGGTTTTATCGCCCCGGCCTTGCGTGAGGAGTGGGGGCTGAGCCCGGCCCAGCTCAACCCGGTACTGGGCGCGGCGCTGCTCGGGCTGATGCTCGGCGCCTTCGCCGCGGGGCCGCTGGCCGACCGCCTGGGGCGCAAGACCGTGCTGCTGTGGTCGGTGCTGTTCTTTGGCGGCTGGAGTGTCGCCGCGGCCTTCGCCAGCAACCTGGAAACCCTCACCGTGCTGCGCTTTCTCACCGGCCTCGGGCTGGGCGGGGCGATGCCCAACGCCATCACCCTGACCTCTGAATACTGCCCGCAGCGGCGCCGTTCGTTGATGGTCACCAGCATGTTCTGTGGCTTCACCCTGGGCTCGGCCCTGGGCGGCGTGGTCGCGGCGCACCTGGTGCCGCTGCACGGCTGGCGCAGTGTGTTGCTGCTGGGCGGGGTGCTGCCGTTGCTGCTGGTGCCGGTGCTGATCTGGTTGCTGCCGGAGTCGGTGCGCTTCCTGGTATTGCGCAAGGCCCGGCAACGCGAGCGGGTCATTGCCATCCTGCGGCGCATCGGGCCCTTGCCCGAGGGCTGGAACGGCCGCTTCGACCTGGGCGACGCGGGGGTGGCCGGGGCCAAGCCGGTGTCGCCGGTGCGCCTGATCCTGCGCGGGCACCTGAGCCGCGGCACCTTGCTGCTGTGGTCGGCGTTTTTCATGAGCCTGCTGATCATCTACATGATGACCAACTGGTTGCCGCTGCTGATCAAGGACACCGGCCTGAGCCTGAGCCAGGCGGCGCTGATCAGCGCGATGTTCCAGATCGGCGGTACCGTCGGCGCGGTGAGCCTGGGCGCCAGCATGGATCGCCTCGACCCCTGGCGCGTGCTGACCCTGGCCTATCTGTGTGGCGCGGGTTTCCTCTGGGCCATCGGCCAGTACTACCAGTCGTTCTACCCGCTGGTGCTCTGCGTGGCCGGCATGGGTTTCTGCATCAGCGGCACCCAGGTCGGCGCCAACGCCCTGGCCTCGGGCTTCTATCCCACCGCCAGCCGCGCCACCGGGGTGGCCTGGGCCCACGGGGTCGGGCGCATCGGTTCAATCACCGGCACCCTGGGCGGCGGGGTGATGCTCAGCCTGGGCCTGGGTTTCAACGACATCTTCAGCCTGCTGATGGCCCCGGCCCTGATCGCCGCCGGCGCGATGTTCCTTATGGGCCGCCGTTACCGCGCGGCACCGGCTGCGCCAGCCTTGGTCGAGGCGCCGGCGCAGTCCTGATTTCTTGTTCGATGTGCCAGGAGCGCAGCTATGCAGCTTTACAGTTTCTTCAACAGTTCGACTTCGTACCGGGTACGCATTGCCCTGGCGCTCAAGGGGCTGGCATTCGATTGCCTGCCGGTCAACCTGCGCCAGGGCGAGCAGCGCGCGGCGCAGTACCTGGAGCTCAACCCCAGCGCCAGCGTGCCGCTGCTGGTGGATGACGACGGGACCAGCCTCAGCCAGTCGCTGGCAATCATCGATTACCTGGACAACCGGCATCCCGAGGTGCGCCTGATTCCTCAGGAGCCCCTGGCGCGGGCGCGGGTGCTGGAGGTGGCCAACCTGATCGGCTGCGACATCCACCCGATCAACAACCTGCGGGTGCTGGCCTACCTGCAGGACCGGCTCGGGGTGAGCGCGGAGCAGAAAAACCACTGGTACCGGCACTGGGCGGAGCAGGGCATCGAGGCCCTGGAAAGCCTGCTGCAACGTCATGGCCAGGGTTCGTTCTGCTTCGGCGAACAGCCGACCCTGGCCGACTGCTGCCTGGTGCCCCAGGTGGCCAACGCGCTGCGCATGGGCTGCGACCTGGAGCGCTGCGAACTGACCCTGGCGATCCATCGGCACTGCCTGGGCCACCCGGCGTTCCAGCGGGCGGCGCCGGACCGGCAGCCGGACTACATCCCCTGATTCAACTGCATCACAGAGGTAGCGTTAATGAACCACGACAAACAACAACAAAAAGTCATCATCGTCGGTGGCGGCATCGGTGGTCTGGCCGCGGCCCTGGCCCTGACCCGCCAGGGCATCCGCGTACAACTGCTGGAACAGGCCGAGCAGATCGGCGAGATCGGCGCTGGCATCCAGCTCGGGCCCAATGCCTACGCGGCCCTGGATGCCCTGGGCGCCGGCGAGGCGGCGCGGCGGCGTTCGGTGTTCACCGACCACATCATCATGATGGACGCGGTGGATGCCGGCGAAGTGCTGCGCATCGATGTCGGCGCGGCGTTCCAGCGGCGTTTCGGCAACCCCTATGGGGTGATCCACCGTGCCGATATCCACCTGTCGATCCTCGAGGCGGTGGAGCAGGACCCGCTGATCAGTTTCCAGACCTCGACCCGGATCAGCGCCATGGACCTGCAAGGGCCCGGAGTGACCCTGATCGACCAGCATGGCCAGCGCTACGAAGCGGACGCGGTGCTGGGTTGCGACGGGGTCAAGTCGGTGGTGCGCGAGCAGCTGCTGGGCGACACGCCACGGGTGACCGGGCATGTGGTCTACCGGGCGGTGGTCGACGAGCAGGAGATGCCCGAGGAACTGCGGGTCAACGCCCCGGTGCTGTGGGCCGGGCCCCGTTGCCACCTGGTGCACTACCCGTTGCGCGGCGGCCAGCAATACAACCTGGTGGTGACCTTCCATAGCCGCGAGCAGGAAGAGTGGGGCGTGCGCGACGGCAGCAAGGCCGAGGTGCTGTCGTACTTCCAGGGAATCCACCCGAGCCCGGCCCGGCTGCTTGAAACCCCCAGCTCCTGGCGCCGCTGGGCCACCGCCGACCGCGAGCCGGTGGCGCGCTGGGGCCAGGGCAACGCGACCCTGCTCGGCGACGCCGCCCACCCCATGAGCCAGTACCTGGCCCAGGGCGCGTGCATGGCGCTGGAAGACGCAGTGACCCTGGGCGAAGCGGTCAAGGCCTGCGGCCAGGACCTGCAGGCGGCGTTCCGCCTCTACGAATCGGTGCGCATCCCCCGCACCGCCCGCGTGGTCTGGTCCACCCGGGAAATGGGTCGCCTCTACCATGCCCAGGGCGTCGAACGCAGCGTGCGCAACAGCCTGTGGGAGGGGCGTAGCCAGGCGCAGTTCTATGATGCGGTGCAGTGGTTGTATGGGTGGAATGTCGATAATTGCCTGGGGGGCGGGGATAAACGGAGGGCGTAGATCGCCGCTGTTTAAGCCGCTGCGTGAGTCCCGCAGGTAACGCCGCCTCAATCCCTGGTCAACCCCGGCGTCTGGGCCGGTGCATCGCCGCGTAGGTCCGGGTGGTCGCGTTCGCTGAAGCGGCGCAGTCCTTCCAGGGTTTCCGGTTGATGGATGGAGCGGTTGAAGCACTCGGCTTCGATGCGCAGTCCCTTGGCCAGGGGCTGGCCGTAGCCGCGGATGACCGCTTCCTTGTCCGAGCGCATGGCGGGCTGGGGCAGGGTACAGAGCAGGCGCGCCAGCTCCAGTGCCCGTTCCAGCGAGCAGCCCTTGGCGACGACCTCGTTGACCAGGCCGATAGCCAGCGCCTCGCTGGCGGAAATGACCTTGCCGGTGAGGATCAACTCCAGCGCCCGGCCCATGCCAACGATGCGTGGCAGGCGCTGGGTGCCGCCATCGCCCAGGCCGATGTTCCAGCGGCGGCAGGTCACGCCGAAGCAGGCGTGTTCCTCGGCGATGCGCATATCGGCGAAGCAGGCCCACTCCAGGCCGCCGGCGTAGGCCACGCCGTTCACGGCGGCGATCACCGGTTTGTAGATGTCCGTCCAGCGGCTCGGGCCGATGATCCCGGGGCGCTCGCCGCGGTTGTGCGCGGCGATCTCGTCCGCGGTGGTGGGCATCAGGTCGAGCGCTGCCTTGAGGTCGCCGCCGGCACAGAAGGCCTGGTCGCCGGCGCCGGTGATGATGGCCACGAGGGCGTGCGGATCGTCGCGAAAGCGGCTCCAGGCCTCGATCAGTTCCAGGTGGGTGGTGGGGCCGATGCAATTGCGTTTCTGCGGCCGGTTGAAGCGGATGATCCTGATCGGTCCCTGGGTTTCGTAGTCGATTTCGCTAAAGGCCATGGCCGCCGCACCTCCTGTGGTTGGCGAGGGATATCCATTGCCAGGCCAGGCTTTCGGGCGCGGGCAAGGCACAAGCTGCGAGTGTAGCTTGTGGGGTTTCCCGGCCTGCCCGGTCGGTCGATGGTTAGCGATCGGAAGTCTGCAGCTCGCCTTTCGCCAGGGCGGATGGGGCGGCCCCGGTCCTGGCCAGGCGCCTGAGCAACGGGGTGGTCATCAGGGTGGTGGCGATGGCCACCATCAGCAACAGGAAGAACGCGCTCTGGGAGATCAGCCCCATGTCCAGGCCCACGGAGAGCACGATGATTTCGATCAGGCCACGGGTGTTCATCAACACCGCGACGCTGCGCGAGACCTCCACGGACAGGCCGGCCAGGCGTCCGGCGAGGTAGCAGCCGGCGGTTTTGCCCAGCACCGCGGCGACGAAGAAGGCCAGCAGCCACAGCCAGCTGTCGAGGGGCGCCAGGGCGCCGAGGTCCATCTTCAGCCCGGTGGCGGCGAAGTAGAAGGGCACCAGCCCGATGTTGACGAAGCCTTCCATGTGGCGGTGCCAGTGCTGGCGCTGCTCGCGCAGCAGCCAGCCGGCGATCAGCCCGCCCAGGGCGCTGTGCAGGCCGATCAGGGTGGTGATCCAGCCGCACAGCAGGGCGGTCGCCAGCATCAGCGCCATGCTCATATCGGCGGCGGGGGCCGCGCTACGTGTCGTGAGCAACCGCGTCAGGGCGTGCAGCAGCGGGCGCAAGCCCCAGCGGGCGAGGACGAGGAACAGGACGATGAAGGTCAGCTGGCGCAACACCCCGAACAGCGAGCTGTCGCTGCTGGACAGGGCGACGATGAGGGTCAGCAGCACCCAGCCAATGATGTCGGTGATGGCGGCGGCCGCGATGCCCACAGTCCCGGCCAGTGAGTGCTCCAGCCCCAGGTCGCTGATGATTCGCACCAGCACCGGCAGGGCGGTGATCGACAGCGCGATGCCGCAGAACAGTACGTAGCCGAGCCGGGGTTGGGCGGGAGCCAGGGTGCTGTGGGAGAGCAGCCCGACCATGGCCCCGAGGGCGAAGGCCAGGATTACCCCGCCGGCGGCCACCGAGAGGGCGGCAAAGCCGATCTTCTGGTTGCCCAGGTGGTTGCTGTCGAAGCGCAGGCCGATCTGGAACATCAGCAGGACCAGGCCGATATTGCCCAGGGTCTCGATGCCCAGGCGGATGGCCGCCGGAAAGACTACTGCATGCCACTGCGCGCCGAGGGCCAGCAGCAGGCAGGGGCCGAGCAGGATGCCCACGCAGATTTCGCCGATCACCCGCGACTGCCCCCAGCGGGCCAGCAGCGCGCCGCACAGCTGGCTGGCGATGATGATCACCGCCAGCTGGAAAAACGGCAGGGCCGAGAACAGTTGCTGTAGCGTCGACATGGCGTCCTCCGCCTATTTAACCGCGAACGAGTCCGCGGCAGTGGTCAGGGCGCCCAAGCGGCGCCGCGCCTCTTCGCCAAAGGGTTTCGAGTGCCGGCTCTGGGCATCGATCTGCACGATCACGGTGGTGGCCAGGGCCGCGCAGCGACCGTCCTGGAACAGCGCCTGTTCCAGGGTCATCGAGCTTTTGCCGAGGGTCGCGACCCGGGTGCCGATCTGCACCGTGCCAGGCCAGCGCAGTTCGGCGCGCAGGTCGAGTTCCAGGCGCGCGATGACAAATTCGCTGCCGGGTTCGGCGAGTGGCGCGTGCGGGTCGTAGATGATCTCCACCCGCCCGGTTTCCAGGAAGGTGGCGAACACCGCGTTGTTCACATGGCCCTGGCGGTCGGTATCGGCATAGCGGATCTTGTCCGAGGAACGGACGGCGAAGTCGTGCAGGGCGGGATCATTGGACATGGCGTGCTCCAGTCTCGAGGGGGGAAGCCAGGGTTGCCGCGCGCGCCAGCCCGGCAAAGGCGTCCAGCAGACGTTCGCGCCAGGCATGCAGGACGTCGTTGGGTGCCAGCAGTTCTTCGCCGCTGGTGCAGCGCGCCCACATGAACATGCCGAACACACAATAGTCGGCGTAGGCCGGGGCCTCGCCAGCCAGGAAGGGTTGGCCCTTGAGGGTCTGGCGAAGCGGGGTCAGGACCTGACGCAACTGCTCCAGGTGCTTGGCTTGCGGGGCCACCAGCTGTTCCAGCGAGGTGCCGAAGTGCGCTTCACGGGAGCTGCGAAAATACTCCCGGTCCTCGTCGGCCAGTTGTTCGTAGACATCCAGCAGGATCACCCGGGCCACGGCAGGCAGCAGCATGCTGTCGGCCCAGCGGTTGATGAAACCCGACAGTGCGATGGCGTCACGGCTGCCGAACAGGGACGGGCGCTCGGGGTAACGCTGCTCCAGGTGCAGGGCGATGCGCCAGGAGTCGCTGATGCTCTGGTCGCCATCCACCAGCACCGGAACCGCGCCTTGCCGGGAAAAGGCGATGCGCGCCTTGTCGCTGAAGCGCCAGGCGATGCGCTGGCTTTCCAGCCCCTTGTGGGCCAGGGCCATGCGGGTTTTCCAGCAGTGCGGGCTGAAGCGCAGCTCCGGGTCGGCGCCGGCCAGTTCGTAGAGGGTCAAGGGTGCGCTGCTCATGCTTGCTTTTCCTTCGCTGTGGACTGTGGTTGCGCTCCGCTCATGCAGGTCGTTCATGGCGTGGGGCCTGGTGGCCTGGGTGTCGGCTGGCCGATGGCGCCCGGCAGCGGGCGCGGGCGTTGCGGCAACAGGGTCAGGAGCATGCCGGCGGTCACCACCAGCAAGCCGGCGATGGCAGTGCTGTTCGCGCGCTCACCCAGCAGCAGGGCGGCCAGCACCATGGCCGTGCCCGGCACCAGCGCGGCGAACGTGGAGCCCAGCGACGCACCCAGCAGCTGTACCGAGCGACTGTAGAAGAACAGCGCCACCGTCGACACCAGCAGGCCCTGGTAGACCACCTGGATACCGATATCCCAGAGCGGTGCCTGGAGAATCCGCAGCCCGCGGCTGGCCAGGTAGACCGGCAGGTACAGGACCATCGAGCACACCGAGACGATCGCCGTGGCGTGCAGTGCATCGCTGCCAGACCATTTCGACACCAGGGTGTAGATCGCCCACAGCAGGCCGCCAAGCAGGAACATCAGGTAGGCGTAGGGCGAGGCCTGGGCCCCGGCGAAACTGTGCCAGCCCGCCAGCAGCACGCCGCCGATGATCAGCGCGGTGCCGGCATTCGCCCGGGCGCCGAGGCGGGTGCCGAACAGCCGCGCACTGATCAGGATCGACAACAGGATCATGCTGCCGGGGGTCACCACCGCGAACAGTTCCACCGGGGCCAGGGCCAGCCCCTGGGCCACCACCAGCATGTACGGCGCGCCGATGCCGATGACCATCAGGCCGATGCTTGTCCAGCTCAAGCCCCGGCGGCCATGGCGGACCAGGTACGGCAGCAGGATCAGCCCGGAGACGCTGTAGCGGATACAGGTGATGTCGTAGGCATCCAGCGGCGTGCGGGTCAGCCCCAGCCGGGTGACCACCGGGAATGCGCCCCAGATCAAGGCCGCGGCGAGGCCGCACAGAATGCCGGCCCAACGCTGTTCGGGACTGACGGAGAGCGTCATGAGCGGGTCCTCGCTGCGGCGCCCCGGGGCTAGCGGTGGCCGATCTTCACCGAGCCGGCGTTGCCGCGCTTGCGCAGGTAGGCGTACTCGATGTCGTTGAGCAGCATCTGCGCCCGGTTGATGTGGCGCGAGGCGTAGTTGACGCTGGTGAGGAAGTGCGCCAGCTCCTCGGTCTCGGCGAAGTTGCCGTGGTCATGGGCGACCTTGGAGAGGTCCAGGTTGTGGCGGTTCTCCAGCTTGTCCAGGTAGTCGAGGTCGATCACCCGGAACGCCGCGCCGATGCTCAGGCCGCGGGCATTGAGCACCTTGTGCCATTCGAAGGGTGGGTTGATCAGCACGTCACCCGGCTCGACGTAGACGGTGTCGGCCTCGTAATCGCCGCCTGGCGCTTCGCGGCCGCTGCTGGTCTCGAACATCAGGTCGTAGTCGCGGAACTGGTCGCCCAGCTGGGGCGGGCGGGTGCTCCACTTCTTGGTGCCGGCGATCATCACGAAGATGTTGAGGGTGGGGAAAATGTGCCAGTCGCTGCCCACCGCGCCGCGGGCCGGCTCGCCATATTCCTGGGTGCTGTAGCCGAGGAACATGTGGCCGGTGACTTTCCAGGCGTCGATGCTGAACCAGGGTTTGCTGAAGACGTGCTGCTTGACCAGATTGAAGGCGTCCTTGCCCCACTCGTAGGGGTCGTTGTAGCTCGAGGAAATCGTGCCCAGGTGCGAGTAGACGTCGAGGTTGTGGGTGAAGATGTCGTCGAGGAATTCCTGCCCGGTGCCGACGCGGCCGGTGACGTAGTTGTAGTCCGAGGCGCCGTTCTCGTCGCGCATCGACACCGGTTGGTCGCCGGACTTGACCCGCCATTGCAGGTTTTTCCCCGAGCCGACCTGATCGAAGAACGCGCGTTGCGCGAACTCCTCGCCGATGGGCGCGAGTTTGCGCAGCAGGGCGGGTTTGGTGAACCCCTCGGTGAAGCGCTCGACCTTGTCGCGGGTGAGCTCGCCCTTGTGCTCGGCGGGCTCGATGACATTGATGTAGCCATACTGGATACGACTGTTCGAAACCATTTCGAAGACTCCTTTTTCCTGACGTAAAAAGAGAAAACCGCTCGCGCCCACGACCGCTGTTAGCGGGCGTGACTGCGCAGTTGAAGCCG
>Ga0066464_1000455_pt1 | contig 16631 bp, 13 predicted proteins | sample LakWasMe94_HOW11_2_FD_59583 | JGI IMG/M metagenome (GOLD analysis project Ga0066464, IMG submission 59583) | Freshwater sediment methanotrophic microbial communities from Lake Washington under simulated oxygen tension - Sediment Metagenome 94_HOW11 | ecosystem: Environmental > Aquatic >...
AGTTTGAAAAGTTACAGATTGGAACCTGATAATCGTCTAGTAAAGCGGGTGAAGTCCAGTTTTGTCCGAATATATACGGGGTTGTTTAATAAGAACTTTTCCCGAGAAGAGTTACAGTTTATTCGAAATGAATACACGCATTTCGGTTTGCACATTTGGGATGGTGTGAAAGTGAATATTGCACTGGATCCAAGTGAAAAGCCGAGGTTTGTATCTATAGCGGAGTTTGCTAGGCGATTTGGGGTTACTCAATGCACAGTGAAACGATGGGGGGAGCGAGGAAATATTGAGCTCAAAAAAATTCCTGCGGGTAAAAGTTTTAAATATTTTATTGATACGCACATCTATAAGGTTCCGGAGGAAGTTGATACAAATATTAGGGATGCACCTAACGCAGCTGGATTAATAGGATTACCTGTTAAGTTGTTACGGGAATTGCGGCTGTCTGGGCACTACATGGTTAAATATATTTCTGTGAATAAAAAAGGGTATAGCCAAAAAGATCTCATGTGTCTTCGCCAAAAATTGATTGATCTGAGCCCAATACTAGATGGGAATATTGATATACAGCCACTAGTCAGTTTGGAGTATTTACTTAAGAAAGCTGTTTTTTTCTCAATGAAAACTAAAATTCAGTTCATCAAAGATTATCTGGATAGCAAGATTTATTCGTATGGAAGAATTGGTGATTCCTTCGATCAAGTTTTTTTTCATAAATCAGTCTTTGATAATTACCGATTTAAATTCAAAAAGATACTATCCATTGAGAGAGGTGTGGCAACCAATCAGGAAGCAATTCAAATGATCGGGACTTATGAGGCTGGAATACAGTGCTTGGTAGATGCTGGATTCATCATTCGATTGGGAAAGAAAAACTCCGATCGACTTGATAGAGCTTCTATAGTTTCGTTTTCATCAAAATACTTGGGGCTTTCCAATTTAGCTGAGCAGAATGGCACTTCCACTAATCGACTAAAGGCTCTATGCAAGAAATTTGATATCCCAACTTTACGTGTAGAAAGCCGAAAAGAGTTTGATATCTGTTTTATCTTCAGATCAGATGAACAAAGACTTTCAAATTTACATTTGGCACACCCATCAACCTTCTTTGTTTCAGCGCAAAAGAGACTCCCTGTAGGTGGCAAAAATTTGAAAAAAGTGAAAGAGTATATTGATCAACTTAGAGCGAACAATCAATGTCCCCCAATTCAGAAGGGAACCTTAAATCTTGCTGAGATTTGTCGCGTATTAAAAATTCATAAAAATGTACCTTATACAAATCGAGCAGCTGTCCTTATGCTTCAAGACTACGTGAAAGAGTATTCAGAATTTAACAAAATTACATTGTCCCCAGTTGAACGTGTTCAAAGCTACCTTGAAAGGCTCAAAGTCACAAATGCAAAACCGCCAACTTTGGGTAAAAGGTTAAATAAGGCGGAAATAGCGAGAGCCTGTAATGTTACTGACTATATCTTCAATAACAACAAAGATGTTATTAAGGTAGTAAATGAAATTTCTAGTTGGTCTGACATACCATATTTGAGAGGGAACTAGACTATTATTAGTCCTTGGTTATTGATTCACAAATTATCATGCATGAAGACCACAAATATCAGTCTGAGCGCGATGAGGTTCCTTATGAGAACTTCAACAGCATTGATTTCACCGTCATCACGGTAGGTATGAAAAGATTACCTTTCTTGAAAGATGATGTATATCTTGGAATGCAAGGGATAAATGTAGGCATAGCTGATAGCGTAATAACTCACATGGAGTGTGAACTAAGGCGAGAATGGTTGGAGATTGAAAGAACACCGGCTGAAACGGCAATGGCCGTTTCAGCTTTATCACAGATGTGGATATTTGGTCTTTATGAAGTACTCAGATTGTGGCGAGATAGAATGTTTGACTTTGGTAAGCTTTACCAAAATGGTGGGATAGTATTCAAAGTTGGGGCCATGCCCGAAGATGAACTTAGCAATCACACAATTGAAATTCGAAAGGCACAAATGCTTAGATATAGCAAAGATGCTAGCTATCGCTCTGAAATCAAAGATTGTTGGGAAGTGTTGTTTCCAATTTATAGAATGACTGAGCTGATAAGAATGAATCTGGCTAAGCACTGTGCACCTGGAAAAGATAACATGTTTCCACGAGCACCTGGATATGGTCGGATAAATCGTTGGTGTGGTTCGTTAGATTTTGAGCTTATTGATAAAGATGGCACTTATTACATTTTGAATCGTCGGAATATTGCTGATAGTCTCAGGGCTGTATTCAAATCAATGGAATAGTAAGAGTTGGTTTAAACAAAAGCAGATTATTATTTCCATGAGCTTAGAACGGACTATAGCAGCCAGTAAATTTGAACAGCAATAGATAAAACCTATGCGCTCAACGAATTGCTATGATATAAAAATTTGAAATCCTTTATTTTCTTTGGTTAACAATCCACCCGATCCAAAAGCTACTTTTCCAATACCCGCCTTCCCCCAAGATGGGCCTGCACTATTCATTATTATCCAGAATTTGTTAGGTAAATCATAACCGATCACTGCTACAGCATGTGTAGTCAAAGTCGGTCCTTGAAAATCATAGATATCATCTGGGCCAACTCCAGCAAAGCGACTATCTATTTTCATTTCTCCGATTATTGGACCTTCATTTAAAATTGCTTTCATCGCTGAATTCGGGCCAGGCAATCTTGCAGTATCTAGAATTTGATATAAATTTTTTGTATTACACTTGTTCTGAGGAAAGGGGTAATCATTGTCAAATCCCAAGGCAACTCCATGCCTCGCAATCAATCCCAATGCTTTCTCAACTCCTGCTCCACTATCGCAATCTCTTTGCAGTAAGCAAGTATGAATAAAGCCTGGAGAAAGATTTATAGATTTTTTAAATTTGATATAGTGGAGAGTTTCAAGCACAGCTGTGATCGCAAATGAAGAACAGGTCATACAATTGCCTTGATCGCGTGATGGGGGAACCGCCCCCTCTTTATGCCAATTCTTTAGATCAATATCAGGGGGATCGATTAAATCTCGGTTGCTAGAAAAAAATAATTCAAATTTTCTAAATGCATTAAATCTTAAGAAATCGTGATGCTTAAACCATCCATTTTTTGACATGGTTAGTAATCCTTTTCATGACACCTTAAAACTTTTAACTTCTAAATTAAAATTTAGAACTAAAAGCATGCATTTCGAAATTTCACTGTACTTTGTTTCTGGCCTCTTTCAACGCGGCTTCTGCTTCTATTTCAGTTTTCTGAGCATTCAAATAATCTATGTTTGCTTTCAAAACAGCGGTATCCAGCTTAATACCTTTTGACGGATCATTTAGTGCTTCCTCTGCAGCTATTTTGTCCCCTTTTGCCTTCAGTAATGCGGTCTCAGCTGCAATTTTTTTGGCCTCTTCACCACTTCTCATTTCTTTTATTTCTACCGCTTTCGTTACAACTTCCTTAACGGAGTTTGTCAAACCTTCTGCAATTGAAGACTTGTTGGAGGTCCCCATACTCTCTAATTGACCGGCAGCATTCATTTTGTAAGAGCATGCTATTGAACTGAAAGGGTGGCTAACGCAAGGGAGGTAATATATGTAGCCTAACTGCAACAAATTATCGATCTTTTCAGCTAAAAGGTTGCCTTCTGAATCGATAACTTCCAAACGGCCAGGAGCTGCTTGTCTATACGGAATTCCTAATTCAGGATCAACTTTTTCCGTAACACCTAAATTTCTACTTGTTTCATGCAATTTTGTTAATCGCACTTTGACTGTAAGATTATCTCTGATGTCTTGATTAATATCCGCGTCTTCAGCCGCCCATTTCTCGATCACGGTTCTTGGTGGTGGAAAGGTTTCTACTGATTGGTTTCCATTTGTAGGCCACCGTTGAATTTCAGTGTGGGTAATGCTCTCTAATATTTTACCGAGAGCGATTGCCTTAGGCTTTAATTCTTGAATTTTTTTTGTCAACTCTTCAGAGGTTTCAGAAATTTTTTTCTTGGTAGGCTCATCTACATTTTGGCCTAATTCTGTTGCTTTTTTAGACAGTGCTTTAAGCTGCTCTGTTAAATATTCGATTTCTTTATTGAGCCTTTCAACATCGGGATTTTGTACAGCGAGTTTTGCAATAGCAGCTGCCGTATTGACAGAGCAACCCTCTTTGCCTTTGGTGGACGATCCAACTACAGTTGCAAATGAGACAACTTTTGCGATGGTAGAAGCTACATTTGCGATTATTTGGCCAGTTCTATCCTCGACTGATGCGTTCATTGCAATTGGAGCCCCGGTTTGAGCGTAATCAACTTTTATTTCGCTAGTTTTAAAATATCCTCCTAGGCTCTTTGGATCAATGACGAATAGTTGATCTGGTTCAGGTACAGTTGTTAACCCCTTTATATCTGTTGTGACTGACACTTTCGTGTCGGTGCCACATTCAACAACTCTTCTTGTGATTAGCAATTCATATTGACTAAACATTATTGGATAAGGGATTCCAACTCGAGATTTTGGATCACTCAGGTCTACTTGTTTTACTTTTACTGAGCTCGTACAACTTGATAATGCAAGCAATGAAATTAAAAATAGGCAACGCATACTTAAGTCTCCCTTTTCTTAGATTTCTATTTTTTTGTTTAGACTCACAATTTTGATTTGATTATAAATACTTTAAATAAAGTGAGATATGTTTGCTCAAATGAATTCTAACTAATCAATTTTACAAATGATTCTATGTGGGGTTTTTAATGAAACACCTCTCGCCCCCACCCTTATCAACAAACATCCTGTAAACAGAAAGCTCAGGAAATTCTGATTCATATGCCTTCGTGCCAATGGTTAATGAGTCGAATTCTTCTGGATATTATAGTCATTAGCCAAACATACTCTAAGGGTGATTTTTCAGTAGCAGCTTATATGTTATTTTCATCCGATATTTGCACCTTATGGTAGAAATAGCTTGCAACATTTACCGGTAGTAATGATGTAAGTCTATGATTAGCGGAAAGTTGTGCTCGCACCATTCAGCTGAACCCACACACACGCTCGCAGCTGACGTAAAAATTATTCACATCGACCAGTGCGATCGCCGTGATGGCTGCTTGATAAGAGGCTGGCATATTCATTTGTATGAGGGGTGTTTCATGAAATTCCCTAAACACTGTTCATGATCCGCAATAGCAGGATTGTTGGGGCTTGGGCCGATAATACTTTCACACGAGCCAGACATGGGGTCGGTTCGGGAAATCAAACAAGGAGATCATTATGTGGACTAAACCAGCTGCTACCGAAATGCGTTTCGGTTTCGAAGTCACCATGTACGTGATGAACAAATAATTCATCTGCGTTCAGACAGCCCGGTTGTCCATCATGCATGGGCACCGGGTTTTTGTTTATCTAAAGCGCCTGAACGAGCCGATCACCACGCCCCACACTTCAAACTGCATGGGTGGCTGAATCAGGAGTGGCGCATAGCGGCCAGATGCGTTTGCAGGCATCAACTTTGGCGTGCCATCTGCTTGTTTGGCCAGCGTTTTAATGGTGAATTCACCATCTATCATCGCCAGCACAATATCACCGATCACTGCTGATTTTCCTCGATCTACCACCGCCTTGTCTCCCGGCATTAATCCCACTTCTATCATCGACTCACCTTGTATGGTGACAAAAAACGTTGAATCTGCCTGGTCAATCAAATAGGTAGTCGGATCCAAGCGCAGTTCAACATGATCATCGGCCGGAGAGGGAAACCCCGCCGGTACTTTTGATTGATAGAGCGGCAACGCGATCGCTTGTATTGGGTGTTCGAGCTGTGTAAAGGCGTGCGGGCTATCCAGCTGTTTGCGCTGTTGCTGCTGTCGGGCATAACGGCTAAGCTGTTGACTGAGTGCCGCTTTTTGGCTGACAGGCACGCGCATGACGGTGGTGGCTTCCTGATATACACCAGAGCCCGATTTGCGGCCTGCGCCCAACCGTTTGCCGCCTGCTTTTTTGGTTTGATGGTCATTCATTTGATTATTGTAACAAAAATCATAAATATAAAAAGCAGAGAAAGCGCCTGCATTCAGCAGGTATACTGTTGCGCTTTTAACGGATGAGTGTCGCATGGACTGGATACAACTATTTTTTGAGCAGTATGCGTTGTTCTGCCTGATTGGCGTGGTGGTCGGCGTGCTGTCTGGCTTGCTGGGCATAGGCGGCGGCATTGTGCTGGTGCCCATGTTGCATGCCATATTGGTGGCCAAGGGCTTCTCGGCCGATGCCGCCTTTCATATGGCACTGGCCACCTCGATGGCCTGCATCGTCTTTACTTCACTGTCCAGCATACTGGCGCATCATAAAAATCAGAATATCGTCTGGCCCTATGTCTGGGCCATGGTGCCGATGGCGTTTATTGGTTCGCTATTGGCAACCTTGGTGGCGATTCACCTCGATGCGTTTTATTTAACGCTGTTTTTTGCCAGCTTTACTTTTTTTGCTGCCATACAGTTGTTTTTGGACCGCAAACCGACGCAGCACAAAGTGCCCGGCAAGGTCGAGATCAGCCTGGTGTCGTTGTTGATCGGTGTGATTTCTGCGCTGGTGTCGATCGGGGGCGGTACGCTGACGGTGCCTTACCTGGCCATGCGCAATGTGTCGGTGAAGCAGGCGATCGGGACGTCAGCCGTATTGGGTTTTCCGATTGCGCTGGCGAGCACGGTGAGTTATCTACAAGATGCCGTGCGCCAAACGGCACATGCACCAGATTCGTTCGGCTTGCTCTATTTGCCCGCCATTATGCTGATTACCCCGCTCAGCGTGTTATTTGCCCCCGCTGGCGTGGCGCTGACCAAACGTTTGCCGGTCAAGGTGTTAAAGCGCATTTTTGCCGTCTTTTTGATGGGCGTGAGCCTCAACTTGCTGTGGTCACAGCTGTCTTAAACTCACTGCCGCAGGCAATAAAAAAACCGCCGTATACCGGCGGTTTTTTGTTCAACCTAACTTGCTTATCTTAATGACTTAAGACAAAGGCTGATTACTTGTTCATCACGTACATGGTTACTTCAAAGCCAAAACGCATTTCAGTAGCAGCTGGTTTAGTCCACATAATCATCTCCTTGAGTTATTTAATTAAGAACATCATGTTTGATGTGCTTGTATGACTCTCACTATACGCCGGTGTTTCAACACCACCCTGAAGCGAATCCGTAAAAGTGGCTCATGATTTTACGTAGTTTTGCGTCGCGTGATTTTTGTTGTCCTGCTGCGCTGGCAGCGTAAAATGCATACAACAACAAGTTGAAAAACGAGGGTATGACATGATGCAGCGTTTGCCGCGCTGGGTGGAGCTGGGCGGATGTTTACTGGCCATGAATGCGGGCTTTGTGAATGCTGTCGGCGTGCTGGGTTTTCGTCATCAGGCCGTGTCGCATCTGACCGGCATTTCTACTTTTTTCTCGATTGAAATCATGCAAGGGGATATCTTGCAAGTGCTGCATCTGCTCTGTGTGATGCTCTTTTTTGTGCTGGGCGCCATCATCAGTGGCATGGTCATCGGCCACGAGGCACTCAAGCTGGGCAGACAATATCACCTGGCATTATGGATAGAAGCAGGCTTGCTCACAGCGGCGGTGTTGTTACTTAATCAGGGCTGGCTCAGCGGCCAGTGGCTGGCTTCTGCCGCGTGTGGATTGCAAAATGCGATGACCAGCACCTTTAGCGGGGCAGTGGTGCGCACGACACATGTGTCTGGATTATTCACCGATATTGGCATTGCTTTCGGTCTGCGTTTACGTGGTCAAGCCGTCGATAGGCGACGGTTAACCCTGTATTTAATCCTGATTGGCGGTTTTGTGACTGGCGGCGTGCTCGGCGCTTATGCGTTTACGCAGCAGCAATTCAACGCCTTGTGGTGGCCGGTGTGTCATCTTGTCGGCTTGTCGGTGTTGTATTTTGGCATTGGCCGTCGCGCGCGACAAAGCATGGATGTTTGAGCCTCTATCACACAAAACTGTCACCGATTTGTAATACAATCAAGTTTAGAGTTTTTAACATTTCAAGAAGCCAAGGCTATGTCGATTCAAACTATCGCAACTCATCCTTTTTCTGACCAGAAACCAGGCACATCTGGCCTGCGTAAAAAAGTACGCGTATTCCAGCAAGCCCATTACCTGCAAAACTTTGTGCAGAGTATTTTTGACACGCTGGAGATTCCGGCCAATGCGACACTGACCTTGGGCGGGGATGGACGCTTTTTTAATAAAGAGGCGATCCAGGTCATTATCAAAATGGCGGCGGCCAATGGGTTTGCCAAGGTGCTGGTTGGCCAACACGGTATTTTGTCGACACCGGCTGCGTCTCATATCATCCGTAAATACCAGACTTTTGGCGGCATTATTCTCTCGGCCAGCCATAACCCGGCTGGGCCTGACGATGATTTTGGCATCAAATACAATACCAGCAACGGTGGCCCGGCACCCGAAAAAATCACCGATGCCATTTTTGCCAATAGCAAAAACATCACCCAATACACACTGGCTGATTTACCTGAAGTGGATTTGTCCAGCATAGGGGTGACCACGCTGGATGGGTTTGAAATTGAAGTCATTGACTCGGTGGCTGACTACGCTGCGCTCATGCAAAGCATGTTTGACTTTGCCGCGATTAAACGCTGGCTGGCTGCGGGCCACCGGTTGCAGTTTGATGCCATGCACGCCGTCACCGGGCCGTATGCCAAAGTGATTTTGGGTGAGCAGTTGGGCGCCCCGGCCAGCTGCCTGATGAACTGCGAGGTTTCTGAAACCTTTGGTGGCGGTCATCCCGACCCTAATCTGACCTATGCCGAAGAGCTGGTCAAGATTGCCTACGGCACGCAAGCGCCTGATTTCTCGGCCGCGTCTGATGGTGATGGCGATCGCAACATGATTTTGGGCAATCACTTTTTTGTCACGCCTTCTGATAGCCTGGCGCTGATCGCGGCCAATGCCAAACTGATTCCGGCCTATGCACAAGGCTTGGCTGGTGTGGCGCGCTCGATGCCAACCAGCGGCGCGGTTGACCGCGTGGCGGCCAAACTGGGCATAGATTGCTACGAAACACCCACCGGCTGGAAGTTTTTTGGCAACCTGATGGACGCTGGCCGTGTCACCTTGTGTGGCGAAGAAAGCTTTGGCACCGGCAGTGACCACGTACGTGAAAAAGACGGCTTGTGGGCAGTGTTGTGCTGGCTCAATCTGCTGGCGGTGACTGGCGAGAGCGTTGAGTCTTTGGTGCGTAAACACTGGCAAATTTATGGCCGCAATGTCTATTCGCGCCATGATTACGAAGGCGTGCCCACCGAGCAGGCCAATGCTGTCATTGCCCATATCAAGGCGCAATTTTCCAGCCTGCCAGGACAAGTGTTTGGCAGTTACACCGTGAAAACAGTCGATGATTTTAGCTATACAGATCCTGTTGATGGCTCCGTAAGTACCGGCCAGGGGCTGCGTATCTTGTTCGCTTGCGGCTCGCGGGTGGTGATTCGTTTATCCGGCACCGGCACTGAAGGCGCGACTATTCGCGTCTACCTCGAAGCGTTTACTGAAGATGCCGCGCAACAGCAGCTGGATGCACAAGAGGCGTTGGCAGAACTGATTACTGTGTCACACCAGATTTCACAATTGCCGCAGCTCACCGGCAGGCAGCAGCCAACGGTGATTACTTAGTAATTATCGCCACAGGGAAATGGCTGCATGACCATGATAAAACAAAGTATTCTCTGCCCGATGGTGTTATCTGCAGGCTTGCTGGCCTGCGGCGTCAACCCGGTGACCAAAGAGCGTGAGTTCCAGTTTGTCTCGCAAGACAAAGAGATCCAACTCGGCCAGCAAAACTACAGCCCGGCGCGCCAGTCGCAAGGGGGGGATTACACCTTGGATGCAGAACTCACTCGCTACGTGCAACAAGTGGGGCAAAAACTGGCAGCGGTCTCTGATCGCCCGGATCTGCCCTATGAGTTTGTAGTGCTCAATGACTCTGTGCCCAATGCCTGGGCGATGCCGGGCGGCAAAATCGCTTTTAACCGTGGCCTGTTATATGAGTTGCACAGTGAGGCGGAGCTGGCGGCTGTGCTAGGGCATGAAATTGTGCATGCGGCGGCGCGTCATGGTGCCAAAGGGATGGAGCGTGGCATGTTTATGCAAGGCGCCATGCTAGCGGTGGGCCTCGCGACGCGTGACTCTAATTATGCCAACTTGGTGGTCGGTGGCGCGCAATTTGGCGGGCAGTTAATCACCAGCAAATATGGCCGGGATGCCGAATCAGAGTCGGACCACTATGGCATGAAGTACATGAAACTGGCTGGCTATGACGTGGCCGCCGCAGTAACCTTGCAAGAGACGTTTGTACGTTTGAGTGAGGGCAAGCGGCAAGATTTTATCACTGGCTTGTTTGCCAGCCATCCGCCGTCGCAAGAACGTGTAGAAGACAACAAAAAAACGCTGGCAGAATTAGGCGCTGGCGGTGACATGGGCAAAGACGTTTACGCGCAAAAAGTGGCCAAACTGATGGCGACGCGCGAAGCGTATAAAGCCTATGACGAAGGCAAAGCCGCCTTGCAAAAAGGCGATGCAGAAAAAGCCAAAACCCTGGCCAAAAAAGCCATCAGTATCGAGCCTCACGAAGCGCGTTTTCAGGAGTTGTTGGGGGATATTGCGCTGACCAAAAAGAACACCACTGAGGCGCTGGCGTTTTACGATAAGGCGATTCAGATGCAGCCTGACTATTTCAAGCCTTATGTCCAAAGCGGGATTGCGCTGTTTAACGATGGCAAAAAAGAGCAGGCTGAGCCTTTCTTGAAAAAAGCCAATGCCTTGCTGCCAACGGCGCCTGGCTATGCTTTGCTTGGCCAGATTGCCGAAGGCCGCGGTGAAACCTCACTGGCTTTACAGCACTACCAACTCGCAGCCAGCTCAGATTCTGAAATCGGTAAAGAAGCCGCTGGCCGTGCCATGCGCATCGATTTGCCACGCAACCCCGCGCGTTATTTGCCGTCAGGCCCGCTGGCGGATAACACCGGCATGGTGTATGCCGCGGTGCAGAACAATAGCAGCGTACCAGTTGGCCGCGTGCAGGTGCGTATGTTGCAATACGATAACCGCGGACGTTTGGTCGACCAGACGCGATCCATGCTGATTACCGGCGGTATCGCACCGGGTAAACGCGGCTCGGTGGCGACTGGCGTGCGTATCCAGGACCAGGCGGCATTGCAATTCTTCCGCGTCGTGGTCGAAGGCGCCGAGCTGGCAAAGTAATTGATTAAACAAAGATAGTTAGTGATGGCTACTCAAGATACCTGCTGTTCCGTTTCCCCCTACTTTGAGATTCACCCAGGCAAAGCCGCTGCTTTTCGGGCTATCTGCGAGAAGTATGTGGCATGGTCAGCACGCGAGTCTGGCTGTTTGTATTATGGCTTTAGCTTTGATGGTGACCTCGCGCATTGCCGCGAAGGCTTTGAAAATGCCGCGGCCTTGTTAGCACATCTTGAAAACCTGCGCCCGATTTTGCATGAGATGGGCGAAGTGTCTCAGATGGTGCGCATTGAGGTGCATGGGCCTGAGGCTGAATTAGCCACATTGCGTGCACCCCTGGCCGGGCTGAACCCGCAGTGGTTTGTGCTGGAATATGGCGTCAGAAAGTAGTGCATGGCGTTGCTGCTAAAAATCTGCTAATGTCACGCCGGATTGGATTAACCAATCTTTACTTAATAATTTGAAAGAATAACAATGAATATCAAAAGAAGAGTTGCCAGCGCCCTGTTAGTGGCGTTAGCGATGACTGCGGCTGGTTGCTCAACCATGCAAGATGTGGTTAAAGTGAAACAAAGCGGTGCTGAAGGCACCACCAAAAACTATGCCGTGACAGAAGCGCAAGCTTGGGAAATCGCAAAAACCGTCTTCAGATGGGAAGGCGCTGACGCGATTGAAGAGCATAGAGACCAGCACTATATGCTCACCAGCAGTGGCGTGAATCTGGTGTCATGGGGCGCGGTGATGGGTGCCTGGGTAGAACCGGTCAAAGATGACGACACGAAAGTGACTGTGGTGACCAAGCGCCGTGTGACAGTGAATGTCGCCACAACCTTAACTGAAACGACATTCCATAAACGGTTTGCGCAAGCGGTGGCCCTTGTCAAACAAGGTAAGCCATTACCTGCTGAGGCACCATAATCGCTGGCGCGTGGGCAAACCGCTTGCTCACGCGTATTACTCACCATCCCGTATGGTCATCACACCACGATACAAGCGTACATCCATTCGGCCTAAAAAGCTCATGCCAAGCAAGGCATCACCTTCCAGCCCCGGCGAAATCGTCGCGGCGACATCATGCGCAACCACTCCGCCCAATTGCACGGTTTTTAAACGCACCAGGTAAGACACGGCATTGCCGTTAGCGGTGTGCGTGTTAATCGCATCGCGGCTGGCCAGGCCTAAACGGTCAGCAACACTTTGTGAAATGGCCACGCCGGTGGCGCCGGTGTCTACCAGCACGCGTACGCGTTCGCCGTTAATCAGCGCCTCGGCACTGTAGTGGCCATCTGGCCCGCGCTTGAGGCTGACCACTTGTTGCTGGCCGATTTGTTCCAGGGTGTTGGGGTGTTGCACGCGGTCGACTAGCAACCAGACCAATGCAGCAAGGCCCAGCCAGATCACGGTGTAGAGCAGGCCGCGCCCGCGCGCGTAGAGTCGTTGAGTAGCATGTCCCATGCTCATTCAATGGTGGCTTAAAACGGAAATTTCAAGTCTGGATTGGCGTGGCGGATGACTTGTTTAAACGCCAGTTGAATGCGGCCTAATGCCGCCTCGCTCTCTGCTTCAAAGCGCAGCGTGAGGACTGGCGTGGTGTTTGAGGCGCGAATCAGGCCAAAGCCATCAGCATATTCCACACGCAAGCCATCAATCGTGATGACTTCAAGGGCATCTGCAAATTGTGCCGATTGTTGCAGCGTGGCGATCAAGGCGTGCGGTTCGCCTTCTTGCATGGCAATCTGTAATTCGGGGGTGTTGAGGCTGTCGGGCAAGGCTTCGAGCACTGCGCTGGCATTGGGGCTGTGGCTGACGATTTCTAGCAGGCGTGCTGCGCTATACAGGCCATCATCAAAGCCAAACCAGCGGGGCTTACCTTGCCTGGCATCGTTAAAAAACAGGTGGCCGGAGAGCTCGCCACCGATGGCGGCACCGGTTTCTTTGATTTTGGCTTTCATTAATGAGTGGCCGGTTTTCCAGATCACTGGTTTGCCGCCGTGCTCACGGATAAACGGTGATAAATGGCGTGTCGACTTCACGTCAAACACTACCTTGCTGCCTGGCTGTTTTTGCAGCACGTCTTCTACAAATAGCATCAGTTGGCGGTCACTGCGGATAATCTGGCCGGACTTAGTGACCACACCCAAACGATCGCCATCGCCATCAAAGGCAATGCCTATTTCGGCTTCACCGGTCTGTAATGTGTGTATCACATCTTGCAGGTTTTTCGCATCGACCGGGTCTGGATGGTGGTTGGGGAAGTGTCCATCTACCTCACAAAACAAAGGCTCAACCTCGCAGCCCAATGCTTTAAACAGCGCCGGTGCATAGGCGCCTGCGACACCGTTACCACAATCCATCACCACCCGCATCGGGCGTGCCAGTTGAATGTCAGAGACGATGGCCGCCTGATAAGCTGGATATATCTCGTAGAACGATTGCTTGCCGGGTTGTGCGGGCTGTGCAAATTGTTGCTGGGTAATGCGTTGTTTGAGTGCCTGTATGGCCTCACTGCTGAGGGTTTCACCCGCAATCACCATTTTGAGACCATTGTAGGCTGGTGGATTATGGCTGCCGGTCATCATGACGCCACTGCTGGTTTCGCTGAGGTAGTGCGCTGCAAAATACAGCATAGGGGTGGTGACCATGCCCAAGGCAATCACATTGGTGCCGGTGTCTACAATGCCGGTCGTCAGTGCCGCGGCCAGGGTGGGGCTGGATAAACGGCCGTCATAGCCGACACACAGGCTGTGTTCGCCACGTTCTTGCGACAGGGAGCCTAGCGCCAGGCCGATCTGATAAACAATGTCTTCTGTCAGCGTCTCGCCGACGATACCGCGAATATCGTAGGCTTTAAAAATGGACGCTGGCAGAAAAGTAGTCATTTACTCGGCTTCTTCTATCCAGGCCAGTTGAATCGCCTCGAGGATTTTTTCGCCGCAATGAGAAGGCTCGTCGTCAAAGCCATCCAGTTCCATGACCCATTGCATCAGGTCGGTAAAACGGATGGTTTTCGGGTCAACGTCGGGCAATTTATCATACAGGTCTTCAGCGATACGCTGGCTGTCAGTCCATTTCATTACAATCGGCTCCATGTGCAAATGAGGGTGTTAAACCGCATTATAACTGACAGTGTGCATCGGATTTGACAGAATCGGCCTACAGGTGTGTCAGTCAGGCAGGACTAGCCAAGCCCGTCCATCATTGTCATCATAACAAGCTATGAATGAGAACGACATCACCACAAAAAAAACCATACCGATGAGCAACTGGATTACGGGCACTGTGTTGGCTGTTGTGCTGGCGGTGATTGCCTGTGAAATCGCCGGTTGGCCGTTTTTGCGGCAGCCCTTGCAACAATTGATGCAGGATAAATTACACCGCACTGTCGAGATCGAGCGCCCATTTCGCTTGCAGTTGCTGGGCGGCATTCACCTGCAAGTGGGTGGATTGAAATTGTCGGCACCAGAAGGCTTTGACGCGCCTTATTTTATTGATGCACATGGCCTGGATCTGGCACTGCGTTACCGTGATCTATGGTCGCTCAAAGAAAACGACCCTTATCGCATTGCCGCGATTCGCGCGGATCAGCTCAATGCCTACCTGCTGCGCCGCGCAGACCAGCATGCAACTTGGCAGTTTGAACTGGATGATAGCAGTCCGCCACGGCCGTTTCCGCTGATCGAACAATTGGCGGTGAATCAGGGCCAGGCCAAAGTCACCGACGCTGTGACTGACGCCCAACTGGCGCTGACTTTTTTTACCGAAGAAGGGGCGCATCTGGCCACGCCGGAATCGCGGTTGAAGATTCATGGTCAGTTTCGCAAGCGCCCGCTACAGGGCGAGTTGGTTACGCAAGGCTTTTTGCCGGTGGCGACCCAGGGTAGCCAGTCGCCACCGATTAACTCTCAGGGTTGGTTGAAGTATGGCGCGGTCAACGCGCAATTTCGGGGGGCAGTCTATGACTTGTTTGGCACGCAACGCGTGAAAGGCAAGGTGGATGTGAAAGGCACATCGCTGGCAGACGTCGGCGATTTGCTGGACCTGACCTTACCACGTACTGCCGCCTTTAAAGTCAGTGCCGAGATTGAAAAAGGCATTGATCAGTGGCAGGTGAATATTCCTTCTGCCCATATTGGGCGCAGTCGTTTGTCCGGGCAGTTTGTGTATGACTTTGCCCCCGAAACGCCCATGCTGCGTGGCAAGCTACAAGGTGCGTTGCTGATGCTGGCCGATTTAGCGCCCGCGTTTGGTGCAAGCCAGGGGAGTTCTGCCGCCAAAGCGCATCCCGGTAAGCTGTTCCCTGACGAATCGTTGGATTTTAGTACCTATGGGCGTATGAATGCCGATATTGATGTGCATCTGGATGCGGTGGATTTAGGCAATGCCTTTAAGCAGCGTATTGCACCTTTAAAGCTGCGCTTAACCCTGAATAAACACAAACTAAGCCTGGCTGAACTCGAAGCCAGTACCGCACAAGGCACGCTCACCGGTGCTTTGAGTATTGATGCTCATGACGCCACTAATACTGACTTATCCCCGCCACCTGCGCCTGAGTGGGATATTCAATTGGCAGTGCGCGATATTCGCCTGGAGCAATGGCTAAAGGTGACACCAGAGAATAAGGTGGCTGATGACAAAGTCTCGCCAACCAAACCTTCTTCAGCCAAGCCTGCGTCAACCAGTCAGGCGCCAGCGTATATTTCAGGCAAGTTAAACGGCAAAGCCAGCTTGCAAGGGCGCGGACGCTCTACGGCGGCGTTACTTAAATCACTGGATGGCCAGTTGGCGCTGATGGTGCGCCAGGGTGAAATTTCGCATCTGCTGGTCGAGGCTGCAGGCCTGGATATTGCGCAAGCTATTGGCGTGCTGATGAAAGGTGATCAAGCCCTGCCTATGCAATGTGCGGCCATGGGCTGGCATGCCAAGCAAGGCGTGCTGACGCCAGAGGCAGCCTTGATTGATACGCCAGTCACCACTGTGAATGTGCAAGGCGAGATCAATCTGGGGCAGGAATTGCTTAACCTCAAATTGCAAGCCAGCCCCAAAAACTTCTCCCCTTTTACCGTGCGTTCTCCCATCCTGGTCACCGGCCCGTTTGTGGATCCCAAGGTGTCGCTGAGCCCCGGCCCGATTGCCGCGCGCCTGGCTGGTGGGGTGTTGCTGGCATTAATTAATCCTTTTGCGGCGATTCTGCCTTTTCTTGACCCTGGCAGTGCCTCAGAGGTGACGGATGAAGGTTGTCAGCAGACGCTGCAACAATTAAAAGCGCGTAAACACTAATGGCCTGTGTTGGATTATGGCAAAAAAAGAACCCAACCGAAGTTGGGTTTAGGGAGCGATTTTGGAGATATACGCTTACGG
>Ga0066464_1000460_pt1 | contig 16504 bp, 17 predicted proteins | sample LakWasMe94_HOW11_2_FD_59583 | JGI IMG/M metagenome (GOLD analysis project Ga0066464, IMG submission 59583) | Freshwater sediment methanotrophic microbial communities from Lake Washington under simulated oxygen tension - Sediment Metagenome 94_HOW11 | ecosystem: Environmental > Aquatic >...
TCCGTTGCATCTCAACTCTCCTTGCCAAACAAGCCTGCAGGTCGCACCAGCAGCACCAGCACCATGATCAGAAACACCACCGTGGACGACGCCTCGGCGTAAATCAACTTGGTTAACCCCTCGATCAGCCCCAGCCCTAGCGCCGTGGTCACCGTGCCCAGCGTGGAGCCCAGACCGCCTATCACCACCACGGCAAAAACGATGATCAGCAGGTTGGAGCCCATGAGCGGGTTGACCTGCAGCACGGGGGCCGCTAGCACCCCTGCAAAGGCGGCCAGAGCCACGCCAAAGCCATAGGTCAGCATCACCATGCGCGGCACATTCACCCCAAAGGTCTCAACCAGTTTTGGGTTCTCGGTACCGGCGCGCAGCAATGCGCCCAGTCGGGTACGTTCGATGACGAACCAGGTAACCGCACAGACCGCAACAGAGGCCACCACTACCCACGCCCGGTAGGTAGGCAGCATCATGAAGCCCAGATCCAGCACTGAACCCAGCGCCTCGGGCACTGGGTAGCTCTGCCCTGACACGCCATAGGCGGTGCGGAACGCGCCCTCTACCACCAGCGTGAGGCCGAAGGTGAGCAACAAGCCATACAGATGGTCCAACTGGTAAAGCTTGCGCAGCAGCGTGCGCTCGAACGCCACACCCAAGGTGCCGACCACCAAGGGCGTGAGTACCAGCGCGAGCCAATAGCTGACTCCCAGATAGTTCAGTCCCATAAAGGCCGCATAAGCCCCTACCATGTAAAAGGCGCCGTGCGAAAAGTTGATGATGTTCAGCAAGCCGAACACAACTGCCAGTCCCAACGAAAGCACGGCATAAAACGCTCCATTGACCAAGCCCAGCATGAGCTGGCTGGCCAGGACCACAACGGGAAATCCGAAAATCTCATCCATGGCTCACACCCCGATCAATTCGTGCAGCAGGTCGGCTTTAGCGTCGAGCTCCTGCACCGCGAAGTGCTCGACGATCTGGCCATGCTCCATGACATAAAAACGGTCCGCCATCGACCGGGCGAACTCAAAGTTCTGCTCTACCAGCAAGATGGTGTAGCCGCGCCGCTTGAGTTCCATCAGGGCCTCAGCGATCTGGTCCACGATGGCGGGGGCCAGGCCTTCCGAGATTTCGTCAAGCAGCAACAGGCGAGCACCACTGCGCAGAATGCGGGCCAACGCCAACATCTGCTGCTCCCCACCCGATAAGCGGGTGCCCTGGGTATTACCGCGGTTCGCGAGGTTGGGGAACAGGCGGTAGACCTCATCGACCGACAGGGGAGTGCCCCCCGGTAGCGGCGGGGGCAGCATCAGGTTTTCGTGCACCGACAGGCTCGCAAAAATGCCGCGCTCCTCGGGGCAATAGCCCACGCCCAAACGCGCCACCTCGAAAGTCTGCAAGCCCATGGTTTCGACGCCCGCGATGCACACGGAGCCCTTGCGCACACCGGTCAGTCCGAGGATAGCGCGCAAGGTACTGGTGCGCCCCGCACCATTGCGCCCTACCAGCGTGACCAACTCGCCCCGGTTGACGTTCAGATTCACGCCATGCAACACATGCGATTCGCCATACCAGGCATGCAGGTCGGTGATGGTTAGCAATGCCTCAGACATGAGCCGCCTCCTTGCTCTGTTTCCCACGGCCCATGTAGGCCTCGCGCACGCGTGGGTCTGCTGCCACCTCTTCATAGCGGCCCTCCGTAAGAATCTGACCGCGCTGCATCACCGTGATGCGGTCACAAATGCCCGCAACCACCTTCATGTTGTGCTCCACCATCAGCACCGTGCGTCCTGCCGCCACTTTCTTGATGAGTTCGGTCACGCGGCCTACGTCTTCGTGGCCCATGCCCTGCGTGGGTTCGTCCAGCAGCATGACCTGGGGTTCCAACGCCAGCGTGGTGGCCAGCTCCAGCGCCCGCTTGCGCCCATAGGGCAGATCAGCGGCACGCACGTCGGCCTGGTCTGCCAGGCCCACAGCGTCCAGTGCCTGCATGGCGCGACCGTTGAGTGCATTAAGTGCGCGCTGGTGGCGCCAGAACTTGTATGTCAATCCCAGCGAGCGCTGCAGTCCCAAGCGCACGTTCTCCAGCGCGCTCAGATTGGCAAACACCGAGGAAATCTGGAACGAGCGCACCAGTCCCCGGTTCACCAGATCCTGCGGTGCGGTGGCCGTGATGTCCTGACCGTCAAGGAATATGGCCCCCGCCGTGGGGGGCAAAAACTTTGTCAGCAGGTTGAAGCAAGTGGTCTTACCAGCGCCGTTAGCGCCAATCAGTGCGTGGATATGACCGCGCCGGATGCTCAGATTCACGTCGCCGACGGCGACGAAACCGTTGAACTCCTTGCGCAGTCCTTTGGTCTCAAGAATGATGTCCGTTGCCATGGCATTCAACGCGCGGCCGCGCCCATCAGGTGAAAGGAAAGCAGGCGCTCCACAGCGTGGGCACACTCGAGCAGCGCACGGTCCTGGTGAGCGGTCTGCATCAACATCAGCCCCACAGGGGCCTCGCCCGGTGGATGGCAGGGCAAGGAGATCGCGCAGCCATCCAGGAAGTTGACCACCGTCGGATTGCGCAGCGCCAGCAGATTCAGGCGGCCGAACTCGGCATCGTCATCGCAGTCGCTCACCAGCGGCGCGACGATGGGCACGGTGGGTGCGATCAGCGCGTCAAAGCCAGCAAAGCGGTGGGCTACGCGCTGAATGAAGCCGGCCCGCTGCGCTTGCAGCTGACGGTAGTCGGCGTCGTCCATGGTTCGGCCGCGCAGAATGCGCACGGCCACGCGCGGGTCGTACTCGGTGGCGCGGGTCGCCAGGCAGTCCGCATGGTCGCGATAGCTCTCATAGGCGGGGAAACCGCCCTTGTGGTTAAACCCCGGCAGCTCCAGCAGTTCCGGAAGCGGAACGGGTTCAATGCGCACACCCTGGTGCGACAGGCTGGACAGTGCCTGTTCGTAAGCTCGCGTCACCTGTGCGTCCATGCCATCCGTCACATAGTCCATCACCAGCCCCAGGCGCAGGGGCGATTTCGTCGCTTGGCCTAAGGGCTGCCATGTCTCACCGGCGAGGACTGCATCCAACGCCGCACAGCATTCCACCGTGGCGCCCAGAGAACCCACTGTGTCCAGAGTGGGCGACAGCGGGAAGGTGCCCGCCAGCGGAATGCGCGCGGCCGTGGGCTTGAACCCAGTCAGGCCGCAGAACGCCGCCGGAATACGGGCAGACCCTCCCGTGTCCGTCGCCACAGCCGCCAGCGCCATGCCATCGCTGACTGAAACAGCAGCCCCCGAGGAAGACCCTCCAGGGATGCGCCCATGCACGCGGTCGTAGGGGTTGAGCGGTACGGGGTAATGCGGATTCAGCCCCAGACCCGAATAGGCGAACTCGGTCATGTTGGTGCGCCCCACGATCACCGCGCCCGCAGCGCGCAGGCGCTGCACCACCACGGCATCCTGCGCGGCAGCAGGTTCGCTCGCCCGCACACGTGATCCGGCCCGCGTGGTTTCTCCCGCCACATCGAAGAGGTCTTTGACCGACACCGGAATGCCCGCCAACGGACTGCCTCGCCGGCCCATACGCAGCCGCTCCTCGTCTGCCGCGCGCGCTGCAGCCAGGGCCTCCTGTGCATGCACACGCATAAAGGCCCTCGGCCCTTGTCCCGCCGGATCGGCAATCCGATCCAACGCCGCGCGGGCCAGTGCCACCGCCGTTGCCTGGCCGCACTCCAACGCTTCTCCCGCCTGCCGTACTGTCATCATCAGCGCCTCGCTACTGCTACTGGTTAGGGAATCTCCGCGCGGGCCCCGCACATTGCGAGGCCCGCATCTTTCTCAACAATCAATTGGGGTAGTAGTGCAGCTCCACCAGCACGCAGCCGCCTTCGGACTTAAAGGGGCCATGGAAGGCGCCGGGCGGACGGCATGCATAGGTGTGCGGTTTGAAGGGGGTGCCGCCATTGCCCTGCTCATCGTTGCCAACGGTCAGGTCGCCTTCGACCAGGTACACCTCTTCCCAGTAGTCGTGCACAAAGGGCGCGGTGGTGTACACGCCGGGCTTGAAACGCAACAGGCGCGTGCGAAAACCTTCCTTTCCGGCTTCATCGAGGTGGCCAGAAAGAATTTTTTCTTCGATACCTGCAGGGTAGCCAGGTGGGGGCGCCCAACCCTCTGCGCCCATGTCCACAGGAAAGAACTCGCTATGGCTTTTGCTCATCTTCATGGTGAAACTCCTTTTGGTCAGTCAAAAAATTCAATCCGCAACAGGCAGACTGCGCACGTCATAGGCATGGCGCAAGCTGCGGCCCAGCACGGGGTCTTCCAGTTCGATCTCAAAGCGCTCGCCCCCTGCCAGTGGCCCCATCACGGGCAAGGTTCCGCAGAACATCGCCGCGTTGTCCGGTAGCGCGGCGGCGCCCCCCGAAAGACGCTCCATCAGGTCATGCGGATCGCGCATGCGGGTCACGGGGCCTTCCTGGTACAGCAAGCGCTCTCCACCTCGGGTCACCCAGGAACGCAAAACCAGCCGGTCCCAGTGCCCCAGCACCTCTTCCAACGGCCACAGGCTCTTGCTGATCGGCTTGGGGCACACCTGCTTGGACACCGTCACGCCGTAGGCTTCGACCTTGCGGTCCGTGTGGTCAGACCCCACGCCCACGTACAGCCTGCCGTCGATGGAAAAGACGACGAACTCCACCTCGCCGCTGGAGTCGCTGCCAACAACTTCGATCAGTGGTTCTTGCGTCAGCAATGCGGCCCCCAGCAGGTAGAACATAGGCACGGCACGCGGGCGAGCAACACCCAGCGCCGCCAGCTCGGCGATGTGGTGTTCGATAGCAGAGGGATCACGCCCGGTCCATCCGGCCACGATCAGTTGCGAAATTTGCGCGGGCAAAGCTTGCCCCGCCACATCAAAAGTGGCACTCATGGCATATCTCCAGAAGTTGAAATGAAAGGGAAGTCGCTAAGTGGCGTCAGCCAAATCCCGCCAGCACCATGTCCGACAGGCTGCTGTCCGGCGGAGGGGCGCCGAAGTCCCCTCCCCAATAAGTGCCGTACCGTCCCCGGTGGAAAGCCAGCGGCGGCGCTTCGGGACCTGCATGTAGTGCAGTGACCTGCCCGATGATGATCAGGTGGTCTCCGCCGGGGTAATGCACGAAGCGCTGGCACTCCAGGCTCACGGCCGCCCCCGCGATGACAGGGCAACCATTGCCCCCCACGCCGTGGGCCACGCTCGCCCAGGGGTTGGAAGAGGGACGAGCAAACGCATTCGATACGGATTGCTGTGCGGCCGTCAGGATGTTCATGGTGAACTGCTGCGCCTGCTCCCAGATGGCATAGGCATTGGCGTTATTGAGCAGGCAGAAAAGCACCAGCGGCGGGTCGAGCGAGACAGAGGTGAACGAATTCACCGTCACTCCGACCTTCTGGCCTTCAGGAGTGGTCGTGGTGACGACGACAACGCCAGTGGTGTAGTGCCCGAAGGCATTGCGCAGACTGCGCGGGTCAAGGACGGTGCTCATGTGTGGCTCCGGGCGTGGTGCTACCTGCTCAGGCAGAAGGCATCTCGTAATCGGACAGGAAACCGTCTACTTGCTGGACCGCCCGATCCCAATCGTAGGTACGGTAGGAGTAACCGCGCGTGACCACGTTGGCACCGCCATAGAACATTTCGTACTGAAGGTGGCGTGATCCGAACTCCGAACCCACCGCGTCCCAAGCCAGCTTGAAGAGTTGCACGCGGCCCACGTGGTCCACGACAGGCGAGCGCTGCGTCTTGGCCACGTAAGGCGCCACTTCGGGGCTGTTCAGATCGCGGTACGACGAGGGCAGCATGATCATGCCGCCACCTGACAACTCGCGAATCTGCGTGAGCAGCTTGGGATAGAGCTGCTGAGTAATAACCATGGCCGAATACAGCATTTGCCGATTGGGGATGTAGTACTTGCCGTACTGCGTGCCGGCCGCCTCCATGCCATGCAGCAACCCTTCGACCATGCCCACTTCGGCAGCAATTTGGCCCAGGGCCTCCTGCACTTGCGGGAACTTGATGACGCCATTGATCTCAGCGATCTTGCGCGCCAGCCCTAGCAGAAAACGCGATTTCACCGTAAAGCGCACCTGGCACTGGTAGTTCTGGTACAGGTGCGTTGGTGCCACGTGCCACTGCGCCTGTGCCATTTGCACGTTGTTGTGCACGAACACACGCTCCCATGGCACCTTGACTTCGTCGAAGTAGATGATGGCGTCGTTCTCATCAAAACGGCTGGCCAGGGGGTTGTCGAACACCGACACCGCCGATGCCTCGTAGGACTTGCGGGAGAACAGTTTCACACCCTTGGCGCCCAGCGGGATGCAGGCAGAGAAGCTCATACTCTCCTCACCCGGCTTGAGCGGCGCCATGGCCCCCACGAACACCTCATTGGACATGGGCGATGCCGTGCCCAGCATCTTGGCCCCCTTGATGGTGATGCCTTCGGCATCCTCATCCACCACGCTGGCAATCAACCCTTCGGCCTGCTCGCCCGCGTCCTTGCCTCGGTCGGCCTGGGGGTTGACGATGACATAAGTCAGATAAAGGTCACGGTCACGTGCGTATTCGTAGTAGTCCTGCAAGGCCCCGGCGCGCTTTGCGTCGTAACGCTCGAACACATCCATGCCCATGACCATGCCCGAGATGCACGAGGCCACGTGGTCGGGTGAGCGCCCCAGGAAGCCGCAGGTCTGCTCGGCCCAGGACTCCAAGGCTTTGCGGCGCTCCACCAGCTCCGCGTAGGACGTCGGCAGTTGCCACATGCGGTTCACGCGGTCGCCGGTCTTGGGTGACACGAAGGTCATGCGCTCCAGGTTCTCGGGCCGGGCCTGGTAATCAAAAAGCCCTGCCGCCGATTGGATGGCCTGGCTGAATGCCGGGTGGTCCACGTGGTTGTCTACGCGCTGACCGTCGATGTACACCACGCGGCCGTCGCGCAGGCTGTCCAGATGCTGTTGTCCGTTCTTGACCATGATGGGCTCCTTGGGAATGAATCGAATGCGATGTGTCAGAGCTTGCAGCCGCTCTTGTTAAGGGGGATGAATGCCTGGGAGCCTGGAATGACAGCCTTGACGTCGTAGTAATCCCAGGGCTCTTTGGACTCGGAAGGTTTCTTCACCTCCACAAGCAGCATGTCGTGCACCATGCGGCCGTTGGGCTGGATGCGGCCATTGGTGGCAAAGAAGTCGTTGATGGGTGTCTCGCGCATCTTGGCCAGCACCACCTTGGGGTCCTTGCTGCCTGCGGCCTTGATCGCATTCAGGTAATGCATGGTGGACGAGTAGACGCCCGCATGCACCATGGTGGGCATGCGCCTGGTCTTCTCATAGAAGCGACGCGACCAGGCGCGGGTGGTTTCGTTGAGATTCCAGTAAAAGCCCGTAGTCAGCAGCATGCCCTGCGCATGCTGCAGGCCCACGCTGTGGATGTCGGAAATGAAGACGTGCAAGCCTGCCAGAGTCTGCTTGCCAGATTTGCGCAACCCGAACTGCTCGGCCTGCTTGACGGCGTTGACAAAGTCGCCGCCCGCGTCTGCCAGACCGATCACCTTGGCCTTGGAGCCTTGCGCCTGCAGCAGAAAGGCCGCTAGGTCCGATGCATTGATGGGGTGGCGCACGGCGCCCGCCACCTTGCCACCACGCAGTTTGACGGCGTCCGTCGCGTCTGCCTCAAGGGCATGGCCGAGGGCATAGTCCACCGTCAGGAAGAACCAGCTATCCAACCCCTGCGCCATCAACGCATTCACGGTGGTAGCTGAAAGCGCGTAGGTGTCATAGGTGTAGTGGATGGTGTTGGGCGAACAGGCCTCGCCCGTCAGCTTCGATGTGCCACCGCCGTTGACGATGACCACCTTGTTCTTCTGGCGCCCCACATCGGAAACCGCCAGCGCGACGGACGATGGCAACAAGTCCGTCACCATGTCGACACCCTGTACATCGAACCATTCACGGGCCTTGTTGGCGGCGATGTCGGCCTTATTCTGGTGGTCGGCCTGCAGTACCTCAATGGGCTTGCCCAACACCTTGCCCCCGAAATCCTCTACCGCCATGCGCAGGGCCACGGCAGAGCCTTGTCCACCAATGTCGGAGAACAGAGAGGTCATATCGGTGAGCACACCGATCTTCACAGGGCCATCAGTTACTGGCTGCGCCCAGGCCGCTGGCACGGGCAAGGCGAGCGCAGCCGCCGACATGAGGGTTCTGACGCAGTTGAGTGCAGTTCGCATGAAATTCTCCTTGGGTTGCTCGGCTCACTTGATGCATATCATCAAATTAGCTAAGTTATTTAGCTATGTTGATTACCATAATTGACAAAGAGAGCGAACCATGGCATGTGTTAGCGCACCTCATGCGCCTTCACAGACATAGAAGAATGGTCAACGCGGAGCCTGGATCTGCAGCGCGCCTAAAGTGCTTCGACCAAAGGCGCGGCATGTAGCTGGGGCCGGACAAACAAATTAGGTATCGCTATGTCAGGCTGCTTTGCGCAGCAAACGAAAGAGCATTGAGTCGCCACGCATAGCGGACGCTTTGACGGCCCGGAGCATTGCCCCCCCGAAAACATGGCTCATCGGGAATACTGTTAGTGCCGATGCAAAACTGACCAGCTGGGGGGGTGGATAAAAACTTGGACTGGTTTTATGTCGCAAGTCCAAGGCTCACTCGGTACTCGATGGGTAAGCGGCCAGCCATGCCATCTTGACGGCGATGCCGACGCCCTTCAGTAGCCGTTGATCTCGTCAACCGTGTCCCCGCCGTCGTAGAACTTCCCGATGGCTTTGTCCAGCCGCCTGAGCAACGCGTTCAGCGTCTCACCTTCCCGACGAACCAGCATGGCCACGCTGTTGTGACCATCGGCTGCAGTGGCCGCGCATTTGATCGGGTAGATCGCACCAATGGTGATGTCGCCGCCATCGTCGATGAGTGCTTCAATGTTCTTCATGCGAAGGCATTTTCGCCGTCTGCTGCAGGGCTCCAGCGATGCGGCAGCAACTCATCAATCCGGTGGTTCGGGTGCGCTTGCAGGCGCTCCAGCATGTCCTTGAGGTATCTCCACGGATCGTGCCCATGCAGCTTGGCCGACTGCACGAGGCTCATCACCATGGCGGCCCGCTGGCCGGCCAGTTCGCTGCCACAGAAGAGCCAAGCTTTGCGTCCCATAGCCCATGGACGCATCAGGCGCTCGACATGGTTGTTGTCGATACTGACGTCACCATCGTGCAGGAATCGGCCCAGCGCCTCCCAGCGCTTGAGGCTGTAGTCCAGGGCAGCGGCGATGCCCCCACCATCCGCCACACGGGTTCTCTCCAGGCGCAACCACGCATGCAACCCGTCCCACAGCGGCTGTGCGTGCAACCTTCGTAGTGCCAACCGATCCACCGGTGTCATCTCGCGCGCTTGCTGCTCGATCCGGTACAGCGCGGCCATGCGCTGGATGGCTTGTGTGGCCACCGGGCTTGCATGGGCCTTGGCCAGTTCATCGAACTTGCGGCGCGCATGCGCCAGGCATCCAGCCTCTGTGCGTCCTTCTGAGCGCAACACCGCGTCGTACGCCTTGTAGTCGTCACAGGTGATGGTGCCGCACCAGCCTTGCAGGAACGCCATTGGATACTTTGCGCCACGGCCTGCGCAGAAGTCGTAGATCACGCCAGGCGTGTGGTCGTGCTCGCCTCGGGCATACGCCCAGATGTAGGCCTTGATGGTCTTGCCTGCCCCGGGGTCGAGCATCCTCACCGGCGTTTCATCGGCGTGCAACACCTGCGCACCCAGCACGAACGCACGATGCGCGTCGTACAGCGGCTGCAGGCTGGCACCGGCAGCACCAGACCAGGCGGCCAATGTGGAACGCGGCGTATGCACTCCAGAGCGGGCATTGATCTGTTCTTGGCGGTAGTAGGGCAGATGGTCCACGAAGCGGCTGACCAGTGTGTGTGCGAGCAGCCCCGATGTCGGCATGCCCTTGTCGATGATCTGAGGCTCGACGGGCTCTTGCACCAGTAGCTGGCAGCACTTGCAGGCCCACTTGCCGCGCACGTGGCGCTGCACGAAGAACTCAGCCGGAACGATATCCAGCCGCTCGCTCACGTCTTCGCCAATACGCACCATTGCCCGGCCGCACTCAGGCGATGGGCATGTGATGTCCTCGGGTTCGTGACGGTATTCGACGCGGCGCAGGTGTTCTGGCAGCATCTGGCGGCGTGGCTTGCGCCTGATGTCTGCCAGGGGCAAGGCGCTCGGCTCGGCTGCTCCTTGCAGGGCCTGCAGTTGGGTCTGTAGGCTGGCCTCATCCTCGGCCGCTGTCTCTTCGAACATCTGCCGTTGCTGAGCGTTCATCCTCTCGGTCTTGGCTCCAAACTTCCAGGCCTTCAGACGCGCCAGCTCATGCGTGATGCGCTCCAGCTTTGTGTCCTTGAACTTGATCTCCTGGACGTGCTCGGCTGCCTGCTTGTCGCGTGCTTGCAGCAGTGCGTTCATCGCCGCGATCCGGGCCAGCATCTCTGTGGCCAACTCGACCATGGCGCTTTGGCTCAGGCCTTGGAGGTCCTGGGCTTTGAGCGCATTCACATCGAGCATGCGCCATTGTCCGAAGCCTGGCGATGGCTGTCATCGGGGCATTCTCGAATTGCCCCGTGCACGATCCTCACAGGCGCGCACGGGGCTATTCATCACACGCCATCACACGCGCGTGATGGTCTGCATGTGCGTAAGCCGCTGCCACGGCAGGCCTAACACGAGGGCTTCGAACTGGGCTTGTGTGAGCGTGGGTCGCTGCAGCGGCGCGCCATCGCTGGGCCACACGAAGCGTCCCTGGTTCAGACGGCGTGTTGCACACCACACGCCAAAGCCGTCATGCACCACCAGCTTCATCCGCGTGCCGCGCGCGTTGGCAAAGAGGTAGCCGTGGTGGGCCTGCGCGGCGCCGAAGACTTGCACCACGCGGGCGATCAGGCGGTCGGCTCCGGCACGCATGTCCACGGGGTCCACTGCGAGCCACATGGCATCAATGCGGATCATCGAAGCAGCTCGCGCACCCAGGCCGAGCACTCGCTGGCGGCATCGATGGGCCATGTCATGGAGATCAAGGTATTGCCGCGACGCAGTTCTATGCGGATGTCGCTCGCCGAGGCCTTGGCAGGTAGCTGCATTGGCACGAAGGCAGCAGGTGTGTTTGCCGCTTGGCGCTTGTTGGGCGCCGGCGGCACATCTGGAACGACGCTACCGGGGCGCATCTCGGCGGCTTGCACCCAGCGTCGCAGCAGGTTTGCGTTGATCCCATGGGCCATCGCCACCGCAGCCATCGACATGCCTGGCTGCATGCATGACGCTATCGCGTTCGCTTTGAATTCGTCACTGTGCAAGCGTCGGCGCCGACGACCTGCGCCGCTTTGTTCAGGAGTAGTGTTCACGTGTCCACCTAGCGTTGAGGTGGACACGAGGCTCCTACGAGTACGCCATTGTTTCAAGATGCCATGGCTGGTCGCTTACCTCGATGGGGCGGAGAGAGCCAAGGGAGATCTTGATCCGCTTCTCGCTGTACAAGCGGATGTACGAGTCGACCACCTCAATGAACTGCTCGATAGCCGTGCCCTTCCAGTCCCGAGGATAGAACAGCTAGTTCTTGAGGCGGCCGAAGAAGCCTTCACAGGCAGCGTTGTCAGGAGAGCAGACCTTACCCTCCCAACTGAGCACTCTACGCTTGCCAAAGTCGCAGGTGCTGACTTCAGAAGTTATGGCGTATGCCAATACCCATCAAACGCCCCCGGTTGCTGCCACTGGACGCCGTGAGTGGAATGCCGCCGAGACCGCCCTGTGTGCCGCCAAAGTTATGTTGATGCATGAGGCGCGCGTAGACTGAGGTCCGTTTGCTCAGAAAGTAATCGGCGCCCAGAGTCCAAACCGACTGTCCGCGGCTGCTTCCATCCACGCTGCGGCGTGCCCACTCCAATTGAAGGGTCGTACCTGGTGCGACGTCGTAGGTGACGCCCAAGCTCTTGATGCGCCCTGTTGGTGAGCCAGCCTTGTTCGCAGAACTGACGGAGTAAGTCCCCGTAAGCAGCAAAGGTTCGGCGGCGCGGTAGGTGCCCATCAATGCTTGGAACGTTGATATGACGGGCGCAGCCACAGGCGCGGCGCCGGAGCCCGACCACTGACGCTGAACACCATAGCCAATGGACATGGTCTTGCTCCTCCAGGCGATGCTGCCCCCCCAAAGATCTCCGCTGCGCCGGCTCAATTGGGGGTCTGCCGGACTGGCTTCGCCAGGGGCATAAGCGACATCGGCGTAGAAGCCTTCTGTGCCGGCCGTGCGATAGCGCAGCATGTTGTTGGCTCGACCAGCTATCGACACCAAGCCCGGCTGTGCGTCGGTGAGTGCTGCCAGATTCAGGGGCGTAAATACGTCTGCCAGTGCATACGGATCCACGCGTGTGATCGCCGCGATCAAAGGAGTCAACTGTCGACCCGCAGCGAAGGATCCCCATGGTCCGGAGATCCCGACATAGGAAGCGAGATTGAAGGCAAGCGCTCCTGCCTGCTTGCCTGCACCACTGTCCGCAGACATTCCTGCCTGGAAGTTGTAGAAAGCCCTGAGCCCGTCACCCAAGTCCTCCTGACCACGCACGCCCAGGCGCGATCCCAGACTTCCGCCGTCCTCGACACGCGTCCACGACGCCGCGCCAGCCTTCGCAAAACCAACAAATTGGTCAACGTTCCCGTACAGGGTCACACTGCTTTGTGCCAGAGCTGCACAGGGCGCCGCTGATGCCACGATGGCCCAAACAAGAGTTCTCTTCATTGCTGCCTCCTTATGTTTAACTGCTGCCGCGGGCGCGGCTTGTCTCTGGAGCACTCGCAAGTGCACCGTCTCATCGTTGTTTCCGTTCGTTGGCTCAGCGCGGTGCAGCGTTGCCGCCACGGGCCTTTAATGCCTCCACGATGGCGCCATAGGTCCTGTGTCGCAGTGGTTCCTGCGCGCTGGAGGGGCCCACGTCTGTGGAGAGCTGGACAATCACCGCCTCGCCCTTGGGTGCAATCCAGATGCGCTGTCCAAAGTGACCCGCGCAGTAGTAAGAGCCATTGGCATCGTGGGTCACCCACCATTGGTTGCGGTACGAGCCTCCGGGGCGATTTTTCGTGGCGGGACTGGCGGCGAATGCCTCCCGGTCACCGCCTTTGCGAATGTCGGCGACCACCTCGCCGGGCACGATCCTCTGGCCGTTGAAAACACCATCCAGGCGCATCATTTCGCCGAAACGGGCGAGATCACGCAGGTTGGCGCTCATGCCCGCGGCAGTCCACTCAGCCTTCTTCACGTCGAGCACCATGTCGGCATCCTGTTCCGCCCCGAGCGGTCCCCAGAAGCGCTCACTGAACAATTGCGACATGCTTTTGCCAGTGACACGTTGCACCACCCATCCCAGAGCCTGGGTACTGCCGTTGTCATACCGGAATGGACCTTTTCCATGCTCGCCGGCAGTTTGTGCACTCCTCAGCAGGGCATAGGCACCGTCCGGCCCGCTGTAGTCTTTTGGCCGAGGAGCAACACCCAGCGCTTGGTGAAAGATCTGCTGCACCGATCCACCCTGGTGCGTGTCATTTCCAAATCGGTAGTTGGCGCGCATATCCAGCAATTGCTGAAGCGTTGCGCTCCCCAAAGCCGATGCCGCCAACTCTGGAACGTAGCGTGCAGCTGGCGCACTCAATTCAATCTTCCCTTCGTGCGCAAGCGTTGCGGCCAAGGTGCCGACCAGACTCTTGGTACAGGAGAACATTCCATGCAGCGTGTTGGGGCGCATGTCGCCAAGGTACCGCTCGAACACGACGTTCCCCTGGTGCAAAACGAGCAGCGCGTCTGCACCAGTGCGTCGATAGAACTCGCGCATGGAAATGGCCTGGCCCGCATCATCCTGCGTTTGCATGCCCTCCACATCGAGCGGCCGACCTGAAGGCAGGCCATGCGTGGGTGATGTGCCACGCAAGACCCTGGCTGTCGGGAAGTTGCTGGCGTGGTTCTGGATGCTCCAGCGCACAAAGCGTGGGGAGCCTTGATTCCTCTCAGTGACCAGGTTCTCTGCAGAGGGAGGGAATCCGACCATGACCCCTTGCTCGCTCGGCACGTCGAGATTTTTTTCATGGGGATGAGACGCTCTGTCGGCGGCATTGCAGTGCATGCCCACCACCAGCAGGGCGGCCGTGACGCAGAAGTTCAGAATCGTTGACACAGAAGTTCTTTCAGTGGGATGTGATCAAGAGAAAGGAAAGGCGAGCTGCTCCTCACGGCGCGCACAAGCACGCCGTGGCGGCAGCTCTTTGTGGCAATGGAGAAAGCGTCAGGCGCCGGCGTACACCTGAAAGCCCAACCCTGGTGACAGGACCGTGATGTCTTCGTCGTGCAGCTCAAGGGCTGCAATGGCGCCATTGGTCATGGCTTCCGATGTGAATTCGGCGATGTTGCGCAACCGCGCTGCAGGCACTCCGCGTGCGCTCAGGCAGGCCTCCAACTGCGCGGCTTCACCCCCAGCCAGCGCCGCTGCCAACGCGGCCTTGAGCGCCGAGGGGTCCAGCGACTGAACAAAGGATGGCACTTCACGGCCATCCAACGGGATGCTGAACAAAGCGGGGTCCCTGGCCAGATGGCCCAGGTCCAGGGCCTCCAGCAGCGCCTGTAATTGCCGGGGGGTGTTTGCACCGATGGCCAGCCAACCATCCTTGGTTCGAAAGAAATCAGCCGAAGGGCTTCCGGAATACCCCTGATTGCCCTGCCTCGGAGGTGTTGTGCCGTGCGTCATGGCATTGCAGGCCATGGGGTACATCAGCTGCATGCCCGCACGCACCATGGAAACATCGAGCAGCATGCCGTGCCCGGTGCGCTCGCTTTCCCGCACCCCGGCCAGGATGGAAAAAGCAGCCAGCAACCCAGTTGCCGAATCAATCACGGGGAATCCCGTCTTGATGGGCGGATCTCCTTCGCTCCCCGCCATCCACGCCATGCCGGTCGCTGCCTGGATCACATGGTCGTAGGCCGGCCGCCCGGTCCATTCAGGGGCGCCACGACCAAACCCAGAAATGCTGCAGTACACCACACGCGGATTGCGTGCACGCACGGCCTCAAAGCCCAAACCGTAGCGCTCCAGCACTCCAGGACGCAAGTTGTCGATGAAGACATCGCACTGCTCTGCCAGCTCCAGCGCATGCTGCCGGCCTTCGTCGCTTGCCAGATCCAGCGGCAAGGATGTCTTGCCGGCATTGAGAGCCACAAAGGCCTCCCGGCCGCGCCCCGTGCGGCGCATGACATCGCCGCCATGGACGTTTTCGACCTTGGTGACTTCGGCGCCCAACTGCGCCAGCAAGAAACTGGCGAACGGCCCCGCGATGACATGCGAAAAATCCAGAACGCGGATGCCTGCGAGCGGGGCGAACAATGAAGAGGGGGTCAGGGACATGGCGGGCTTACTCGAGCGTGATGTGGTTTTTATCGATCACCTGCCGCGTCTTTGCGGCCTCCTCGGTGATCTGGCGAGAAAACTCCTCCGGGGTCGCTGACGGAGCTATCAGGGAGCCTGAGTCCGCATAGAAGCGGCGCAGCCCCGTGTCTGCCAGCGCCTTGTGAATGGCAGCGTGCAAGCGCAGGACCACTGGCCTGGGCAATTGGGCCGGGGCCCAGATGCCGCTCCAGGAGTCCAGTACCAAATCCGTACGGCCAAGTGCCTCATTCAAAGTAGGAACCTGAGGAAGCATCGGGTTGCGCGCTGCCGAAGTGATCGCCAAGGCGCGTACTTTGCCGTTGTTGATTTGCGGCATAGCGGTACCCGCCACGGGGAATGCAAACTGGGCATCCCCTTTGATCAGCGCAGGTACGATTTCCACCGAGCCTTTGTAGGGAACGTGGAGTGCATCTACTCCAGTGGCCGATACAAATGCTGCACCCGCGATATGTGCAGCGGAGCCGATGCCGCCTGATGCGTAGTTCAAGGAGCCAGGCATGCGCCGCGTTGCAGCGATCAACTCCTCCAACGTGCGGTAGGGGGCGTCGGCACGCACGATGAGAAGCGCAGGGCTGACACCGATGCGACTGATATGGGTGAAGGCAGCGGGATCAAACCTGGCGTTTGGCTGCAGCAGCTTTTGCGCAATGTGGGTAGAGGCGCCTAGCAGCAGCGTGTAGCCATCGGCCCGCTGCTGGCTTACGTATTCAGCAGCGAGCATGCCCCCAGCGCCTACCTTGTTTTCGATCACTATCGGCTGCCCAAGCTCCTTGCCTAGGAGCTCGCCCAACTTGCGCGTCTGGATGTCGGGCCCCCCGCCAGCTGCGTAGGGAACCACCAAGCGGATGGGGCGCACGGGATAGGTTTCTGATGCCCATACGTGAGGGGCGTACACCCCAGACATCGCAGAAATGGACAGTCCGAGCATGGAGCGCAGCGCTTGGCGACGCGCACAGAGGATGGGCACAGGCATTTCAGGTCTCCTTGATGGTTTTGCCT
>Ga0066464_1000475_pt1 | contig 16198 bp, 19 predicted proteins | sample LakWasMe94_HOW11_2_FD_59583 | JGI IMG/M metagenome (GOLD analysis project Ga0066464, IMG submission 59583) | Freshwater sediment methanotrophic microbial communities from Lake Washington under simulated oxygen tension - Sediment Metagenome 94_HOW11 | ecosystem: Environmental > Aquatic >...
CCTATCCACATGCCGCGCACATTGACCGGCAACATCGCGGAGAGCCGCGTCATCATCTCCTTGGCGGCCTTGTTGGTAAAGGTGACCGCCAAAATACCGCCGGGGGCCACGTAACCGCTTTGTAACAACCAGGCGATCCGGGTGGTCAGCACCCGCGTCTTACCCGAACCCGCGCCGGCCAGTATCAAGGCATGCTCGGCGGGCAGCGTGACTGCGGCGCACTGCTCGGGGTTCAGAGTGGCCAATAGAGGAGAGGTTGGCGCGGCTGCGCTGGGGGAGCTTGAAATCATGCTTGATTGTAGAAAGACGCACGGCGTCGGCAGGGTCGGCCTCTAGGTGTCTTCCCCAATGACCGTAAAAACCCGCTCGCACCCAGTATCATGGCCCCCGCTCCATACCATGTTAAGGCGCCGCGCTGCATGACATTTACATCCAAGCTCTCCACGTTACTTCTGGTTGCATCCACAACCATGTTGCTGACCGTGCCCGCTCTGTCGGCAACCCTGGATATTGGCGGCGTCAAGGTGGAAGACTCACTGGCGATCTACAACAATACCCTGTTGCTCAATGGCGCGGGTCTTATCGCCAATGGCAAAACACCCATGTATGTGGCCCAGATATATGCCAAACAAAAATTCAAGACATTGGATGAATTGTTTGCCATACCGGGCCCCAAGCGGCTGGTACTGACCGCGATCAAGGAAGTGGACACCGGTCCCATTGTCAAAATGTTCAACCGCAGTGTGGACGAGATTGCAGGCAAAAGTGACCGCGCCAAACTGATTCCTGGGTTGATGAGCATTGGCGAGTTGTTCAAGGCCAATCGCGTGCTCAAGCCCGGTGAGGTGATGACGCTGGATTGGGTGCCCATATCAGGCATGGTCATTTACCTGGGTGGAAAGCTGCAGGGCCAGCCCTACCGAGAGGCCGAGTTGTTCAAGGCTGCCATGGGGGTTTGGATGGGCGACCAACCCGTGGATGCCAAAGTCAAAGAAGCATTATTGGGGCACATTTGACAACGCCCAACACCTGGTTCGCAGGTTTGTATACAATCGATCACCGGGCCCAAGCAATTGGGACCCGGTTTTTTTATGCCGGGTCCCGTCCAAGCGCCTATTGTTGGTAATCCATTGTGGGTCAGACCACTCACGCAGTGTTGTGATCTGACCCCAACTTGAACTTAACTGATTTGGAGCTTGGGCCATGGAAATTTTTGACTACGACAACATCCTGCTGTTACCCCGCAAGTGCCGCGTGGAAAGCCGTTCGGAGTGCGACGCCAGCGTAGAAATGGGTGGGCGAACTTTCCGCATCCCCGTGGTGCCCGCCAATATGAAAACTGTCGTCAGCGAGGACATTTGTATTTGGTTGGCGCAAAACGGCTATTTCTACGTAATGCACCGATTTGACTTTGACAACGTCCAGTTCGTCAAAGACATGAAGGCCAGGGGCCTATACGCATCCATCTCGCTCGGCGTCAAACCCCCAGACTACGCTACCGTGGATACTTTGCTGGCCCTGGGACTGGCGCCAGAGTTCATCACGATTGACATTGCCCACGGCCACGCCGACAGCGTGAAAGACATGATCGCCTACATCAAGAAGAAGCTGCCCGCCAGCTTCGTCATTGCGGGCAACGTGGCCACGCCCGAGGCCGTGATCGACCTGGAAAACTGGGGCGCCGACGCCACCAAGGTCGGCATTGGCCCGGGCAAGGTCTGCATCACCAAGCTCAAGACCGGGTTCGGCACCGGCGGCTGGCAACTCAGTGCGCTGAAGTGGTGTGCCCGTGTGGCCACCAAGCCCATTATTGCCGACGGGGGCATCCGCGAGCATGGCGACATCGCCAAGAGCATCCGCTTTGGCGCAACCATGGTCATGATCGGTTCCATGCTGGCCGGTCATGAGGAGAGCCCCGGCCAGACCGTGGAAGTGGATGGCAAGCTGTACAAGGAATACTACGGCTCCGCCAGCGATTTCAACAAGGGCGAGTACAAGCACGTCGAAGGCAAGCGCATTCTGGAGCCGGTCAAAGGCAAGCTGGCCGACACCATGGTGGAGATGGAACAGGACATCCAAAGCTCCATCAGCTACGCCGGCGGTAAAAAATTGATGGACATCCGCAAGGTGAACTACGTCACGCTGGGCGGCGATAACGCTGGCGAACACCTACTGATGTAGGCCTGCCCCTGGCGCAAACTTCACACGTCAGTCGGCTGACAGCATTCCCATCCCAAGAGACAACCGACGGGGTCGGGGGCGGGGTATTCTGACGCCATGTGGAGGAAGACAGCATGAAAATCGCGGTTCTGGGTATTGGCCTGATGGGGTTTCCGATGGGGCGTCGCCTGTGCGAAGCCGGACATGAGGTCCACGTTTGGAACCGCACGCTGCACAAGGCGCAGCGTCTAGCGTCGGCTGGTGCCACCGTGCATGCGCTTGCGCAGGACGCCGTGCGGGACGCGGAATTGGTCATCACCTTGCTCGACAACGGCGCCATCGTCAGCCAGGTGCTGTTTGACTTGGGTGTGGCCGATGCCATGCGTGCGGATAGTCTGCTGATCGACATGTCGTCCATCAAACCGGTGGAGGCCCGGGACCATGCTGCCCGGCTGAACGAGCGCCACATTGCCTATCTGGATGCCCCGGTATCCGGTGGCACGATTGGCGCCGAGAACGGCACGCTGGCCATCATGGCAGGCGGCAAGGCCAGCAGCTTTGAGCGTGCACTCCCGGTACTGAACGTCTTTGGGCGCGCGACCCATGTGGGCCCTACGGGCGCAGGCCAACTGACCAAGCTGGCGAATCAAATGATTGTCGGCGCGACCATTGGCATCGTGGCCGAGGCATTGCTGTTGTGCGAGCGCGGCGGCGCCCACATGGGCAAGGTCAAGGAGGCCATCACCGGCGGTTTCGCCGACAGCCGCATTTTGCAGGTACACGGCCAACGCATGGTGGAACGCGACTTTGCGCCGCGCGGCCGCATGGCAGTGCAACTCAAGGATTTGCGCAACGCATTGGCCACCGCGCAGGAGGTTGGGTTCGACGCACCCATCACCGCGCTGTTTGAGCAGCTGTATGCCCAGGGCGTAGACCACGGCCTGGCCGACCTGGACCACTCCGGCTTGTTTGTGGAACTGGCCAGTCGCAACGGCATGGCGTAAGAGAGGCAAAAAAAAGCCCCTGAACGGGGCCTATTTTTTTGTGGCAACGCGGGCATGGGACCCACGTTGTTACCCAGTGTTCTTATCGCATCAATCGAAGGTACGGGCAGCGCGCTTCTTGGCATCGCGGGGCACAAACACCTTGCCGGCATTGCCCGGCTTCACACCCATGGGCTTGCTGAAGGCGGGCTTGCGGGCAGCGAAATCGCCGCGCGGTGCACCACCACCAAAGTCGCCACGGGGTGCATCGAAATTGCCACGTGGGGCGTGGAAATCACCACGGGGCGGACGTGCATCACCGCGCGGCGCACCTTGACCGGCAAAGCGGTCGTTGAAACCACCCTTGCGTTCGTAGCTAAAACCTTCGCGGGCAGCGCCACCAAAGTCGCGTGCGGTGTTGCCAAAGTCACGGGGACCGCTGGCAGGAGGACGCCCACCGAAGCCACCGCCATTGCCACGGTTGCCGCCAAAGCCACCTTCACGGGGGCCGTTGCCGAACTTGCGGTCACGGTCACCGCCGAAGCCGCCGCCTGGATTGGCACGACCCGCAAAGCTGGGGCGTGACTCGGGCGCACGCTGCTGTGGCTCCATACCGGGGACCACTTCAGCCTTGATGGGCTGGCGTGTATAGGCTTCGATGTCGAAAATCTTGCGACGGTCACGCATTTCGGCAAAGGTGATGGCCAAGCCATCGCGGCCGGCACGGCCTGTGCGGCCAATGCGGTGGGTGTAGTCTTCGGCTTTCATCGGCAAACCGAAGTTGAACACGTGGGTGATGGTGGGTACGTCAATACCGCGGGCGGCCACGTCAGTTGCCACCAGGATTTGCACTTGGCCATTGCGCAGCGCCATCAGGCGGCGGTTGCGCAGACCTTGGCTCAGGGCACCGTGCAAGGCCACGGCGTCAAAGCCGTCTTGCTGCAGGTCGTTGGCCAAACCATCGCACTCGATCTGGGTGCTGGCAAACACGATGGCCTGGTTGATACCGGTATCGCGCAGCCAGTGGTCCAGCAGCTTGCGCTTGTGCTGGGCGTTGTCGGCCCAGAACAGCACCTGCTTGATGTTGACGTGTTTTTCTTGTGGGTTGTCGATGGTCACACGCTGGGGTTCGCGCATCACGCGGGCAGCCAACTGCTGAATACGTGGTGCGAAGGTAGCGCTGAACATCATGGTCTGCTTGCGGCCGATGGTGAGCTGGTTGATTTCAGCCAGGTCATCGGAGAAGCCCAAGTCCAACATGCGGTCGGCTTCGTCAACGACCAGGAACTGCACTTGGTCCAGCTTGATTTGCATGGAGCGTTGCAGATCCAGCAAACGGCCGGGCGTAGCAACCACCAGGTTGGCGTTTTGCAGCTTGGCGATTTGCAACTGGTAGGGCATGCCGCCCACGATGTTGGCAATGCGCAGACCGCGGCAGTGTTGCACGAGGTCGATGGCGTCGTTGGCCACTTGCTGGGCCAGTTCGCGGGTGGGGCAGACGATCAAAGCGCCAGGTGCTGGTGCCTTGAAGTTGCGGGGGTTGGTCGGGTCTTTGCGCTTGGAGCGCTTGGGTGGTGCTTCGCCACGGGCAACGGCTTCAGCCACTTCGCGCTCGAAAGCGGCGCGTTCGTCGGCTTCGGCTTGGGCTTGCTGCTTCAACAGGGTGTGCAATACGGGCAACAAGAAGGCTGCGGTCTTGCCGCTACCGGTCTGGCTGGAGACCATCAGGTCGATGAACTTGCCGGCCTTTTCGCCAGCGCTGTCGCCGGGCAAAGCCAGGGGAATGGTCTTCAGTTGAACCGATGTAGGCTGGGTGTAGCCCAGGTCCTTCACGGCAGCGACCAACTCAGGCGCCAGGCCCAGGGTCACAAAACCGTTCGGTGCCTCTGGCACATCGGCAACTTCGGGCGTGTCAATGTCGGAGCTAACGTCCGCTGCATTTACAGCGTCGTTGGCAAAAGAGTTGTTATTGGAAATTTCGGCAGGCGCAAAGGCACCTGTCACTTCAAAAGCGTCAGTCATGGTTTTACTCACACGCGAGTGCCGCAGGGACTGCGGCTGCTCCGTCAATGGTTAAAAAACATCAACCATCAAACGGAACCTGCGTCTGAAAAACTGTTCAGCGCTTGGGGCCCGACTTTGCGAACCCGGTGAATGAAGGGAGATGTACAAATATGCGCCACTGTTTGCAGCGCAGCCATCGATTATGGCACGGATTCGGGTTTCTACCTAATTCTTTTTTAGGTACCCGCTGCCACCGGGCAGTGGAACGTGTTTAGGAGAAGGGCCTAATCCAGCTTCAAGAAGTGCTGGCGGTAGTGTTCCAGCTCGTCAATCGACTCGTGCACATCGGCCAGCGCTGTGTGGCGTTGCTGCTTTTTGAACGAGGCATGCACCTCGGGCCGCCAGCGCTTGGCCAACTCCTTGAGCGTGCTGACATCCAGGTTGCGGTAATGGAAGAACGCCTCCAGCTTGGGCATGTACTTGACCAGAAAACGCCGGTCCTGCCCAATGGAATTGCCGCACATGGGCGAACCATTGGCGGGCACGTATTGCTTCAGGAACGCAATCAGTTCATCTTGCGCTTGTTCTTCTGTAGTGGTGGAGGCCTTGACCTTGTCGATCAGGCCGCTCTTGCCATGCGTGCCCTTGTTCCATGCGTCCATCTTGTCGAGCTGGGCGTCGCTCTGGTGGATGACCAGCACGGGGCCTTCGGTACGGTTCTCGAGGTTGGGGCCGGTCACGATGACGGCGATTTCGATGATGCGCTCGGCTTCGGGGTCCAGGCCGGTCATCTCGCAATCGAGCCAGACCAGGTTTTTATCGGATTTGCCGAGAGGGGTGGTGGTATTGGGTGCGTCCATGGGCTTAATTGTCGCCTATGGCCAGGAATGCGGCCCCCACGCTCCGCCGCTGTGCGGGTCGCTGCCCCCCGAGGGGACGCGTATTGCCTTGGGACGGCCCGGCGGCAATACAGTGCCCCCACGTTTGTCGCTGCGCGCACTGCGCTGCGGGGCCTTAGCGCCTAGGGGCGGCCCGTCGGCGCTAAACTCCATCGCCATGAATGATCTCTTTGCCAGCAACTCCGCCTCACTGAACACCACCATTGCCTTCGCGTTGGCGCTCACTCTCAGCCTGGTGTTGAAGTTCTGGCTGGCCAGCCGCCAGATCCGCCATGTGGCACAGAACCGCGGCGCGGTGCCCGCCGCATTTGCGGAAAAGATCACGCTGGCCGCCCACCAAAAGGCTGCCGAATACACCATCACCAAGACCCGCTTTGGCCTGCTGGAACTGGCGTGGGGCGCAGCCCTCACGCTCGCGTGGACCCTGTTGGGAGGTCTATCCAGCCTGAATCAATGGCTGGTAGGCCTGATGGGCCACGGCATCGCCCAACAGGTGTGTCTGCTGGGGGTCTTTGTCGCCATTGGCAGCCTACTCGACCTCCCCTTATCCCTCTACCAGACGTTTGTCATCGAAGAGCGTTTCGGCTTCAACAAGACTACCCCCGCGCTGTGGCTGCAGGATTTCGTCAAATCGCTGTTGTTATCGGTGGCGATCGGCCTGCCGTTTGTCACCCTGGTCATTTGGATGATGGGCGCCACCGGCCCCTGGTGGTGGCTGTGGGTTTGGGGAGTCTGGATGGGTTTCAACCTGTTGGCGATGTTGATTTACCCGACCTGGATTGCGCCGTGGTTCAACAAATTCCAACCCCTGGAAGACCAGTCATTGAAGGACAGGGTCACGCAATTGATGGCGCGCTGTGGCTTCACCGCCAAAGGTTTTTTTGTCATGGACGGCAGCAAACGCAGCGCCCACTCCAATGCCTATTTCACCGGATTTGGTGCCTCCAAGCGTGTCGTGTTCTTTGATACCCTGTTGGCGCAACTCAGCCCTGCGGAAGTGGACGCCGTGCTGGCCCACGAACTGGGGCACTTCAAGCACCGCCACGTGATCAAGCGCATTGTTGCCATGTTTGTGATGAGTCTGGCCGGCTTTTTTGCACTGGGCTGGGTCTGCCAGCAGGTGTGGTTTTACACGGGCTTGGGCGTTGTGCCCAATCTGGGGGCACCGAACGACGCCCTGGCGCTGCTGCTGTTCATGATTGTTCTACCCTTGCTGGGCACGTTCGTCGGCCCGGCCTTTGCCCAACTGTCACGCAAGCATGAATTCGAGGCCGATGCATTTGCCGTGGTTCAGACCAGCGGCGCCGCACTGGCCGGCGCATTGCTCAAACTGTTCGAGGACAATGCGTCGACACTGACGCCAGACCCGGTCTATGTGCGGTTCTACTATTCGCACCCGCCCGCTTCAGAGCGCCTGGGGCGCATCCTGGGCCACACGGCTGCGACCTGATTCACACCGGAACCTTATGAAAAACCAGCCACTAGCCCCCGTATTGACTGCGCTAAGCGCTACACAAGTAATAGCAAAGCTGGCACAGTTGGAGGGCTGGAAACTGTTCGGTGATGGAGCCGATCTGGCGATTGAAAAGACCTTTCACTTCCCCGGCTACCTGCAGACCATGGCCTTCGTGAACGCGGTGGCTTTTATCGCCGAGTCCAGTAACCACCACCCGGAGTTGCTGATCCACTACCAGCGCTGCAGCGTGCGTTGGAACACGCACGATGTGCAAGGCATTTCCACCGCCGACTTCGCGTGCGCGGCCAAGGTCGACGCGCTATTGAACCCGAGCTAAACCCAGGAACCTACTTTGGCAACACCCTCCCCTCTGGAAACCGGTCTGGTGATTGCGGGCCATGGCCGCCATGTGTGGGTGGAAACGCCGGATGGGCGCCGCCTGATCTGCCACCCGCGCGGCAAGAAAAGCCAGACCGTGGTCGGTGACCGCGTGCTGTGGCAAGCCACCGAAGACGAGGGCACGATTGAGAAGGTGGAGCCGCGTCGCAACCTGTTTTACCGCCAGGACGAGATCCGCACAAAATCCTTTGCCGCCAACCTGGACCAGGTGCTGATACTGATTGCCGCGGAGCCCGAGTTTTCGGAGAGCCAGTTGGCACGCGCCCTGATCGCGGCCGAGGCCGAGCACATCCGGCCCATCATCGCCTTGAACAAGAGCGATCTGGCCGAACCCTTTGGGCGCGCCTGGGCGCGCATGGGCGTGTACCGCGACATGGGCTACACCGTGCTGCCGATGGCACTCAAACCCAAGGGCGACGCCGACCCACAGACCGAACACCATCTGGATGCCGTGCTGGCGGGCAAGACGACACTGGTGCTAGGGCCATCCGGCTCAGGCAAAAGCACGCTGATCAACCGGTTGATTCCCAATGCGCAGGTGCTGACCAATGCCATATCCACCGCGCTGAACTCCGGCAAGCACACCACCACCAGCACCACGCTGTACTGGGCGGATGCGGCGCGAACCACGGCGGTGATTGATTCGCCGGGTTTTCAGGAATTTGGACTGAACCACATCGAGCCCATGCACCTGGCCAGCCTGATGCCCGATATCAAGACCCACGCGTCGGACTGCAAGTTCTACAACTGCAGCCATTTGCACGAACCGGGTTGTGGTGTGATCGCCGCTTTGCAGAAAGCGTCCGATGGCCATTCAGCCCCTGGCCCCCGTGAAATAAGCACAAGCCGCTATAAAATATATAGCAGTCTGTTTGCGGAGCTGTCAGAGAAGCGGTATTAGTATTTCCCCGATGGGCCGCCCCAAGTGTTCTGAACTGCTTGGCGGTCAGACCCGCCACGGAAATACGCCTCCTCGGGGGCAGTGACCCACACGAAGTGGAAAACGCGGGGGCCTATCCCAGCAATCTGGCCAGCGACAGCAGCGCCAGAAAGACCATCCACATCACGACGGTGCGCCAGACCAAGCCCACGACGGCGCGCAGATGCACGGGCTGCGGTATTTGCCCCGATCCGGGCGCGTCCTGCTCGCCCAACTTGACGTTCACCGCGCCAGCCGTGGCGGCCAGCACCACGCCATCGTTGTCGCCTGGAAACTGGGCTTCACGCTGGCGCCAACTGTCCACCGCCTCTTCGAAGCTGCCGACAAAGGCAAAACTCAGCGCCGTGACACGCGAGGGCAACCAATCCATGGCATGCCAGGCCTGGCTGGCCGTCTCCTTTAGCGCATCACTGAGCGGTGCGCTGGAGGGGCGATTGGGGCGGCTAGCATAGCGGGCGAAATACTCACCTACACGGTACAAAACCGCACCCGCTGGGCCCAGGCCCAGCGCGGCCAGCAGCGAGTACCAGGCAAACACACCGAATACGTGGCGATGGGCACTCAAGACCGAATGCTCGATCACGTGCCGCACGATCTGGCTGCGCGGCAAGGCACTGACATCCATGCGCATCCACAGCGCCAACTCTTTTCGGGCCACGTCTTCCTCGCCTGCGAGCAGTGCATCGCGGATTGCCGTGAAGTGGTAACTGAATTGGCGAAAACCCAAGGTGGAATACAGAATCGCAATGCTCCACACCGCCGCCGCGATCCAACCCATGGACCACACCAGCAGCCAATGGATGGCAAACACCAGTACCGCAGGCACCACAACGGCAATCCACCACGCCAACCAACTGTGGTGCGTTCTGCCCGTGTCCAGATTGCGAACCACCCAACGAACCCAGCTACGCATCCCCAGGTGAACCGGATTGCCTTGCCCCAAAGGCCGTGCCTGCTCCAGCAGCAGCGCAAATAGTATGGAGAGAAAACTCATGGGGCAATCATAGCGATCCCGCCCCGCCAATATTGCAGCGACCTGACAACCCACACCATGCAGCACTCAGTCCAATAAAAAACGGTAGAAGTTGCGCAGCATGCCCGCGGTTGCGCCCCAGATGAAGCGCTCCCCGGTCGCATCCGTATACGGCATCGATATCCACTCGCGGCGCGCGCCCGCCCAGTCCATGGCATGGCGATGGTGGTTGGCGGGGTCCATCAAAAAGTCCAGCGGCACCTCGAATATGTCCGCAACCTCGTGCGGATTGGGCGTGACCGTGTGGTCGGGGTCCACCAAGGCCACCACGGGTGTCACCAGAAAGGCGCTGCCGGTGGTGTAGATGGGCAACGTGCCTAATACCTGCACAAAACGGCGGTCCAGGCCAATTTCTTCTTCGGATTCCCGCAATGCGGTTGCCATCGCATCGGCGTCTTCTGGATCGGCCTTCCCCCCGGGAAACGCAACTTGGCCCGAATGGCTGGACAGATGCGTGGTGCGCTCGGTCAGCAACACGGTGAGGCCGTGTGCACGCACGACCAGCGGTATCAGCACCGATGCATGCACCGGTGTGCGCTCCGAAAAACGCGGCTCGGCCAATAGCTCGGGTGTCCACGCATGTGCGCTTGCAAAGCGACGTTTCAAGGACTGTGCCTGTAGGGCATCAGCATGCACTTTGGGCAAATGGTCGTCAACGCCGATCACCGGCGCGTGGCGGGGGTCAAAAGATGGGGGTGCAGTCGTCATAAAAAAACCGCCACAAGCTTGCGCCGGGCGGTTTCGTTGAAAAACAAGGGCTTGGAGAATTAAGCCGCTGTCTTCTTGGCTGGCAGTTTTTCCTTGATACGTGCCGACTTGCCGCTGCGGTCGCGCAGGTAGTACAGCTTGGCACGGCGCACGTCACCGCGGCGCTTGACTTCGATACCGGCGATCAGCGGGCTATAGGTTTGGAACGTGCGCTCCACGCCTTCACCGCTGGAGATCTTGCGAACGATAAAGCCGCTGTTCAGGCCGCGATTGCGCTTGGCAATCACAACGCCTTCGTAGGCCTGCACGCGCTTGCGGCTGCCTTCAACCACGTTGACGCTGACGACAACGGTGTCGCCAGGTGCGAATTCGGGGATGGTCTTGCCGAGACGAGCAATTTCTTCTTGCTCAAGAATTTGGATCAGGTTCATGATTTCCTCACGTAGATCTTGCATGCGCCTGCACCGGAGGGTGCGAAGTCAGGGCATTGAAAATACGCTGCTTTGGCCGTACAGAGGATCTGGTTAGCCTTGCATTATAGCAAGTTCAGCCTTGATCCCGCAATACTGCCTCGTCCTTTGGACTCAACAGGCCTGCCGCGCGGGCAATCTCAAGCAGATCGGGGCGGTGCTGGGCCGTCAGTCGCAGGCGCTGGTCGCGCCGCCAGCGTTCGATCTGCCCATGGTGGCCGGATAGCAAAACATCGGGAACGCCAACACCCGCCCACTCTTCGGGTCGCGTGTAGTGCGGGCAGTCCAGCAGGCCATCCAGCGAGGGATTGAAGCTGTCCATGTGGTGACTGTCGGCGTCGGACAAGACGCCCGGCTGCAAACGGGCAACCGCATCCAACAAGGCTAGAGCAGGAATTTCGCCACCCGACAGCACGAAATCCCCTATGCTGATTTGCTCGTCCACGTGGGTATCGATGAAGCGCTGGTCAATGCCTTCGTAGCGGCCACAGACCAGTACCGCGCCGCTGCTGCTAGACCAGCGCTGTACTGCAGCATGGTCCAAGCGCTTGCCAATAGGAGAGAACAGCACCACGGGTGCACTGTCGGTACGCTGGGACCGGATATGGGCCAAGGCCAACTCAAGCGGCGGGGCCATCATGACCATACCGGGACCACCACCAAAGGGTCTGTCGTCCACGCGGCGGTAATTGCCGGTGGCGAAGTCGCGCGGATTGGTGCATTGCACCTCCACCCGGCCCGACTCAAAAGCGCGGCGGGTAATGCCTACCGATAGAAACGGGGTGAAGAGTTCCGGGAACAGCGTGATGACGTCGAAGCGCATACGCTGGGGCTCAGTAGTCGGCTTGCCAGTCCACGCGGATGCGGCGCGCCTTCAGGTCTACATCGTCCACATAGGCAGCCACGAAGGGAATCATGCGTTCGCAGGTCTTGCCGTCCTGCTGGTATTCCAGCACCAAGACGGTTTGTGGCCCGGTGGACAGCAATTCCTTGACAGAGCCCAAGGCCTCGTCTTCACGGTTCACTACATCCAGGCCGATGAGATCAACCCAATAGTATTCGTCCTTGGCGGCCGTCGGAAAACTGGAGCGTGAGACAAAGATGCGCGACCCGCGCAGGGCCTCGGCAGCGGTGCGGTCGTCCACGCCATGGGCGGTGGCAACGACGGTGTCGGAGTGTTCCTTGGCTTCCTTGACAGACAGTTGGGCGACGCCCATGAACGTCTGCGCACCGCGTTCGGTGGGCATGAGAAACCAGCGTTTGGAAGAAAAAAGCGCCTCGGGATCGGCGCTGTAGGGCAGGACTTTGAACCAACCCTTGATGCCCCATGCGTCCGCAATCCGTCCGACTTCAATGGCATCCGCTGGCAGTTCAGCAGCTTCGAGTCCGGTGAGCATACGCATAGAGTGCCGGTCAGAGGGCGCAACGCCCCCTCTCGGCACAATGGCTTATTAAGCTGCCTTCTTGGCAGCTTGTTGAATCAGGCGTTCCACAGTGGGGGACGCCTGGGCGCCAACGCCCTTCCAGTAAGTCAGGCGATCCTGGGCAATGCGGATGCTTTCTTCGCTGGCAGTTGCGATGGGGTTGTAAAAACCGATGCGCTCGATGAAGCGACCATCACGGCGTGTGCGCTTGTCAGCCACAACGATATTGAAAAACGGGCGTGCTTTTGCACCGCCACGGGCGAGTCGAATGACGACCATGATTTATCCTTTGGGGGGCCGAAATTACTTTCGACCTATATATTCAAAGTTCGATTCAAAGTTTGAGACACGCAACTGACCACCCGGCCAGTGACACTCTGAATAGCTCTCCATTATAACCTGTTAGCCACCCATGATAAAGATCCGCCCCAGCCTCGACTCTGACATCCCTGCCGTCACGGCCATTTACGCGCACCACGTACTGCATGGCACCGGCACCTTTGAGACCACACCGCCCACCGAGCTGGACATGGCCTCACGCCGAGCCGATGTTCTGTCCAAGGGGCTGCCCTACCTGGTGATAGAAACCGCGGATGGGGTGTTGGGTTTTGCCTACTGCAACTGGTTCAAACCCCGCCCGGCCTACCGTTTTTCGGCTGAAGACTCCATTTACCTGGCCCCCGCAGCGGCCGGCAAGGGCCTGGGCCGCCTGCTGCTGGAAGAGCTGATGGCGCAGGCCGAGCGCGCCGGTGTGCGCAAACTGATTGCGGTGATTGGGGATTCCGCCAATCTGGGCTCTGTGGGCGTCCACAAGGCCTGCGGCTTCCAGCCGGTTGGCGTCCTGGCCAATTGCGGTTGGAAGTTCGAGCGCTGGCTGGATGTCGTGCTGATGGACCGTGTCATAGGGCTGGGCAGCAGCCAGGCTCCGGCACAATCGCAGGCATGAAAAACAAAACCCTGGCCGCTTGGCTCACATTTGTTGGCGGACCATTCGGATTGCACCGGCTTTACCTGTTTGGCGCTACGAGTCGCTTGTTGTGGATCTTGCCCATACCCACATTGCTGGGGCTGTATGGCGTATACCGTGCCCGCACCTTGGGTCTGGAAGACCAGTGGGGCTGGGTATTGATTCCCATGCTGGGATTCACGATTGCAGGCTGCGCAGTGAACGCCCTGGTCTATGGCCTGATGGGCACGGACAAATGGAATGCGCGCTTCAATCCCGGATCGCCAGCCGATGCGAACGCTGGCCAAACCAATTGGCTGACCATCGGCGCGTTGGTCGTCTCGCTGTTGGTGGGCACGACGGTACTGATGGCCAGCCTGGCCTTCAGTTTCCAGCACTATTTTGAATACCAGATCGAAGAGGCCAAGCGCATTTCGCAGCCCGGACTCAAGTAAGCCACGCTCCCCCAATTGGGCCGCACTTTCGCTTGGTAGGGCCCGTGGTGAAACTTAAAAAATCTGCAGACTGATCCAGTACGCCACCGCAGCCACAAAAGCGCTGGCGGGTATCGTGAAAATCCAGGCCCACACAATATTGCCAGCGACGCCCCAGCGCACCGCGCTGGCGCGCTGCGTGGAGCCCACGCCCACGATGGCGCCAGTGATGGTGTGCGTAGTCGAAACCGGTATACCCAAGGCGGTGGCCAAAAACAATGTAATGGCGCCACCGGTTTCGGCACAAAAACCGCCCACCGGCTTGAGCTTGGTGATCTTCTGCCCCATGGTCTTCACAATCCGCCAGCCCCCGAACATCGTGCCTGCGCCGATTGCGGTGTAGCAGCACAGAATGACCCAGGCTGGGGGCGAGGCAGCGCCCGCTGCGGTGTAACCGGTGGCTATCAACAACATCCAGATAATGCCAATCGTCTTCTGCGCGTCATTGCCGCCGTGGCCCAGGCTATAGGCACCCGCGGACACTAGCTGCAGGCGCCGAAACCATTTGTCCACCTTGGATGGCCGCGTGCGACGGAATATCCAGGCGACCACCACCATCATCAGTGACCCCAAAACAAAGCCCAACAGCGGCGACACAAAAATAAAAACCACGGTCTTGATAATGCCGGCCGACACCAGCGTGCCGGCGCCCGACTTTGCAATCACCGCCCCCACAATTCCGCCGATCAGCGCGTGTGAAGAGCTACTGGGAATGCCGTAGTACCAGGTAATCACGTTCCAGGTGATGGCGCCCAGCAGCGCACCAAACACCACATGCGTGTCCACCACGCCAGGCTGCACGATCCCTTTGCCAACGGTGGCCGCAACACTGAGCTGGAATATGAAGATCGCCACGACATTGAAGAAGGCCGCGAACAAAATAGCTTGCCCCGGCTTCAACACGCCGGTAGACACCACGGTGGCAATCGAGTTCGCAGCATCGTGAAAGCCATTCATGAAGTCGAAAAGCAAGGCCAGCACCACCAGCAATACCACCACCCACAGGGCCGTTTGTACGGTTTCCATCGTCGTAATCGCAGCGGATCAGGAGTTCTCGAGGACGATGCCCTCAATCACATTGGCCACATCTTCACATTTGTCGGTAATGGTTTCCAGCAATTCGTAAATCGCCTTGAGCTTGATGACTTCGCGCACATCCGGCTCCTCGCGGAACAGCTTGCTCATGGCGGTGCGCATCACGCGGTCGGCGTCGGACTCCAGTCGGTCTATTTCTTCACAGGTCTTGAGCGCCGCCTCGGCCGTGGAGGGCTCGGCGATGTGGGCCAACAGCTTGACGGCATCGCGCAGGCGCTCGCAGCACTTCACGCTAAGGTCGGTCAAACGGGTGATTTCTTCCGTCATGTGGCGCACGTCATACAGTGCCATGGTCTCGGCCGAGTCCTGGATCAAATCCGCCACATCGTCCATGGTGTTAATCAGCGAGTGGATCTGCTCGCGGTCGATCGGTGTAATGAAGGTGATGTGGATGGCCTTGTTGCATTCGTGCGTGACGCGGTCGGCTGCGCGCTCGGCATCGTCGACTTCCTGGTTGTACTTGGCACGCAAGTCCAGGTCCGCGTAATTGGCAACCAGCTTGGAGAATGCATGCGCGGCCTCCACGATGCGATCGGCATGCTGGTTGAACATTTCAAAAAAATTGCCCTCACGCGGCAGTAATTTTCCAAACAGCATCACGATTCCTTCACCCAAAAGACCAACAACTTGACGTTTTCAAGACGGCGAAGTTTAACCGCCCCGGGATTTCGCCCCTTCAGCCCCCGCTAAGCAGTCCTGAAGATGAAGTAAACCGCGCCCACCATACAGAGCCCGGCCCATACGTAATCCAGTTTGAACGGTTCGTTCATGTACACCATGGCGAAAGGGACAAAAACGCTCAGCGTGATGACCTCTTGAATGATTTTGAGCTGGGCCACGGTGAACCCCGCCTGCTGGAAGCCTATGCGGTTGCCGGGCACCTGCAACAGGTACTCGAACAGGGCGATGCCCCAGCTTGCCAGGGCGGCAAAGTACCAGGGTGCAGTGGCCATGTTCTTCAGGTGTCCGTACCAGGCGAAGGTCATGAAGACGTTGCTGGCTATCAGCAGCAGAACCGTTTGCAGGAAGAAAGGGATGGTGTTCAGGAATTGCATGTCGCGCATTATCTCGGCTTGACTCTCTCGTATGCTAGCGTTGGTTCTCGCTCCGGATCAGCCGGGCCATGCGTTTTGCTCCGTGATAGGGGTAGGAAAGGACACCGTCCTCCCCTCCCTCCGAACCGTGCG
>Ga0066464_1000477_pt1 | contig 15946 bp, 16 predicted proteins | sample LakWasMe94_HOW11_2_FD_59583 | JGI IMG/M metagenome (GOLD analysis project Ga0066464, IMG submission 59583) | Freshwater sediment methanotrophic microbial communities from Lake Washington under simulated oxygen tension - Sediment Metagenome 94_HOW11 | ecosystem: Environmental > Aquatic >...
AAAAAGTACAGGAACAGTTGGGGGTGACGCTATCGCTGGCCGGCTTGCTTTGGTCAGGGCTGGTGCTTGCCGACGATGCTGCCACGAAAGTAACGGACCCTGGCTTCGAGCTGGCTAAAGGCTATCTTGACCCGGCTGATTTGCCAGTACGCCTGGCTTTGCTTGGCGCCCCACCAAAGCCTGACTCTGCGGCGCTTGCACGGGATGAGGAAGCACGGCGTGCGGCGCTGGCGCTGCATGGTACGGCCCGGGAGAAACTCGCGGCAGCGGACGCGGAACTGTCATTCCCGGGCCCGGCGAAAACATTCTCCTGCGCGCTGGGCACGCAGATCACCGAGGAAAGTACACCGCACCTTTATACCTTGATGCAGCGCACCCTGACGGATGCGGGCGGTTCTACCTATGCCGGGAAGAATGCCTACAACCGTACCCGCCCATTCGTGGTGCATGACGAAGGGACGTGCCGCAAGGACATGGAGCCGCTGTTGCGCACGGATGGTTCCTGGCCGTCCGGCCACTCCGCTGCGGGCTGGGCCTGGGGCCTGGTCCTGGCTGAGATTAATCCTGCACGCGCCACCGAATTGATGACCCGTGGCCTGTCATACGGCCAAAGCCGGGTCATCTGCGATGCACACTGGCAGAGCGACGTGGATGCTGGCCGCATCATGGGGGCCGCCACTGTGGCGAGCCTGCATGGTAATCCGGCGTTCCTGGCGGACCTCGCGGCGGCGAAGGAAGAGGTCAAGGCTGCTCAAAAGACAGGCCTGAAGCCTACAGAGGACTGTGCGGCCGAGGGCGTGGCTCTCTCGCTGACCCAGCACTGACCGGAGAAGCACCATGATGCACAGTGACACCCCACACTCGCCGTTGCGGCGTCAGCACGCCCGCCTGGCTCTGCTGCTCAGCGCCTTTACGACCGCCGGATCCAGCCTGCCGATGGTAGCCATGGCGGCAGACGATGATGGCTGGCAGTTCAACGGTGGGCCTTACCTGTGGGGCGCCGGGATCCGTGGGCACGTGGGCCACCGTAGCACCGGGACCCAGTTTATAAAGTCCGACTTCTCGGACATCGCGCGCACTGTCGATATGTCGGTGATGCTGATGGGCGAGGCGCGACGCGGGCCGTACAGCGTACTCGCCGACCTGATGTACATCGACACCGACACCCGCAACCGTCTGCCAGAGGGCATCCCGGCGTCCAAGCTTGAGGTGGAAAGCAAGACGGCTTCCGGATTCCTGGGGGGCGGGTACACCGTGCTGGGGGATGACAATCATCGGTTGGACGTCGCTGGCGGCGTGCGCGTCTGGTACAGCAGCACCACCATCACCCTGCATGGTGGACCTGCTGGCGGCCTGTCCGGGTCCGACCAGGCTACCTGGGCGGACGCCATGGCGGGGCTGCGTGGGCACTATGCCGTGAATGACCGATTCTGGTTGTCATCCTGGGGCATGGTGGGCGCCGGGCAGTCCCGGGAAGACTGGGACCTGGCCGCGCTGGCGGGCTGGGAGTTCTTGCCCGGCTTTTCTGCGGTGGCCGGTTACCGGGCCATGGGGGTGAATTATCGCCATGACGGTTTTGTCTACGACATTGTCCAGAAGGGGCCACTGTTGGGTATCAGTGGGCGATTCTGAGGTTTTCATAGAGCCTTGTCCGACATCCCTCCTCGCTTTCAAATCCCCTTCAGTACTACGCCGCGCTCCAAGCCTCCATCAAGGGTGCTATCAATTATTTAAGCCAAATATATTCCTTATATTTTTCAATAAATTAAAAACACATTCCTGCTGCAGAAAGTAAAAACATTCATGACCTGTTCATAAAAGAACAGTCGCCCTCATCAGTTATCGTAGTTTTACAAGATCAATTTTCTCGAACATCCCGTTCGATATTTTCTCATATTCACAGAAGCCAATTAGATCGATCATACGCCACGACTCACGCAGATGCAGGGTGAAACGGTGGGATGGATAACTAATCTGATCGCCTATTTAACAGGCAGTCAGTCAGCTCAAAACACACCTCAAGAGGAAGTACGCATGGCTAAGGTATTGGTTCTTTATCATTCGATGTACGGTCATATCGAAACAATGGCCCAGAGCGTATCGGAAGGTGCCCGGAGCGTTCCCGGGGTCGAGGTCACCCTCAAACGCGTACCCGAAACCATGGACCCGGAAGCCTTCAAGGCTGCCCATGGGAAAGTGGATCAGAGCGCTCCGGTTGCCACACCAGGCGAACTGGGCGACTACGACGCAATCATCCTTGGTACTCCGACCCGCTTCGGCAACATGTCGGGCCAGATGCGCAACTTCCTCGACCAGACCGGCGGGCTGTGGGCCAAGGGCGGGCTGGTTGGCAAGCTCGCCAGTGTATTCACCTCGACGGGGACAGGTGGTGGCCAGGAGATGACCATTACCTCCACGTGGACCACCCTGGCTCACCACGGCATGATCATCGTGCCCATCGGTTATAGCTCGCCAGCCTTGTTCGATACTTCCAGTGTCGGCGGCGGCACGCCTTATGGCGCATCCACCATTGCCGGTGGTGACGGCTCTCGCCAGCCTGATGCCCGTGAATTGGACATCGCTCGTCACCAGGGCCAGTACGTGGCACAACTGGCGGTCAAACTGAGCAAGTAACAAATCGCCAGGTGTACGCAGAGGCAGACACTGCATAAGCAGTGTCTGGATTCGACTCCCGGTGCGGCCCCCTACAAAACAAAGCCCTCGCATCGATGTGAGGGCTTTGTTGTTTCTGGGCTAATGTCCCTGCCTCCCGAGACAGCGGGCACCGACTGCTAATAGCCACTTCACCAGGCCAATTCGAACAGAAGGGTTCCCCCCCTCGGATTGCCCTATGTGCCCGCAGCCCAGGCTGGCAAGGCGTTGCCAAGGTGGGTGCTATACTTTTTTAGCTAGCAACAAGCGTGCGGTGTTATCCAGAGCGACAGGAAAACGGTCTGGAATTTCATATAACGACTGCAGAAAAAATGGGGGCCTCTGCGACGATGAAGTAGGAGGTGACTCATGAACCGACACTTTTACATCAGCGATAATCTCGACGACCTGGAAACCGTTGAAAGCGAACTGGAAGCCAGCGGTATCAGCACCGAGCAGATTCATGTGCTCAGCGATCGGGATGCGGATGTCGAACAGCATCACCTGCATGATGTGAACTCACTCATGAAGCAGGATGTCGTTCACTCTGGCGAGATTGGCGCGGTCATTGGCATACCGCTCGCGGCATTGGTACTGCTCGGTGCCTATCTGGCAGGTTGGACCGAGTCCGCGGCAGGCTGGGTGCCGTTTATCTTTCTGGCGATCGTGATACTGGGCTTTTGTATCTGGGAAGGTGGCTTCTTTGGTATCCAGGTGCCCAATGCCCACTTCAGCAATTTGAAAAAGACGGTAAGGGACGGTGAGCACATCTTCTTCGTGGATGTAGAACCCGCTCAGGAAGCAGTCCTGGACCGGGTCATCAGCCATCACCCACAGCTACAGATCGCCGGAACCGGCGCAGCAGCCCCTCACTGGGTAGTGGCCTGGCTGCAGAAATGGCATCAGTTCAAGCGAACGATATAGAGCGCCATTGAAGGACGCAGCGCTTGAACGCCGGAGGCGGAAGCCGGTCATGGCCCGAGGAAAATCCCCCGGGTGGAAAACACGTAGTCCGCCTCGGCTGCCATCAGGCCAACCAGCACCAGCAGGCACAATGGCGGGACGAGTATGGCGTAGACCATCGCCAGGCGTTCCCACGCCATGTGCATGAAGATGGAAACGATCAGGCCAGCCTTCAACAACATGAGGACCAGGATCAGCGACCACCTGAAGTAGCCCTGGAAGTGAAAGTAGTCGACCAGGTAGGACAGGGTACTGAGTACGAACAACAGTCCCCAGATCTTCAGGTACAAGCTCACTGGATGCTGTTGACCTTGTGCATGTGCCATCGCCGGTACTCCTCTGCGGGCTCACCATAAGTAGAAGAAAGCGAAGATAAATACCCACACCAGGTCCACGAAGTGCCAGTACAAGCCGGCTATCTCGACGATCTGATAGTTGCCGGAGCGCTCGTAGTCACTGCGCAATACCTTGAAGGCGACGATGCTCAGATAAATGACTCCGACCGATACATGCAGCCCGTGGAAACCGGTAATCATGAAAAAGCTGGCACCGAATTGTGCGGCCCCCATGGGGTTCGACCACGGGCGTACGCCTTCGGCGATGAGCTTGCTCCACTCGAACGCCTGCATGCTGACAAAGGTCGCCCCGAAGGCTGCGGTAGCCAGCATCAGGGCCGCGCATTTGCCGCGCACACGGCGATAGGCGAAGTTCACGGCCATGGCCATGGTGCCGCTGCTGCTGATCAGCACGAAGGTCATGATGGCGATCAGGATCAACGGAATTTTAACGCCACCGATGGTCAGGGCGAATACTTCGCTGGGGTTCGGCCAGGGGGCGGTGGCACTGATGCGCACCGACATGTAGCCGGTCAGGAAGCAGGTGAAGATGAAGGTGTCGCTGAGCAGGAAGATCCACATCATCGCCTTGCCCCAGGGCACCCGCTTGAACGCATCCTGATCCGAGGCCCAGTCGGTGGCGATGCCCTTCCATCCCGCTACCAACGTATCGGGTGGGGTCGGGACGGGCTCTTGCGGAGGGGTTGCTGAGGGCAATGCCATGGCGTCACCTCAGGCCGCAGAATGCGGCGATGGCTTGATAGGTTTCCGGCGTGCTGGTCAGCAGGGCGAAGAGGACAATCCAGAGCCCCAGCAGGTAGTGCCAATAGATGGCACAGAGCTCCACGCTAGGCTGCAGTTGCGACAGCGGAACCCGTCGCAGGAACCTGGCGCCGACTCTGCCCCAGGCCACCAGGCCTCCCAGCAGGTGCAGCCCGTGTACGCCGGTCAGCAGATAGAAAAAGCTATTGGCCGGATTAGTGGAGACGAAGTAACCCCAGTCGACAAACTGCTTCCAGACCCAGAGTTGTCCCCCCAGGAAGGCAATCGCAAAGACCCCGCCCAGGGTGAAGCCGAGGCTGGCGCCGTTCAACGCGCCCCGCCGGGCTGCCAGCCGCGCCCACTGCAGGCTGATACTGCCCAGCACCAGCAGGAACGTGTTCAACCAGAGTTGCCGGGCACTGGCCAGCGGCGCCAGGGGCTCGGTCAGAGGCTGCCAGTCGGCCATTTGCGAACGTGCGATAAAGGCCAGCAGGAACAGCAGGAACAGCGAGGTCACCACCCCCAGGAACACGCGCAGGCCCACTTTCGCGGCTTTCGCCCTATCGAGACCTTCCGCTGGGGGCTGGCTCCAACTGCCGCCGGCGCCGGCGCTTTCGGTGTTTTTCAATAGCGGCCCGTTCATGGTCTTTCGCCCGCGATCCTGGCTTCTGCGTCGCGCTGCCTCATCTGCTCCAGCTCCTGGGCAGAAACCGTCTGCGGCACGAAGTCCTGCTCTATCCCGGGCACGCTGTAGTCATAGGCCCAACGATGCACCACCGGCAGCTCCGCGCCCCAGTTGCCATGCACTGGCGGGGTGTCCGGCGTCTGCCATTCCAGGCTGGCCGCCCCCCATGGGTTCGGGCCCGCCGGCCTGCCTTTGAAGGCACTCCAGGCCAGGTTGAAGAGAAACAGCAGCTGGCATACCCCGACCGTCAGCGCGACAACGGTGATGAACGCATTCAGTTGCTGCGCCGATTGCGGGATGAAGTCGTAGTTCTGCCAGGCGTAATAGCGCCGCGGCATGCCCAGCAGACCCAGGTAGTGCATGGGAAAGTAGATGCAGTAGGTACCCAGGAAGGTTATCCAGAAATGCAGCTTGCCCAGGGTGTCGTTCAGCAAACGCCCGGTGACCTTCGGAAACCAGTGATAGATGGAGCCAAATACCACCAGTATCGGCGCGACCCCCATGACCATATGGAAATGGGCCACCACGAAGTAGGTGTCCGACAGCGGGATATCCACAATCACGTTGCCGAGAAACAACCCGGTGAGCCCACCGACCAGGAAGGTGACGATAAAGGCCAGGGCAAACAGCATTGGCACCGTCAGGTGAATGTCGCCATGCCACAGGGTCAGCACCCAGTTGTAGACTTTCAGCGCGGTCGGCACGGCGATGATCAAGGTGGTGGCAGCGAAAAAGAAACCGAAGTACGGGTTCATCCCGCTGACGTACATGTGGTGCGCCCAGACCACAAAACTCAACACGCCAATGGCGATGATGGCCCAGACCATCATGCGGTAACCGAAGATGTTCTTGCGCGCATGGGTGCTGATCAGGTCGGAGACCAGGCCGAACGCCGGGAGGGCGACGATGTAGACCTCCGGATGGCCGAAGAACCAGAACAGATGCTGGAACAGTATCGGGCTGCCGCCCTGATGCGCGAGCTGCTGCCCCATCGAGATCACCGCCGGCATGAAGAAGCTCGTGCCCAGCAGCTTGTCGAACAGCATCATCACGGCGCTGACGAACAAGGCCGGAAAGGCCAGCAGGGCCAGGATCGAGGCCATGAAGATGCCCCAGACGGACAGCGGCATGCGAAACAGCGTCATGCCGCGAGTGCGGGCCTGCAGCACCGTGGTCACGTAGTTCAGCCCGCCCATGGTGGCGGCGACAATGAAGATCGCCAGCGACACCAGCATCAACACGATGCCCCATTCGGTACCCGGGGTGCCCCGTGTGATCGATTGCGGCGGATAGAGTGTCCAGCCCGCCCCGGTGGGCCCGCCCGGGACGAAGAAGCTGGAAAGCAGCACCAGGACCGAGAGCAGGTAGAACCAGAAGCTCAGCATGTTGACGTAGGGGAAGACCATGTCCCGGGCGCCCACCATCAGCGGAATCAGATAGTTGCCGAAGCCGCCCAGGAACAGGGCCGTCAGCAGGTAGATGACCATGATCATGCCGTGCATGGTCATCGCCTGGTAATAGGTGCTGGCATCCATGAACCCGAGGCTGCCGGGAAAGCCGATCTGCATGCGCATCAGGCCGGACAGCACCAGGGCGACAAGCCCCACGGATATGGCCGTCAAGGAATACTGGATGGCGATGACCTTGTGGTCCTGGCTCCAGATATAGCGCGTGAAGAAGCTCTTCGGTTCGTGCAGGACTTCTGTTTCTGCGTGCTCGACATAAGCCATCAGGTCATCCTCCGGGTAAGTTTCGGAGCATTTCCGGCTATTTACGGCGACTTGCCCGATTCCACCTTGCCGGCATCAGCGTCGACAGCAGCTTTCGACTTGATGAAGGCGATCAGAGCGTCCAGTTCCTTGTCATTGGGGGTAAAGGTCGGCATCACTGGGGCATAACCCTTGACGATCGCAGCGCCAGGGTGGAGCACGGACTCCTTCACGTAGCCCTCGTCGACCTTGATCTGAGAACCATCGGCCAGGGTTTCCGTCTTGCCGTACAAACCCTGCCAGCTCGGGCCGATACCCTGGCTGCCATCGACACTGTGGCAGGCCAGGCAACCCAGCGATTCGGCCAGCCGCTGTCCCTGCGCCGCCAGCTCGTCATGTGCGCCCGCAGGGCCTTGTTCTTTCTGCCCCACGGCACTCAGCGACTTGATGAAGGCCACCACGGCGGCCAGCTCATCTTGAGTGAAAGTATAGGCCACCATGACCGGCGGATAGCCCTGGACCAGCCTGGCCTGCGGTTCGAGAATCGACTCCTTGAGGTAGGTCTCGTCGACCTGGACGCGGGTGCCATCGGCCAGCGGTTCCGAGCGGCCGTACAGGTCCTTCCAGCCCGGGCCCAGGCTGGCGCTGCCGTCCTGGCTATGGCAGGCGCGGCAGCCATGGCTTTCCACCAGTTGGCGACCCTTTTCCAGCAGGCTGTCCCGGCTCGGCGTGGCGGCGCTCGTCAGCGTCTGGGCAAAGGTCGGCTGGCTGGCGAGCCATTGGTCGAAAGCGCCCTGCTCCTCGACGATCAGATGGCCGCGCATGTTGAAATGCCCCACGCCACAGTACTCGGCGCACAGTACTTCAAACTTGCCGAGCCTGGTCGGGGTGAACCAGAAGTGGGACACCATGCCCGGCACCATATCCATCTTTGCGCGCATCTGCGGAATATAGAAATCGTGCAGTACGTCCTTTGCGCGCAGCAGGACTTTTACCGGCCGATCGATGGGCAGGCGCACTTCATTGTTCATGATCAGCACATCGTCCTGCCCCGCAGGGTCGTTGCGGTCAAGACCGAAGGGATTGCCGGGATCGATCCATTTGACATCGGACTTGCCGAGTTTTCCGTCCCGCCCGGGAAAGCGAAAGGCCCACTGCCACTGCTGGGCAACCACTTCGAGCTGGGTAGCCTCTTGCGGCACCTGGACGAAATCGTTGTAGACCACCAGCCCGGGCGCCAACATGCCGATGATGCCCAGCGAGGTGAGGATGACCAGCCACCCTTCCAGCTTCTTGCTTTCCGGCTGGTAGTGCGCCCGGGAACCTTCCCGGTGACGGAACCGAATCACGGCAATGGCCATGAATACCGTGATGGCGATGAAAAAGATGCCGGTGATGACCAGGGTGATCAGCAGCGTGGTGTCTATCGAGCCCCAGTTGGAGGCAGCCGGCGTCATGTGCCAAGGAGCAAACAGGTGAAACAGCACTGAAGCGACAACGACTAGAACCAAGATGATTGCTATCGCCATTTTCTCGTCATCCTGTGCCGGTTGTTCTGTGGCCATGCAAACGCAACGTCGCCCAACCGCAGCGTCACACCGATGTCTAACCCTCCTCCCAAGCCTGCTGGAACATTGCCTCTATCCCCGGGGCAAATCTTCTGAAAAGTATAGTGCGCCCCAACGGACATGCGGCGGCTCCCTACACGACACTGGGCCAGGGGGCTGTGGCCTCACCACGTCCCCTCCTCCTGATAGCCATCCCCAACAGCCGCTAACCATGCTCAAATAGCTCCCCGCTTTTGCCACAAGCCACACCCGATCCGGAGCCGAACATGAAAAACACCTTTGCCCTGACCTTGGCCCTGATACTCAGCCTGCTATCGCTCCACGCCCAGGCAGAAGCAGTGGGCGATGCCGAGGCCGGTGGCAAGCTGTTCAAGCGCATCTGTGGCGGCTGCCACAATATCGGGCCTTCGGTGCGCAGCTCTTTCGGGCCGCAGCTCAATGGCATTTTCGGGCGCACGGCGGGGAGCGTGGCGGACTATCACTACTCCGATGCGATGAAGTCGTCCGGCATCGTCTGGACCCGCGACAAGTTGGTGGCCTACCTGGAAGACCCGAAGGCAGTGGTGCCCGGTACGCGGATGATTTTCTGGGGGCTGAGCGATCAGGAGAAGATCGATAATCTGCTGGCTTATCTGCAGAGCTTTCAGGCGCAACAGCCCTGAGTGACCTGATAAGTCAAAGTCGCCAACAGGCCTCCTAAACCCCGAATTGTCACTTTGCTTTGCCCGCTGTTGCAGCCCACCGAGCACCACGCTAACCTCTCGCCCGTCGTTGCAAATTCAACGACCGGGCTTGGTAACCCGATGAGTAAACGGCGCTACAGCGCCCCCCGTGACGAGTGCAGGCGCTTTTTTTGCGCCTGCCATTTTGTCATGGCGGCTGTGCGCGGGAGACCTTCGGGTCTGCCGGGCTCGTTTACCCCGGTTTACCAACCTGCGTACAGCTGCCACCCCTTCGCTTGGTAACGAACGTGGTAGCTCCCTCTCAGTAAACGGAGCGACATCATGGACGCCATCAATCCGCTTGAAACCTGCATCACCAATCTGTGCCCCAGTCCCACCCTTGACGCGCTTTCCAGCGTCGGAGGTGCACAGTGACTCATCTTCAAGACCTAAAAACCCCCGGCCTCACCCCCTGCCCCCACCACTCAGGCGCCCCCCTGTTCCACGTCAGCAGCGGCATTCCGATCCGCGAGGCTCTGTCCCACGCCTCGGACCTGCGGCATATCGCCAAGCGACTGGCCGAAGACGCGGCCATGGAGCGCAGTACCGACCGACATGCCTGGGCCTCGTATTACTTGCAGGCGATGAGCAAGGCACTGATCGATGATGTGGTGAAGGTGCTGGAGTAACGGCGAGGCGTTTGGTGATAAGGGCTGCGAGGGAGTTACGCAGCCCTTTGGAGCGCGGGCGCTTCGCGCCCGATCGCAGCCTGGCGGCAGCGGCTACCGGGAGCCGCGGTGCTATTCAGGACGGGGCAACGCCCACAAAAAAGCCCCGAACCAGTCGGGGCTTTTTCTATTGCCGGCCTGGTATCAGGCCACGATCAGGCATTCATCAGAACACGTTGATCGGGTAGTCGACGAACACACGCAGTTCGTTACCGCTGTCGTTGTAGTCGCTGGATTTCTGCGATACGCGCAGGATCGAGCTACGAACCTTGACGCTCAGGTCCTTGGCCGGACCGCTCTGGACCACGTACTTGAGCTGGTTGAAGATTTCGCGCTCGGTGCCGCCGGTGGAGGTGGCAGTGGTGATGTTGTCGCCACGCACGTAAGCCAGGTTGTAGGTCAGGCCCGGTACGCCGAAGGCGCCGAAGTCCAGACCGTAGCCCAGTTGCCAGCTGCGCTCGTCTTCAGCGTTGAAGTCGGACCAGTAGGAGTTGGCCAGGTAGATGGTGTTGCCGCCATCGCCCACGCGGTTCTGCTCTTTCTGGTAGCCGCCATAGGCATAGCCCAGGTGGCTGTCGCCGGTGCTGCGCTGGTGCGCCAGGGTGAACGAGTGCGGGCCGGTGGCGTAGGTGGCTGCCAGGCTCCAGATCTTGTTGTCCTGGCCGCCCGCTTTGGCGTCTTCCGCATAGGACTTGTCCAACTTGGTGCGGTAGCCGTTGAAGTCCAGGGTCAGGGACTGGTCGGTGGCCAGCGGGAACACGTAGTTCAGGTTCACGTACTGCTTCTTCAGCACGTCTTCGACGTCGGAAGCGTACAGCGAGCCCTTGAACTGTTCGGTGAACTGATAGCTGCCGCCCAATACGTTGATCGACTTCAGGCCACCACTGTCACGGCCTTCGGCGCTTTTACGCGATTCGGCGGTGAAACGACCGGCGTTCAGCTCCAGGCCCTTGATCTCTTTGGAGGTGATCAGGGTACCGGTGTAGCTTTCCGGCAGCAGACGACCATTGTCGTAGCTCAGCACCGGCAGGGCCGGCATCTGGTCACCGTAGGTCAGGACGGTGTTGGACAGGCGGAATTTGACCGCGGCGCCGGCCTTGGCCAGGTCGCCAGCCGGAGTCTTGTTGCCGCTTTCGCTGCGTTTGAAGAAGTCGATGCCCTGGCCGCCGCTGTGGCTGCCTTTATCCAGGCGCAGGCCGTACAGGCCGAAGGCATCGACGCCCACGCCCACGGTGCCTTGGGTGAAGCCCGACGAGAAGGTACCGATGGCCGCTTGACCCCACTCGCGCTGGTCGTCGTTACCGTTTTTCTTGTCGCGATTGATGTAGGCGTTGCGCAGCAGGATTTTCAGGCTGCTGTCTTCGACAAAACCCTTGGACTCAGCCTGGTCGTTAGCCATAACTTGAGTACTGCTCAGAATCCCCAGTGCGATCAGACCGATCCGCTTGTTCAACATTTTATTTTCCTTATTACGGGTTGATGACGCGCTGTGGTGCTCCTTGGAAACGGCGCTTAAGCGCTCTTTTTTCAGGCCAGAACAAAAAGACCCGCCCACGAAGAATCGCGGCGGGCCTTTTATTATTTGAATGTTATGGCCGTTGGCCACAGGCGTTGGCGCGAATCCTAGCCGCGCCCCGAACAGTGTGTCAATTTCAAGAATCGTCTGAAAATAGGCAAAAATCGTCTAAGAACTTAACGATCCTTGATGGCCAGTTGCACGGTATGGCTGTCGACGAACTGTTCGAAGTGCGTGACCTTGCCATCCTTGAGGGTCCACAAATGGGCCACGCGGGCATTCAGCGACTTGCCCGTGGCTTTATAGATGCCGCTGTAATTGCCATAGGCGAACACCTTGTCGCCCTGGGCCACATAGTTCTCGACGGTGAAGGCAAACCCTTCCCATTCGCTGGCCAGGCGCTTGAAGACATTCTCCACCACGGCATCGAAACCGACGTAGGTGCCGGCGTAGGGAAAGCCTGCCGCTTCGGTCCAGCGCGCATCGGCGGCCAGGGCAGCGGCGGTGTTTTTCGCGTTCTCCTGGGAGTTGGCCCCTTCGTAGGTGCTTTTGATCAGTGCCAGGTTATCCATGGGTGACTCCGCCAATAAGTGGGTGGTTCAAAGGGCGCAACCGTTCAGGCCACAGGCCTGCAGGCTGGGTGAAACCTCGACTTCGGGCGTACCGAAGGCCTCGCTCAGCCACTCGGCGAACGCCTGCGGCTTGCCCAGCCAGGGGCTGATATCGATCAGCCTGAACTGACCGTCCTGCTCCAGCACCAGGGTCGGGAAACCCTGGCCACCGACCCGGGCCAACAAGGCGCGGCTGGCCTTGATGTGCTCGTTCAGGCTGTTCGCCGCGGCGTACTCGAAGGCTTCCTCGAACTCGCCGCGCTCAAAGCCCAGGCCTTCGGCGAGTTCCAACAGTACGTCGACATCGGCGATGCGTCGCCCTTCGACGTAATGCGCCGTCTGCAAGCGCCCGAGCAATTCCAGGCCGCGCCCGGCGAGCACCTGCGCCGCCAGTATCGCGGCAATCGGCGGGGCCGAATCGAAGAGCGCCGAATAGTCGCGCAGCAAGCCTTCGAAGTAGGCCTCGCCGAACGGCTGCCCGGTGTATTCGGCAATGCGCCGGTCATGGGGCATGACGTAGTCGCGCAGTTGCGGCGAAACCTGCTGGCAATTACGCCCGGTCATCATGCCGCCGCCATGGGTCACCACCGGCAGCACCGCCTGGGCCGCCTGCACCAGCGGCTTGGCGCCGTAGCACCAGCCGCACAAAGGATCGTAGATGTAATGAAGGGTCGCTGCCGACATGCAAGGCTCCGGGACAAAGGCCGATAAATTCGATAGCCGCAGACTATGCCTGTGGCCCACGGCGAAAAACGCTGGAATGGCTTTTAGTCTGTTTCGCGAATCGGTCGAATCAGTGATGTATCCATCACATTTCAATCAAGACACAAATTGAAACAATCCGCCCGGGGAACTTTCCAAGAATAATTAACGAAAGTAAATAGCAAGCATTACCATTCGCGACCACTGTTTCCTTCACCCTTCTGGATGCGTTTTTCCATGCCTGCCCCCTTCCGCCTGACTCCCCTCACCCTTGGCTTTTGCGCCTCGCTGACGGCTGGTTTCACCTGTGCCGCGCCGACCACCCTGCCGGCCACCGCCATCAGCGCAGAAGTCGATACCGACGACCCACGGGTCAAGGAAGTCAGCACCGCGACCCGCACCGCCACGCCGGTGCGCTACGTGCCACAAGCCATCGACTCGGTGAAGACCAGCAACGTGCTGGACTACGGCATCAACGATCTGGGCACGGCCTTGAGCGGTATTCCCAACGTCAGCAGCGGCGCCGACACCCGCTTCGACAGCCTGCGCATTCGCGGCTTCGACGCCAGCAACGACTTCTACCTCGACGGCGTCCGTGACGACAGCCAGTACGTGCGCGACCTGCACAACATCGAACGCATCGAGGTGCTCAAGGGCCCGGCGGCGGTGCTCTACGGCCGTGGCAGCCAGGGCGGGATCGTCAACCGGGTGAGCAAGCTGCCGCAGTCCGGCCGCCACTCCAGCGTCGAAGTCAAAGGCGGCAGCGAAGACCTGCGCAGCCTGTATGCCGACCTCAGCGCCGACCCCAGCGAGAACATCAGCCTGCGCCTGAACATGGGCAACCAGGACAACAACAGCTTCCGCGATGGCGTCAGTGGCAGTCGCCAGTTGTTCGCGCCATCCATGAGCTGGCAGCTGACGCCAGACCTGAACTGGCTGGTGCAGTACGAATACAGCCGCTACAACCGCACGCCGGACCGCGGCATCCCGGGGATCGACGGGCGCCCGGCGGACGTGAGTCGCGACACCACTTACGGCGACAAGCGCGACTACATCGACGACAAGTCCCAGTCCCTGCGCTCCAAGCTCAGCTACGAGTTGAACGACAACTGGCAACTGCGCCATACCCTGAGCCTGTTCAAGCTCAACAGCGATTTCGACAACACCTACCAGACCGGCTACGACAGCCGCACCAAGCGGGTGAACCGCCAGCGCTGGCAGCAGGACCTGAACACCCGCAATCTCTACAACAACCTCGAAGTCGAAGGCACCTTCGATACCTTCGGCCTCGAGCACCGGGTGCTGACAGGTGTCGAGCTGGGCAGCCAGCGACGCGATCCGAAGCTCTACACCGCAGCGGCGGTCAGCGCCGGTGGCCAGGCCGTGCCGTCCCTGGACCCGTTCAACCCGGATAAAAACCTGCGCCACACCGGAAAAATGGTGGCGTCCAGTTACAACCACAGCGAGGTGGAAAGCCGCGCCGTCTATGTCCAGGACCAACTGCGTCTGAACGATCAGTGGCAAGTCCTCGCCGGCCTGCGCTACGACAACTTCAACGTCGAGACCCACAACAAGCTCCTGGATCGCAAGGACGACCGCGACAGCCACAGCACCAGCCCGCGCCTGGGCGTGGTCTGGACCCCGCTGGAGAACCATTCCTTCTACGCCTCCTGGAGCAAGAGCTTCTCCCCCGTCGGCGGCGGCCTGATCGGCATCACCCCGAACGCCAATGGCAACACCAACGACCTGAGCCCCGAGCGTACCCGGCAGAAGGAAATCGGGGTCAAGAGCGACTGGCTCGACGAGCGCTTCAGCACCACCCTGGCGGTCTATGAGCTGGAGCTCTACAACCGCCGCAGCCGCAGCGTGGAAGATCCGAACGTAATCCTGCTGACCGGCCTGCAGCGCTCACGCGGCGTGGAACTGACCGCGGCCGGCAAGATCGTCGGCAACTGGTCGATACGCGGTGGTATCGGCCTGCAGGACGCTACCGTGGTCAAGAGCAATAACGGTGACGAAGGTAACCGGGTAAACAACGTGGCCAAGCGCAATGGCAGCCTGTTCGTGACCTGGAAACCGGAAATGGGCTGGTACGCCGAGACCGGCCTGACCCTGGTCGGTGATCGTTATGCCGACAACGCCAATACCGTGATGCTTCCGGGCTATGGCCGCTGGGACGCCCTGGCCGGCTTCCGGCAGAAGGACTGGGACCTGCGGGCCGCGCTGAACAACATCAGCGACCGCACTTACTACTCCTCGGCCACCAGCGCCGGGCAGATCCAGTTCGGCGATCCACGCAGCCTGGTGGTGACCGGTACCTACAGCTTTTAAGCCGACACGTGGTGTATCGGCCAGACCGCGTTGTGCTTATCGCGGGCAAGCCTCGCTCCTACAGAAGCCCCCCAATCCGGTAGGAGCGAAGCTTGCTCGCGATGAACGATAACGCGGTGCATCAGACAAACCGCGATGTTCCCATCACCGGCAAGCGAGGGTCGGCCGATCGCCTCCGCCAAAACCCACGCAAAAAAAAGCGCTGCCATCCGGGCAGCGCTTTTACCAATCCGTTGTTTGCTTATCCTTCCAGCACATCCCACAACGCTTCGAGTTCCGCCTCGCTGAACAAACCAGCTGGGTAACGATCGAGGATCATCCGGCGATGGTCGGTTTCCCGGACCTGTCGCGTTCCATTGGACTTCAACCACCGCGCCAGAACCTGAAGCGATTCGCTATTCATTGCCAAGGGATGTGAAGTCCGCTCGCTGACCATATTCATCTCCAGCGCCCTCTCCCGGTTTGTGAGCGGCTAACTTATCCAAGGTTTATGACAGAACATCGTAGTTCCACCGGCCTCAGAGTGACCTCGCGAGAGATACAAGAGCTATGCCAAAGTCCCGCGATTGCTAACTTTCGGATATAAAAAAACCCGCAGTCCATCAGGGCTGCGGGCTTGCCGGGCGACGCCGGATTGGATCCATGTAACAGCCCGTCAATCAGGCGTCACAGGCTGTTACAACAACACTCAAACCTTGTGTGGCGCCGGTTGCTGTTGGGTA
>Ga0066464_1000489_pt1 | contig 15717 bp, 17 predicted proteins | sample LakWasMe94_HOW11_2_FD_59583 | JGI IMG/M metagenome (GOLD analysis project Ga0066464, IMG submission 59583) | Freshwater sediment methanotrophic microbial communities from Lake Washington under simulated oxygen tension - Sediment Metagenome 94_HOW11 | ecosystem: Environmental > Aquatic >...
TCAACAGGGCTTGCGCCTGTGCGGCCTGGGGTGCTTGTTGCTGCACGATCAGGTCCAGGTAGCGCTTGGCTTCAGCCGTGTTGTTGGCCTTGCTGGCTTCCTTGGCCGCCTTGAGCCACACCGTGCCTTTGAAGCCCAGCGGCGCGGTGGCGAACAGCGGGTGGGTCACCACCTCACCCAGCAGCTTGGCACCGCGTTCGTTGCGGTTCATGAAGCTGGGTACTGCGAGGAATGTGTTGGCGGCCACATATTTCACTTCCAGCACACCGGGGGTGCCGTTTTGCACCGGCGCGTCATGGGTCGGGTTGAGCATCGCTAGCGCCTTGTCCAGTTGCGCCAGCCCGTCCTCGGCAAACGACATTTTTTTCCATGGCATCACGGTGGTCGACGCCTTCATGGCCGTGGCTGCGCCGGTATAGGCCATCAGCACGGGGTTGGTGGGTTCGCCCTTGAGCAGGCCCGAGAAGGCTTCCGCCGCCTGGTCGATGGCGGCCGTGTCACCGGCGCTGGCCTGGATGAATTGTTTGAAAGCGGTTTGGAATTGCGCATCTGGCACGGCCAAGGCGGCACCGCCCAGGCTGACCAGACTGGTGGCCAGGGCGATACGGCGAATGTGGCGGATAAAAGTGCGGTGGTGCATATGTCTGACTCCTGTTGCGTTGAATGAGGAGTGCAGTGTCTGGATTCACCGCCGCCGGCGCAGCCGCTTTGAGACGAAATGGCACGGCACGGCGCGAAATGCCGTGGTGAGGCGCGAAATTACGGTGAAGCGAAGCGTGGTGGTGCCGCCGTGGAGCGTGGCGGCAATACCCTAGAACCCTGCTTGGCCCGCGGTACCCAGGTAGGTGGACAGGGCGCCCGCATCGGTGATGGCGCCGCCGGGCACCAGGTAGTAGCCATGCCCGTCCTGGGTGCCGATGTAGCTATTGGTGCCGCTGTAGTAGCGGTAGTAGTAGCCCTGGGCCTGTTGCGAGGCAGGTACCGCCGGCGCAAAGAGGGCCGGGTACAACGACTCGGCCCAATTGAACACGCGGTCGGAGTCCGTCAGGCTGAAGTTCTTCATGAAGTTCCAGGAGTTTTCCAGGAAGTCGTTGTTGATGCTGTGGCCGTTGCCGCTATGTACCACCCGTGTCTGGTACGACGGTGATGACGGCAAAGCCTGGGCCAGGTTGCAGGTGTTGGCAAACGAGACCGTGTCGTCATCGTCATTGGCCTCCAGGAAGGCCGGCGGCACGCGCACCACCTGCGTGGGCGCTAGCGGGCGCGACACGGCCCCTGCGGCGGTACACACTCCCGGGGTCCACCCGGCGGCGCTGCAGGTGCGCACGCTGCCCGCGGCGGCTGCGGTGCCGCGCAACGTGCACGGTGTGGGCTCTCCCGCCGTGGTGTTGCTCAGCACCAGGCCACCACCGGTCTCGGCGAAGGCGGCGATGCGGTTGCTCAAGGTGCTGGCGACAAAGTATGCAAAGAAGGCGCCGTTGGAGAAGCCGCTGACATAGACCCGTGCCAGGTCCGCACCATAGGCCCGCGACGATTCCTGGATGAGCGCGCGTACCAACAGCAGGTCGGCATTGGTGTTCGGGTCGCTGCTGGCGGCGCTGGCGGTGGATTCGCCCACCGCGGTTTCCCAAAACGGCGTGCCCGCGGAATGGTTGTCCCAATCGCCCACGGTCATCACGCGCTGAATGGGTACGACCACAATGACGTTCTGCTGGTCGGCAAAGCTGCGCAGCACGTCGTAGCCATAGTCATTGGCGATGTTATTGGCCAACGTGCCGCCCGTGCCGCTGAACAAGATGAGCAGGGCTGGTGCTGCAGTGCCGCTGGGGCGGTACACGAGCACATCACGGCTGCGGCCACCGACCGTCAGCGCGCTGGTCGCGAGGCCGCTGGGTGTGGTGGCCGGAAAGCTGCCTTGGTAAACAATGGTGTCGTTTGCCGCTGCCGTCGCATGGAACGCCAAGCATGCCATTCCCAGCAGCGCCAGACTGTTGCGGATCCTGCGCTTGAAACCGTAAGCAATGCCCATGGTGCTACTCCCTGTGCGTCTGGTGGCGGTGGTCCCATCCTATGCGTTTGGCATGGTCACCGCAAGACGGCGACGAGAGCATTTATTCGCCAGGCCTGCATGCCGGGCTATGGATCACTCGTTTCAGCAAAGGGCATGCGTTAGAGCTGGCCTTCGGTCAGCGTGTCGAGCTGGAAGCGCCCGCTCTTGTGCCACAGCCAGGTGTCGGTGTAGGTGACACGGCCCATTTTCACGGGGACCGGGAAGGGCGCGGCGGAGCGCACGGTGCGTTCTATTTCGGCCACCACTTCGGGGGCATGGCTGGGCGCACGCATCCATCGCAACCCGGTGATCGCCCCAGTGCCATTGATATCCACTTGCAGCACGCCAATGGCGTGGAGCAAAGGTGGCATCTTTCCCGGAAAGATGCGGGTGCCGTTCTTGGAATACAAATGGCTGGCACCATCGCGCCGGTATTCGCGTGGAGTGGTGGCGTCGGAAACCCGCCCGGTGATACCGGCGCCGAGTGCGGGCGCTGGGGGTTGCGTGGGCGCTTGCGCCTTGGGCGGCGCCTGCACCACGGCTGATGGGGCGGCGGGCGGCGGGTTCGTGCAGGCCACCACCAGGCTGGCGATGCCGGTCCACAGGATTGCGCGATACAACATTTTGAATAGCATGGTTAAGTTTTTGGAGTGTGGTGCGCGAATCGCCCAAGGCATACTGTCCTTGATTTATGGTTGTGAAACGCCGAATAGTGGATGGAAAAGGTATCTGAATGTGAGTTTGCGCGCAAATTTGTTGGCACGGTTGGAGCATGGGCCTGCGGTCCTGGTGACCGTGCAGTCCACCCGGGGGTCCGCCCCACGGGAGGCGGGCACCTGGATGGCCGTGTTCGCCAGCGCGTTGGTCGGCACAGTGGGCGGTGGTCACCTGGAATTTGACGCCATAGCCCACGCCAGGACCCTGTTGCGCGACGGCACTGGCGGTACCGTGGTGCGCTATGCCCTAGGCCCCAGCCTGGGCCAGTGTTGCGGCGGTGAGATGGTTTTACATTTTGAAAGGATTGCACTCGCCGATGCGCAGGCGTTGCACCAACGGCTGGCCAGTCCGCTCACGCCCATCGCACTGTTTGGCGGTGGCCATGTGGGGCGCGCCGTGGTGCAGGTGCTGGCGAACCTGCCGATGAACCTGACCTGGATCGACAGCCGCGACGAGATCTTCCCCACCGACTTGCCCGCCCATGTGCAGTGTGAACATTCCGATCCCGTGCATGCGGCGGTGGCCGATCTGCAACCGGGCGCCCGTGTGCTGATCATGAGCTTTAGCCATGCCGAAGACCTGGATGTGGTGGCCGCCTGCCTGGCGCGCCAGCGTGCGCAACGCGATCTGCCCTATGTGGGGCTGATCGGCAGCAAGACCAAATGGGCGTCCTTCCGCCAGCGGCTGGTGGCACGCGGTTTTGACGAGACGGAACTGGCCCACATCACCTGCCCGATTGGCGTGCCCGGCATTGCGGGCAAAGAGCCCGAAGTGATTGCGGTGGCGGTGGCCGCGCAACTGCTGCAAAGCGTATACGCCGGCCCGGATATTGCATAGTCGGAACACTGCTTCAGGGTAACCCCTAGCAGTTTGTTCACCGTCGGATGCCACAAACTTGTCGAAAGTGTATACACTTTGAGCCATCGTCGCAGCGGAGCGGGGCTGATTCCAAAAGCCTGTGTTCGCGACCCATTTCTGCTTACAGCGCCCGCAGTGGTGAGCAGCTTGCATGCAACCGGTGCGTATTGCCTGCACCGCAAAGGGTAAGACCGACATGGAAAGCTACTACCTCGACTGGGCCAATCTGCTGCTGCGCTGGGTCCACGTCATCACCGCCATTGCCTGGATTGGCTCCTCCTTTTACTTTGTCTTTTTGGACAGCAGTCTGACGCCGCCCGAGGACGAAGACCTGAAGCGCCAGGGCGTCAGCGGCGAATTGTGGGCCGTGCACGGCGGGGGCTTCTACCACCCGGTCAAGTTTCTCGGCGCGCCACCGCAACTGCCCAAGCACCTGCACTGGTTTTATTGGGAAAGCTACAGCACCTGGCTGAGTGGCTTCTCACTGTTCACCGTGTCCTACCTGTGGAGCGCGGGCACCTACCTGATCGACAAATCGGTGATGGACTGGTCGCCCAACGCGGCCATTGCCGTGGCCCTGGCTTTTCTGGTCGTGTTCTGGCTGGCCTACGACGGTATTTGCCGCATCTTTGGCCAGCGCAAGAATGGTGATGCCATCGTCGGCGCACTGCTCGCCGTGCTGGTAGCCGTGGCCGCCTGGCTGGCCTGCCACTGGTTTGCCGGGCGCGCCGCCTTCCTGCTGGTGGGCGCCATGATTGCGACCAGCATGAGCGCCAATGTATTCTTCTGGATCATCCCCGGCCAGAGAACCGTGGTGGCTGACATCAAGGCCGGCAAGCCCGTCGACCCTATCCACGGCAAACGCGGCAAGCAGCGCAGCGTGCACAACACCTACTTCACACTGCCGGTACTGTTCGCCATGCTCAGCGGCCACTACAGCTTCACCTACACGCATCCACAGAACTGGCTGGTGCTGGTGGGCATGATGTTCGCCGGCGCCGCCATCCGCCAGTTTTTTGTGCTGAGCCATGGCTTCAAGCTGGGGCGCAACGGCCACCCCTGGCCCTATGCATTGGCCGGCGTGGTGGCCATTGTGGGTGTGATGGCCTGGCTTAGACCTGCTCCGGCTGGTGAATCGGTTGCTATTAATTCTGTAGCTGCAGTGTCAGTGTCCTCGGGGGCTAGTGCACCAATTGGCTACAAGACTTTGCAGGCGGTACTGGAGCAGCGCTGCTATATGTGCCATGGCGCGCAAGTGCAGATGAAGAACGTGCGCCTGGACTCGGTTGAAGGGGTCAAGCTCCACGCCCAAAACCTGTACCAACAGGCCGTCGTCACCAAGGCCATGCCCTTGAACAATGCCACCGGCATTACCGATGCCGAGCGCGGATTGATCAAGCAATGGTTTGAGAGCGGCGCGGCGTTGAATTGAACGTTTACGCCGTCCGCCTGCCTCGCTCACGTCGGATGCAGTGCATGGCGTTTGTGCAATGCGGGGCTGCTACAGTAGCCCAGTTTTTCTAGTGGGACTTCTTCCTATGCACAGCAAATTCGCCGTGGCGCTGCTCGCGCTTTTTTTGTCTTTTTCATCTGCGGTTTGGGCCGGTGAGCGTGGCTATTTCGGCTTTGGTTTCAAGATCGATGGTGAAGGTGTTTTCTGGAACCCAACCCTGCGTTCCGCCACGATAGAAAAGGTAGCACCCAATTCCCCTGCGGCCGCTGCCGGTATGCAGCCGGGTGATGAAGTAATCGAAGTGGCTGGCAAGGTAGTGGCCGGCGCCAAGGGCAAGGACATCCAGTCGCATATCGAGAAAGACATTGGCGAGTCGGTGCAAATGAAACTGCGCCATGCCAATGGCGAGGTCAAGGTGGTCACCATGGTCGCGGCGGCCAAGACTTGGTAAACCTTGGCCGTGAAAGTGGACGTGGACTGTTCCTTCGTGCAGATGCCTGAATCTCTATCGACGACTCAGACCACATTGGTTTTTGTGGCGGCCACGGCGCAGGACGCAGATGCACTGGTGGCCCTGCGCATTGCCGCCATGCGCGAGAGTCTGGAGCGCATAGGTCGCTTTGATCCGGCCCGCGCGCGTGAACGATTTCTGGCGGGTTTTGCACCTGTGCATACACAGCACATCGTGTTGAACGGCATACGCATTGGCTTTTACGTTGTTAAGCCGCAGCAGCAAGATGGTGGCTTGTTGCTTGACCATCTGTACATCCAGCCGGGCCACCAAGGCCGGGGTCTGGGGGCTGCCGTGCTGAGGCATGTTTTCGCGCAGGCCGATGCCGCGGGCTTGACGGTACGCGTTGGGGCATTGCGGGACAGCGACTCCAACCGGTTTTACCTGCGCCACGGCTTTACCTTGGTTGAGCAAGCCGAGTTCGACAACTACTACGTCCGTGCCGCGCTGCCTGCGCACCGAGGCGACTGAGGCCCGCCATGCCGCAGTACGTCGCTTTCCTGCGGGCCATCAATGTGGGTGGCCGGTTTCTCAAAATGGCGGTACTGGCCGAGCATGTGCGCACACTGGGCCATACCAACGTCAAGACCTATATCAACAGCGGCAACGTGCTGTTCCAGTCACGCCAGTTGTCGACCTATCGTCTGGGCACGGCTATGGAGGAGGGGCTGGAGCCGCTGCTGGGCTTTCGTTCTGAAGCTTTTGTGCGGACCGTGCCCGAGTTGCAAGCTATTGCCGCGCAGGCTGAGGCATTGCGCGGCCGCATAGGACCGGACGGCGACATCAACGTGGCGTTTCTGCAGCGCCCTTTGACAGCGGACGACGAAGCCGCCATCGCGCCGCTGCGCAATGCGCAAGATGGTTTCGTACTCGACGGGCATGAGTTGTACTGGCTGTGCCAATCCAAACAAAGCGATTCCAAATTCTCCAATGTGGTGTTGGAGCGCAAGTTACGCACCCGCACCACGTTCAGACGCGGCAATATGCTGCAAGGTTTGTTGGCTGAAATGCAGGTCTGAAGCATGGCTAGCCAACAGCCATAGCCGCGCCACGATGCGCATGTGCGTCCGGCCGACGCCACCGGGGCGCTCATGGACCATAACTCCGCTCTGCGCTTCAATGGCCCGCGCCTGCGAAAGGGGCATGGCGCACTTTCGCGGTGCACATACAAGTCTTGCCGCGCACACAAATCCCGCATATAGTGCACAAATCTTGTATACCAGTGGCATACAAATTGCACCTGATTACCCCTATGACCAGCGCAACCGACATCAGCAACCGCATCATCGAGGCTGTCATGGCCCAGAAACTGGCCCCTGGCGCCCGCCTGGGCGAGCAGCAATTGGCGATGTTGTTTGATTGCAGCCGCACCATCGTGCGCGAAGCGCTGACCCATCTGGCGGCGCGCGGCATCGTCACCGTCAGCAGTCGGCGCGGCTGGTACCTGATCGAGCCCTCGCTGGCGGAGGCGCGTGAGGCCTTTGAGGCGCGCCGCGTCATCGAGATGGGCCTGATACGCTGCACCACGTCGGTCAGCAAGGCCGCCATTAAGCAATTGAAAGCACACCTGGCCAAGGAAAAGGCGGCTATCAAGGGCGACGATGTGGGCCTGCGCAGTTATCTCTTGGGCGACTTCCACGTCTGCCTGGCCGAGTGCCTGGGCAATAGCCTGTTGGCCGACACCTTGCGCGACTTTACCGCCCGCACCACGCTGATTGCCATGCTGTACCAGTCGTCCCACGACGCGGCGCACTCCTGCGCCGAGCACGGTGAAATCGTCAAGGCGCTGGAACAGGGCGACTGGGCGCGGGCCGAGCAGCTGATGCAAAACCACATTGGCAATGTGCAGGCGGCACTCAAGCTGCAAACCGCCAGTGGCGATCCGCTGTCCGAGTTGCGCCATGCGCTCAAGCCCCTGTCCGGTCCGCAAGCCGATGATCGGGCACAAGACTTGCATACAAGATCGTCAACAAAATCCCCCAAAGACCCATCAACCTACCTAGGATCCCTGCTGTGAAATTCTTTAGCCTGAGCAAACGCAACGTTTTATTGACCCTGACAACGTCCGTGCTGTTGGCCGCCACCGGCGCCCAGGCACAGAACGCGCTGGACGATATCCTCAAATCCAAGGTGCTCAAGGTTGCGGTGCAGACCGACTCTGCACCCTATGGTTTTGTCGGCACCGACATGAAGCCCATTGGCCTGGACATTGACATGGCGAACTACATTGGCAAGAAGCTCGGCACCGCAGTCGAACTGGTGCCGGTGGTCAGTGCCAGCCGCATCCCGGCACTGCAGACGCGCAAGGCCGATCTGGTGATTGCAACGCTGGGCAAGAATCCCGAGCGCGAAAAGGTCATCGACTTCACGGCCGCCTATTCGCCGTTTTTCCAGGCCGTGTTTGGCCCCAAGAATGTCGCTGTCAAGAGCTTTGCCGATCTTGCCGGTAAGACCGTAGGCGTGACCCGTGGCGCCATGGAAGACCAGGAGCTGGCCAAGGTTGCGCCTCCTACGACCGATACCAAACGGTTTGAAGACAACAACGCCACCATCGCCGCCTTCGCTGCGGGTCAGGTGCAGTTTGTGGCACTGGGTGCATCGGTGGCCGGCAACATGATGACCAAGAACCCGCAGCTCTCCAGCGAATACAAGCTGCTGCTCAAAGAGAGCCCCAATTTTGTCGGTGTTGCCAAGGGCGAAGACAAACTCAAAGCCAAGGTCAACGAAATCATTGCCGAGGCCAAGAAGTCCGGCGAGCTGGATGCCATGGCCAAGAAGTGGCTGGGCCGCCCCGCTGGTGACCTGCCCATTTGATGGTGGCGTAAGCACCGCATTGCCGCGATGAGGATCCAACTCGACTTTATGGCGGTGCTGGCCGAGTGGCCGCTGCTGCTGACCGGTATCGCCTGGACGCTGGCGCTCACCGCTGCCGCGGTGGTGGTGGGCACACTGCTGGGCATAGGCTGCGCCTGGGTGCGGGGCCGGGGCTTTGGCGCCACGCTGGCACCGGCTTGGTTGCAGGGCCTGGTGGGCGCGTATGTCGAGTTGATTCGCAACACGCCTTTTATCGTGCAACTGTTCTTCATCTTCTTCGGCCTGCCGGCGGCGGGTTTTCGCTTGTCCGCGGAAACCGCGTCGTTCATTGCCATGGTGGTCAACCTCGGTGCCTATGCCACCGAGATCATCCGTGCGGGGCTGGAGGCCACACCCAAGGGCCAGATGGAAGCAGCGCACAGCCTGGCGCTGACGCGCAGCCAGACCTTTGTATGGGTGGTGTTGCCACCGGCATTGAAGAAGGTGTGGCCCAGCCTGGTCAGCCAAATCATCATCGTCATGCTGGGTTCTTCGGTGTGCGGGCAGATCTCCACGCAAGAACTGAGTTACGCGGCCGACCTGATCCAGACCCGCACCTTCCGCTCCTTTGAATCCTTCATCGTGGCCGGTGCTATCTACCTGTTGTTATCCATCGCACTGCGCCAATTTCTCAACTGGGCGGGCGCCAAGTTTTTGTTCGGCAGGCGGTGACGCATGGTTGACTTTTCATTGTGGGACATTGTGCGCAACCTGCTGCTGGCCGCGCGCTGGACCGTGGGCTTGTCGCTGGTCGCCTTTATCGGCGGTGGCGTGGTCGGTATGCTGCTGCTGATGCTGCGCCTGGGCAAGCTGCCCGGTGTAGGGCCGGTGGTTGCCGCCTATGTGCAAGTGTTTCAGGGCATACCGCTGCTGGTGCAACTGTTTTTGGCGTACTACGGGCTGGGCTTGTTCGGCATCAACACCTCGCCCTGGGTTGCGGCAGGCCTGGGCTTGACGCTGTATGCCAGCGCCTTCCTGACCGAGATCTGGCGCGGCTGCGTGGAGGCCATTCCCCGCGGGCAGTGGGAGGCGTCGGAAAGTCTAGCGTTGAACTTCTATGAGCAACTGCGCTACGTGATCCTGCCCCAGGCCATAAAAATTGCGGTCCCACCCACAGTGGGTTTTTTGGTGCAGGTCATCAAGGGCACGGCACTGGCATCGGTGATCGGTTTCATGGAGCTGACCAAGGTTGGCAAGACCATTGCCAATGCCACCTTCAGCCCGTTTCTGGTGTTCAGTTGCGTCGCCATTCTGTATTTTGTGCTGTGCTATCCCATCAGCCTCTACGCCAAGCATTTGGAAAGAAGGATCCATGTCCATCGTTGAAATCACCGGCTTGCGCAAATCCTTTGGTAGCAACGAAGTCCTCAAGGGCATAGACCTGCAGGTGGCGCCCGGCGAGGTCATCGCCATCATCGGCAAGAGCGGCTCGGGCAAGAGCACGCTGCTGCGCTGTATCAACGGCCTGGAAGAATTCCAGAGCGGCAGCCTGACCGTGGACGGCAAGCCGCTGCTGCACCACAACGCGGCCGCCATGCGCGAACTGCGCCAGCATGTCGGCATGGTGTTCCAAAGTTTCAATCTGTTTCCGCATTTGACGGTGGGCAAGAACATCACGCTGGCACCGGGCCTGGTCAAGAAGACCGACAAGGCTGCCAACGAAGCACAGGCCCGCAAGCTCTTGGAGCGGGTTGGTTTGGCGGAAAAATTTGACGCCTATGGTGAACAACTGTCAGGCGGCCAGCAGCAGCGTGTGGCCATAGCCCGTGCGCTGGCCATGCAGCCCGCCGTGCTGCTGTGCGACGAGATCACCAGCGCGCTGGACCCCGAGTTGGTCGGTGAGGTGCTGCGCGTGGTGGAGAGCCTGGCCGATGAAGGCATGACGCTGCTGATGGTCACGCACGAGATGAATTTTGCTCGCAAGGTGGCCGACCGCGTGGTCTTCATGCACCAGGGGCTGGTGCATGAGGTGGGCGCACCGGCCGACTTGTTTGCGAATCCCCAGACACCGGAACTCAAACAGTTCCTGAGTGCCCTGCACGATTGATAGTGCGGGGCCTGCTGAGGGCGCAGGCGGTTACGGTTACTGCTTGACGGCTTCTACCGCAATGCTGATCGTGACATCATCCCCCACATTGGGCGCATATTTGCCGGCACGAAAATCGGAGCGTTTGATGACGGTGGAGGCGTCTGCGCCAATGGCGTCGCGCTTCAGCATCGGATGCGCCATGTTCACATAACTGGACACTTTCAGCGTCACGGGTTTGGTGACGTCCTTGATCGTCAGATCACCCTCAATCGCCGTTGGTTTGTCGCCGTCAAACACAACCTTGGTGGACTTGAAGGTCGCGGTGGGGTACTTGGCGGTGTCCAAAAAATCCTCGCCCTGGATGTGTCCGTTGAAAACCGCCAAGCCGGTGTCGACCGTCTTCATGTCGATGACAACCTCGACCGAGCCGGTCTTCGCGGCCTTGTCCAGCACCACCGTGCCAGTGGTCTTGCTGAAGCGGCTCAGTTGTGTGGACAAACCCATGTGGCTGTAGGAGAAGCGCGGGAAGGTATGGCCGCTGTCAATCGTGTAGGTCTCGGGTGCGGCGATTGCCGCACCGGGGACGCCGCAAACAAGGGCTAGGACGGCGGCGCTGAGGAATGCTGTGGGTTTCATGGTGTGTTGGAGTCAATAAAGAAGAAGTGAAAAGACGCAAGCCGCGTGGCCTGCCTAGATTTTTGCCACGCCCGACAGGGCCAGCTTGAACTTGATCTGCACGTCGTCGGCAACCATGGATGTGTCAGCCCATTCGTTTTCGCCTATCTTGAAGGCCAGACGCTTGATGGTGAAGACGCCATTGGCCGTGGTGGTGCTGCCGCTTTGGACCAAGGACACGGGAACAACTGCATCGCGGACGTTGCCCTTGATGGCCAGCTTGCCCGCTACTTCAAACTTGCCGCCGCCCAGGCTTTTGATGGCACTGGACTGGAACGTGGCCTGCGGAAACTTGACCGTGTTGAACCAGGTCGCCTTGGGCAGTTCCGCATCGGGCTCGGGTGCGCCCAGTGTGGCGCTGCTGATATCGATGGTGAAAGCGATGTTGCCGCTCTCTGGCTTGGCCGGGTCAAACGCGATGTTGGCGTCGAACTTCTTGAAGCGGCCTTCCAGTGGCACGCCCATTTGTTTGGTCACAAAGCTGATGTCGCTTTGGGCTGGCAGCAGCCTTTGATCGGCGTGTGCGGAGGCGCCTGCCAGAGCGGCCAGCAGGACCCAGCCCGCGGTGCGGGTGAGGCTTGAATAGTTCATCTTCATCATTGGGATACTCCAGTTCTGGTTCGTTGTTTGGGGTAAGAAGCCGTGGGCATTCAATTCCTGCCGGGCAACATGCGCTGCAGCAGGCCATCGCGGTCCACAAAGTGGTGCTTCAGTGCAGCGGCCACATGCAGGGCCGCGACACCGGCCAGTGCATAGGCGCTGAACGCGTGCCAGGGCTTGATGGACTCGGCCAGTGCCTTGCTTGGCGCCACCAAGTCCGGCAGCGGCAACAGGCCCAGCAGCACGATAGGGAAGCCTGCTGCCGAGCTGTAGACCCAGCCCAGCAGTGGAACGGCAAAGAACAGGCCGTACAACATGCCATGGGTTGCGTGGTAGGCCCGTGTCTGCCAACCCGGCATCGCCGATGCAACCGCAGCAGGTAGCGCGGGTGGGCGTTTGATCAGCCGGGTGGCCAGGCGGACCGCAGACAGCAGCAGGATGAAAACTCCGGCCCACTTGTGCCAGTTGTATAGCTTCAGCCGCTGGGGTGAGAACGGCAGGTCCGCCATATACAGGCCCACGGCAAAGATCGATGCCAAGGCCAGTGCCAGAATCCAGTGCAAGGCCATGGACAGGGCGTGGTAGCGGGTTTCAGCAGGCGCGGAGTGCATGATGGTGTGCGTGTGATCAGCGACTGTCCGTCTTATTGCGCGGCGGGTTTGTACTCGGCGATCGCCTTGGCCAATTGCTTGGTTTCGTCACAATTGGCGCAGCTGGTTTGCAGCTTGGCCAGTTGAGCTTCGGCCTTGGCCTTTTGGTCGGTCTTCAGATAGGCGATGCCGGAGTAGTTCAAGGCACCCTTGTGGTTGGGGTCCAGCGCCAGTGCCTTGCCATATGCCGCAAAGGCCGCGTCGTAACGTCCCAGCCAACGGTTGGAGAAGCCCAGGTAGTTATAGGCGTCCGCGTTCTTGGGGTCTTGTGCGACGACCTTGTCGAAGCTGGCAACGGCCAGTTCCCAATTCTTGGCGTCAATGGCCTTCTTGCCAACGACAAAGTTGTCAATCTGCGCATTTTGCACAGGCGCGGCCTCGGATGGCGCCGCCAGGGTAGCGCCCGCCATGGCGAGGCTCAGCACGGGTACGAGAAGAAGGGTACGGATGGAATAAAAGGACATGTTTGACTCCCGGTGATTGAAGGGGTTAAAGGTTCGCGCTGCATTGCGGCACCTAAGACAAACGATGGAACTCCTCAAACGGATGCAGGCATTGCAAAATATTTGCAAAGCTGGGCAGGCTGAGGCGTGTGCCGCCGCGGGTCTATATCGAATTCTGTGTTGCCTGTATCGCGGGACTTTGTGAGGAGAATGCTATATAAACAATAACGATACAGGCTTATTTCACGAGGGCTAGTGACCTATTTCGTTTGGATATTTCAATAAAAACCCCAATTTGGGTTTTACAGGCCGTCGCGCCTAGCCTTCCTCTCCCATTGACCGGCGAGATGCTTAGTCCCGGACGGGAAATAGTGTCTGAGGCCATGGCCGGGTAACGCAAAAAAATGGTCATGCCTGTCGGCTTGTGTCCTGCATCGCAAACTTTGCAGGCAGGTTGATGACAGTTTCAAAAAGGCGGAAGCCATCGGTGGATCCGTTGTCAGGGCTTAGGAAGCGAAGTTCTATCGACCCGCCCTCGCGTTCCACAAAGCTCTTCACCGCGTCCATGCCCACACCACGTCCCGATACTTCGGTCACGTGCTCGGCAGTCGAGAATCCCGCTTGGAAGATAAGCTGTGCCGTTTCTACTGGTGTTAGTTGCTGCTCCTCGGTAATCAATCCTTTTTCTATCGCCTTTTTGCGGATGGAGTAGACCGCCAATCCGCGCCCATCGTCGCGCAGCTTGAGTTGCAGACGGGCCTCGTTCAGGAATAATTCGAGATGGATGTGACCAGCCGGTGATTTGCCACTGGCGACGCGATCTGTAGCCGACTCCAACCCATGGTCCAGTGAATTGCGATACAGGTGCATGAACACGTTTCTGATCAAATCCGCGACCTGATTTTTGATAACAATGCCATGGTCTTCAATCGAACTTTGCGGAACCTCCTTGCCGAGTTCCTTCGCAAGTGACGGCAGCGAATCGGTAACACCGGCCAGAATACCGTCGATAGTGTCCGTTCCGATCAATGCAAGGCAATTGCGCACTCGCCCTACAGAAACCTTGGCGGCGCCTGGATTGTTCCAGTCCAGGCTGTCTAGAATGCCCAGGGCCTGCTGGAGTTGTTCCTTTTGGACCATCAGAAATTTGTCAACCCCTCCGCGGCGTCCCGGGCCCTTTCTGCCCAGCTTGGTCTCGTTGATATGGGCATACTCCTCGACGGCGGAACACGTTCTGGCGAGTTCGTCCAGCAGTTTCTGCTGATCCCAATCGGCATGCGGGGCTTTGCGCAAGGCGTCGTAGCTTTGTTCGGCTTCATGCACGGTGTTGGTCAAATGCAGCAGGCCATAGGTGCGGGCGTTGCCTTTGATGGTGTGCATGTTGCGAAACAACTGGCCGATGACCTCGGGGTCCACCACCCGGCCCACATGATGGCCGGCTTCTTCGATGAGCTGTTTGTTCTCGGCCAGGAATTGGACCGAACTGTCCACGAACTCGTGGAACTTCTCTTGGTTGATGGCCAAAATTTGGCCAATGATCTCCAACTCGCGTTTTTGCGCGCCGGCCTCGGCGGCCAGTTGCCGGATCTCGGTGACGTCGCGCACGCACAGCATGACGCGCACGACGGTGTCCCCATCATCAGTGATGGGAGACCAGCTCAGATCGAGTATCTTGACCCGACCATCGGGCATGGTCTTTTGGACCTCACTGACCAGGAGGTGGGCGTTGAATTCGAAGTTCATGGCGTCTTCGCCAATGCAGGCCGCAATGGCGGCCTCGACCTGGGACTGGATTTCGGCATTGCACTGGCTGCGGGAGAAGACCAACTCCACCACGCCGCGACCGGCAATGTCCTGGGTCTCCAGAATCGCTTCCAGGTAGGCGGAGAACTCGGGGTGGACCCGGTTGCCGCTCTGCACCGTCAAAATACCCTGGGGGATGTACTGCATCATGGCCTGGATGTCGGCCGTCTTTTGCTTCAGTTGGGTGGAGCTTTCTTGGATCTTCTCGATCATGGCGTTGAAGGCCACGATGGACAGGCCGACTTCATCCATGCGGTCCACGGGCACGCGCCGCGAGAAGTCCTGGCTATTGGCGATCTCGGTCATGGTGGTTTGCATGCTGGTGATGGGGCCGGTCACGCTGGCGGTAATGCGCCAGGCAATCCAGGCGCCGCCCAGCAGCGAGACCACGGCCAGCACGAGTTGAAGGGCGATGACGCGATGCTGGCTGGCCGTGGACGCTTGGGCCACGGAGGTGGAGCGCTGCCTTTGTAGCGCGGCAAATTCTTCCAGCTGTGTACGCCAGCCTTGCTCCAGGGGCACCACGCGGGTGGTGATGGCCGCGACGGCGGCGATGTTGTCACCGTCTTGTCCCAATTTTGCGGCCTGTGCTATGACGGGTCGGGTCTTGCGGCTGGAGGCTATCACTTTTTCAAATAGGGCCAGCTCATCCTGCTGACTGCCCCACTGTGCAAGATGTTTGCCGAGTGCTTCCTGTAAACGTTGGCACTCGGTATCCAAGCGTTGGAAGTCACCCGCTGCCGTCTCCACGGCCCGCAAATCCGTGAGCAGCGCGATGCTGCGCACGGTGGTGGTCATATTGCCAATATTGACCAGCAATTCATTGGCCAGCTCGGATCGCGTTGAGTTCACGTCCACCACGCGTTGCATGTCGTGGCCGGCTTGGCGCAGCGACAAGGTGCTCATTGTCGCTATGCACAGCAGCAACAAAAGGACACTGGCAAACCCCAGCTTCAGACGTTGGGACAGGGACAGATTCGGATGAAAATAGTTCTGCATGTTAGCTCCAACGTTGACTGAGATAGCACACCATGCGTCCCATGACGCTTTAACAATGGCAGGCAGTGTTCAGGGC
>Ga0066464_1000490_pt1 | contig 15686 bp, 15 predicted proteins | sample LakWasMe94_HOW11_2_FD_59583 | JGI IMG/M metagenome (GOLD analysis project Ga0066464, IMG submission 59583) | Freshwater sediment methanotrophic microbial communities from Lake Washington under simulated oxygen tension - Sediment Metagenome 94_HOW11 | ecosystem: Environmental > Aquatic >...
TATGCGGCATTCGTGTCCATAGAGACGTTATTCCTGGTTCATTGGTCAATCATTCGTATGCAATGTTGAGTTAAGCCCGCCCCAACGGCTGGAGTTGGTTGGAATTACTTCCACCGCGCCGGTTTGGCTATTCCGTCGGAACAAGATGCCCGACTGACCCGAAAGCTCTCGTGCCGAAACGACCGTGCCATCGGGAAGCTTGACCTTGGTACCGGCAGTGACGTACAGGCCCGCTTCAACAATGCATTCGTCCCCCAGGGAGATGCCGATACCGGCATTGGCGCCAATCAGGCTCCGTTCTCCGACAAAGTTCTTCTGCTTTCCACCGCCTGAGAGCGTGCCCATGATTGACGCACCGGCGCCGATGTCGGAGTTCTTGCCGACCACAACGCCCGGGGTCACGCGCCCCTCCACCATGGATTCTCCGAGGGTGCCGGCGTTGAAATTGACGAACCCCTCGTGCATGACGGTGGTACCCACCGCCAGATGTGCGCCCAGGCGAACGCGGTCTGCATCGGCAATGCGCACACCGGACGGCACTACATAGTCACTCATGCGGGGAAAGCGGTCGATGGACGGAACCGTCAAATGGTGATGATCGGCGGCGACCAAGCCCCGAAGTGCGTCAACATGGTGGGGAAACACAGGACCCGCCGAAGTCCACGCGACGATTGGCAGCAGCGAGAAAATGCCTTCCAGGTTTATTGCATTGGGTACAACGGAACGTTCCGAAAGCAAATGCAAGCGGAGGTAGGCATCTTCGGTAGATGTTGGGGGGTCTTCCATTGATGCAACGGCCTGCTCAAAAAACTCGCCTTTGATCAGGCCGAATTTTTCTGCCAAACAACTGCGTTTGGTTTGGGTTTTTGTGGAAGGAAACCATGCATCGATGGTCTTTCCTGACGCAAGGTCAATGTAGCGATGCCCGGTTCGTGTGATTGTCATCGTTCCTACTATAGCCCAGCATGCGCCAGCTACAGTACATCAGCACACCGAGCCTGCGGTGCATTGTCGGGGAGATGTGGATGGATTGGTTCAAGGGTTCCAAGAATTGGACTATTCTTGGCCTTGACTGGCGGTGCGCAACCGTTATTCTTTGCCCATGACCATGGGTAACGAATTGATTGCGCGGACAGACCCTTTTACAGGAGCGGGATGATGTTTTCCAAACTGACATGCTTGGCTTTGCTTGTTATGGCGAGCGCATTCTGTGACATCTCATGCGCGCAGGAGATTTTGGTGGCGACTGGGGAATACCCGCCCTATACCGAGGAAACGGCAAGTGGTAGCGGCGTTGTCAATACGATCATCACCGAGGCGTTCAAGAGAAAAGGTGTAACGGTAAAGTACAGTTTCATGCCGTGGAAACGTGCCCTTGAAGTAACACGCGGTGGTGCCTACGCCGCCAGTTCGTTTTGGTTCAAAAACGCCGAGCGAGAAAAAGAGTTCGTATTCAGCCATTCGTTCATCAGCGCGCGCGAGGTCTTCTTCTACAAAAAGTCCGCGCCGGTTGGCGCTTGGGACAAACTGACCGACCTGAGTGGAAAAAGAATTGGATTAACCCGAGGCTATACCTACACCACGGAATTGTGGGACCTGGTCAATAGTAAGAAACTGCAAGGGGACGAGGCCACATCGGATGAGCAAGGCTTGCACAAGCTGTTGGCTGGTCGCATTGATCTGATGATCGTTGATGAATTGGTGGGTTGGAATCTGCTGGCCAATCAGAATATTTTTACGCGCGGGGCATCGAATTTGCTGGCCGTGCTGCCGAAAGCTTTCTCGGAAACCAAGGGGTTTCTCATATTTCCAAAGGATGGAAAAAATACAGCTGAGTTGCTTAAAAAGTTCAATGCTGGGCTGGGCGAGATGGAAAAGGATGGGACATTGGCCAAGCTGCAAGAGTCCTTGTTCTCGGCTCGGTAGACGCCGTGCATGGCGACGTAGGGCCGACGCCGCAACCAGCGCTGGCGCTACGCGGCCATGTTTAACGCCGTCACCACGGTGACCGAAGCCAAGTCTGCCGTGCCTAGCGAAAAAACAGCAGTCGGGTGATGAAGGTGTGGTCGGCCTCGGCAGCCATCAAGCCCACCAGCGCCAGCAAGGCCAGCGGCGGCAGCAAGATGGCGTAGATCAGCGCCAGGCGCTCCCAGGCCATGTGCATGAACACGCCAACTATGAGTCCGGCCTTCAATAACATGAAGCTCAGGATCAGGCCCCCACGCAAGTAGCCCTGGAAGTGGAAGTAGTCCACCAGGTAGGACAGCGTGCTGAGCACGAAGAGCAGGCCCCATACCTTGAGGTATAGGCTGATCGGATGTTGTTGGCCGGTAGACGACATATCAAACCTTCACCAGAGATAAAACAACGCGAAGATGAACACCCAGACCAGGTCGACGAAGTGCCAGTACAACCCGGCGATTTCGACGATCTGGTAGTTCCCCGTTTGCTCATAGCGCCCACGCAACAGGCGCGTGGCCACTGTCAGCAGGTAGATCACACCGACGGTCACGTGCAGGCCGTGAAAGCCGGTGATCATGAAAAATGCCGAACCAAATTGGGCCGCGCCCATCGGGTTGCCCCAGGGCAGCACGCCCTCATGCAGGATCAGCTTGGACCATTCAAACGCCTGCATGCCGACGAAGGTTTCGCCCAGCGTGGCGGTCGCGATCATCAGCGCGGCCGCGTTGATGCGGTCACGCCGGGAGGCGCAGTTAACGGCCATGGCCATGGTGCCGCTGCTGCTGATGAGCACGAAGGTCATGATCGCGATCAACAGCAGCGGCACATCGGCGCCGCCCACGTTCAGCGCGAACACCTGGCTCGGGTTGGGCCAGGGTACGGTGGTCGAGACGCGCACCGTCATGTAGCCGATAAGAAAGCAGCTAAAGACGAAGGTATCGCTCAGCAGGAAAATCCACATCATCGCCTTGCCCCAAGAGACGTGGAAGGCCTCGCGGTCGGACGACCAGTCGGTCACCAGTCCGCGCCAGCCAGCAACCGCGCCGACGGGGGTGCTGGGGGGATGGGTCATCGATACCGTGCTGTTCATGGAGCCTCCAGAAGTTAGCGGCCTTTAGCCCGTGCCGCAGATCCAGCGCACGGTCTCGGGCGTCAGCCAGACCAGCGCCGCAAACAGCCCCCCCCACACCGCCAGCAGAAAGTGCCAGTAGCGTGCGCACAGCGCGATGCGCCAGGCGAACGCCGGGCTGGCCGCGTGGCGCGCGCCGCGCACCGTCGACCCCCAGCCGACCAGGCCACCGATCACGTGGAGACCGTGCATGGCGGTCAGGAGGTAGAAGAAGCTGGCCGCCGGGTTGCCGACGGGCATCACCTGGGCAGCTTGCAATATCTGCCATACCCAGAGCTGCCCGCCCACGAAGGCCAGCGCGCAGGCGCCACCGGCCCATAGCTGCGCGCGCGCCACAGCCCAGCGGCCGCCCCGCGCCGCGGCACCGGCCCGCTGCAGCAGTGCGCTGCTGGCCACCAACAGCGCCGTGCTAAGCCACAACTGCCAGGGCATGGCAATCGGCGACCAGTCGCCACCGCTCATGCGCATCGCATACGCCAGAATGAACAGCGAAAACAAGGCGGTGGCGACGCCCATGAACACCCACAGGCCGGTACCAGTGCTGGCTGCGCGGCGGTCCGGTGGCCAGCTTCCGAGTGAAGGTGCCACGGTGGTATTCATGTGACCGCTCCTTTCGTCCTGCCTGGGTTGCCATGCGGCTCCAGTTCCTGGCCGCCGGCCTCGGGAGGTGCATTTTGCGTGATGAAGTCCTGCGGCGCGTCAGGCACGCTGTAGGCATAGGCCCAGCGGTAGACCACCGGCAGTTGCGGCCCCCAGTTGCCGTGCGGTGGCGGTGTCGCTGGCGTTTGCCATTCCAGCGAGGCCGCGCGCCACGGGTTGGGTGGAGCCTGCCGACCGCGGAATGTACTCCATGCCAGGTTGAAGATGAACAGCAGTTGAGCCGCGCCGACAACCAGCGCGACCACGGTGATGAAGGTGTTCAGTGTTTGCGCCGAGGCCGGGATGAACTGGTAGCCGTCGAAGTTGTAGTAGCGCCGCGGCATGCCCAGCACGCCCAGGTAGTGCATCGGGAAGTAGATCAGGTAGGTGCCGATGAAGGTGATCCAGAAATGCAGCTTGCCGATCCGGTCGTCGAGCATGCGGCCAGTTACCTTGGGGAACCAGTGGTAGATTCCGCCAAACACCACCAGCAGCGGCGCCACGCCCATCACCATGTGGAAGTGCGCCACCACGAAATAGGTGCCCGACAATGGAATGTCCACGCTCACATTGCCCAGGAACAGCCCGGTCAGTCCACCGGCGAGGAAAGTGAGGATGAAGGCCAGCGTGAACAGCATGGGAACGGTCAGGTGTATGTCGCCGCGCCACAGCGTCAGCACCCAGTTGTAGACCTTGATGGCGGTGGGCACCGCGATGATCAGCGTGCTGGTGGCGAAAAAGAAGCCGAACCACGGATTCATGCCGCTGACGAACATGTGGTGTGCCCACACGATGAAGCTCAGGCCCCCGATGACGACGATGGCCCACACCATCATGCGGTAGCCAAAGATGGCCTTGCGCGCATGCACGCTGATCAGGTCGGACACAACGCCGAAGGCCGGCAGCGCCACGATGTAGACCTCGGGGTGGCCGAAAAACCAGAACAGATGCTGGAACAGCAGCGGGCTGCCGCCCTTGTGGCCGCTTACCTGCCCCATCGACACCAGCGCCGGCATGAAGAAGCTGGTGCCCAGTGTCTTGTCGAGCATCATCATCACGCCGCTGACGAACAGTGCCGGGAAGGCCAGCAATGCGAGAATGGTGGCCACGAAAATGCCCCAGACCGACAGCGGCATGCGCAGCAGCGTCATGCCCTCGCAGCGGGCCTGCAGCACCGTGGTGACATAGTTGAGGCCGCCCATGGTGGTGGCGACGATGAAAATCAGCAGCGACACCAGCATGGTGATGATGCCCCAGTCGTGCCCCGGCGTGCCGGGCAGGATGGCCTGCGGCGGGTACAGCGTCCAACCCGCGCCGGTGGGACCGCCCGGTACAAAGAAGCTGGCCATCAGCACCAGCACCGACAGCAGGTAGACCCAGAAGCTCAGCATGTTGAGGTAGGGGAACACCATGTCGCGCGCGCCGACCATCAGCGGAATCAGGTAGTTGCCGAAGCCGCCGAGGAACAGCGCGGTCAGCAGGTAGATCACCATAATCATCCCGTGCATGGTGACGAACTGGTAGTAGCGCTCGGCGTTGATGAACGCGAACTGGCCCGGAAAGCCCAACTGCAGCCGCATCAGGTTGGACAGTACCAGCCCGACCAGTCCCACCGTGATGGCGGTGCAGGCGTACTGGACCGCAATCACCTTGTGGTCCTGGCTCCAGACGTATTGGGTCCAGAAGCTTCGCGGGTGGTGTGCAGTGTCTTGAACGTAGGCCATGGCGTTCCTTGTTGCGTGGCGTTCAGCGTTGCGCCTTTTGCCCGGGCGCGTCGGGGGCAGGGCTGCCCAGCGATTGGATATAGGCAACCAGCGCGGCCACCTCGTCGCCGGTCAGGCCCGCCGCGGGCATGATGGGGGGGAAGCCCTTCACCACCTGTGCTTGGGGCTCCAGGATGGAACGTCTCAGGTAGCGCGCATCGGCCAGCACCGTGGAACCGTCCGCCAAGGGTCGCGTTGCGCCATACAGGCCTTTCCAGGTTGGCCCGACTCGGGCACTGCCGTCGAAGGTATGGCAGGCCACGCAGCCCTTGGACTGGGCGAGTGTTTGCCCCAGTGCAACCCGGTTATCGGCGTCACCGGTGGCCGGAGTTGCGGCGGCGGCACCGCCGTCGGCCATCGCCATTGCATAGGTGGGCTGTGCCTTCAGCCAGGCATGGAACATGGCTTCATCTTCCACCACCACATACCCCCGCATGTTGGGGTGGCCAATGCCGCAGAGCTGGGCGCACATCGCCTCATATCGGCCAGGCACGGTCGGCGTGAACCAGAACGTGCTCACCTGGCCTGGCACGATATTCATGCGCGCGCGAAACGGCGGAACGAAGAAGTCGTGCAACACATCGTGCGAGCGCAGCAGCACCTTGACCGGTATGTTCAGCGGTAGATGCACCTCGGCGCCGGCGACGAGGAAGTCATCCTGCCCGGCCGGGTCGCCGGGGTTGAGTCCGAACGGGTTGGTGGCGCTGACGAAGCGCGCATCGGTCAGCCCCAGCTTGCCGTCCGCGCCGGGAAATCGGTAGTGCCACAGCCATTGCTGGCCCAGTATTTCCAGCACGATGGCATCGCGCGGCGCATTGACGTATTTCGCATAGACAAACAGTCCGGGCGCCAGCAATGATGTGATGCCGACCGTGGTGATTGCGATCAGCCAGCGCTCCAGCTTCCGGTTCTCGGGTTCATAGGATGCGCGGCCACCGTCGCGGTGCCGATACCGCAGCAGCGTATAGGCGAGGAAGAAAATGATGACAACGAAAAAGAGGCTCGTGACCAGCAGTGTGATGGTCAGCATATCGTCCATCGATTGCCAGTTGGAGGCCAGCGGTGTCGCCCACCAGGGGCTGACAAAGTGGAACAGCACGGAGGCGATGACGATGGCAATGAGCACAAAAGCAAAAAGCATGCGCATCCTCTCGGTTCGACGCTGGTTGCCCCCCCTGGGGCCCGTCAAGCAACAACCTGCACGTGGTCCCAGCCAGCTTCGGGCACACTGGGTTGCTGTTTACTTGCCCCGCATCCGAAGACCCATGCGCGTCACGCTACCTCAAGGGAACACCGGGGTGTCCGGATCCTCGCCTTGCAGACGCGCTTCGGGGTGGGAAGCCTGCAATATTTCCTCGATCTCCTTGACCTGCAAAACGGGCACATCCACCATCAGCAGGATTTCCCCTCGCCCGATGGCGGCCTCGAAACGCTTGAGTCGGTGGCTTGGCACGGAAATGCCAATCATGCTTGATGCCCAGGCGCCAAACAGGGCACCCAGCACACCCAGTACACCAACGACGCCCCACTGTAAAGAGTCGATCCCAAGGGGGTAGTACATGGCCACCAGCAGACCAGCGACGATGCCGACCGTCCCGCCAACCAAGAGGCCCAATTCGGCCGCGTAAATCACGTCCGTCGTCTGAAAGACATTGGCCGGATGAAGACCCGCAAGGCTCATGTCTTCACGGCCAAAACTGTGAATATGCTGCACCGGCACGCGCGCGACCAACAAGTCATTCACCGTTCGCCTAGCGTTCTCGATATCCGGCAGCAACCAGTAAATGCGTCTGCTCATGGCACCTCCTTTCATCACGTCATGTGACTGTAGGATTTAGGACAGACCGCATGTGATTTATACACCTGGAAGCAGGCGAGTTCAAGTTGCAACGCGCCCCAACGGGTGCTGCTCTGCAAGGCGGTTTGTAACTGAGTGTTCCAGGAGTTGAAACAGTCCAGTGGCGACACCGGACCGCGTGTCGCATGCACTGGTGATGTCACAACTCACGCAAAGATAGGCTGCCCCGCCCCCACCCGCGCGCGAAGCGCATACAGTGCGTCTTGTTCGGCGCAGGAGCGCGCTTTCGCCTCACAAACCGTTGAACACGTCCATCGCGTGCCATGGCAGGGGCAGGCGTATGTCCACATGCTCCGCCGCGCCGCGCGTCGTCAGGAATTGCATCGAGACATCGAACTTGTCAAACGGTGGCGGCAGGGGTTGCATGGGCTGGTCGGCCGGTAGCCAGAAGTCGTCCCAGTGGATGGGGATCACGCGCTTGGCGCCCGTGGTCTGCACCACTTCGCTCCAATAGTCCTGGCGGTAGGCATCGGGTCGTTGGCCCATGGTGCCTATGCCCAAGAACACCACTTCGGCCTTGACTCCCTTCAGCGCACCGGGCACAAAGCCGGCACTGCCCGTCACCAGGATGGAACGTCCATCGTGCTGCACCAGCATGGCATAGCTCTGGCCCTCCTTGTATTCGGATGCGCGAACGGGCGGCCTCAGTGGTTGCGTAATCTCGCCCCCGGTAAAGCCGGTGGGCGCGTGCAGGGCAGGGTACAGGGTGATGGTGAAGCGGCCATATTGCTTGGGCTGGCCCAGCTTGGCCACCTTGATCTGTGCCTCCGGCAGACCCCAGCCACGCCCCACATTGGCGGTGGATTCGGAGCCCAGCAACACCGCGCCCGTGCGCAGGGCCACCTCGGGCGAGTCCATGGCGTGGTCGAAGTGCGAATGCAGGGGAATCACGGCCGCCACCTTGCCGCTGCGCCCCGGCACGGGTGGCTGGTCCTTGAGTGCAATGCCGGCGCGTGCCAGGCCGCGCGTGATGCTGTCCAGATCGGGTTCAACCTTGCGCAGAAAGGTCTGCATGCGGTCCGGCCGCGAGAAAAAACCATCGGTCAGGATGGCCGTCTCGCCATCGTCGAGCAACAGCGTGGCCACGCCCAAGAAGCTGACGCGCAAGGGGGTGGTCACCGGCACGCTGGCTTTCTTCCATTCCAGCGCCGCATAGGGCAACAGCGACGGGTGCTGCCGCAGCATCCAGGCCAGAGCGGCAATAGACAGTACCAACAAGGCCGCGACCGTGATCGCCACCCATTTGAGGATTCGCTTCATCTTCACCTTTCAGTAACGGACCACCAACGTCCCCGCCACTCTTGCGTGCCAGGGCCCTCTACTGTACTGTGCTGCATGGCGGTTCCATTCTTTGCACAAGGAGACATCACAATGGGAAATATGGTCAGTTTTCAGCGCCCCGATGGTGGCACGGTATCGGGCTATCTGGCCGAACCGGCTCAGGCATCCCATGCCCCTGCGGTGGTGGTCATCCAAGAGTGGTGGGGCCTCAATGCCCAGATTCGTGGTGTGGCGGACCGTTTGGCGCTGGCCGGTTACCAGGCCCTGGTGCCGGATCTGTACCGTGGCAAGCTCACGGTCGAAGAGGAAGAAGCCCACCATCTGATGACGGGACTCAATTTTGGCGATGCGGCCGGGCAAGATGTTCGTGGGGCCGTGCAATACCTCAAGGCCCGCGCGCCCAAGGTGGGCGTGACCGGCTTTTGCATGGGCGGGGCGCTGACCCTGCTGACGATGACGCAGGCACCGGAGGCCGATGCCGCAGCGGTTTGGTATGGCTGCCCGCCGCTGGAATACATTGACGCCAGCAAGATCCAGGCGCCGTTACTAGGGCATTGGGCGACGCAAGACGAATTCTTCAAAATCGACATCGTTGACGGACTGGAAGAAAAGTTGCGTGCTGCGGGAACCCGCTTCGAGTTCCACCGCTACCTGGCGCACCACGGGTTTGCCAATGAAACCGCCGTGGGGCCGGGCCGCATTGCGGCCACGCAATTTGATGCCGTGTGGGCCCAGCAGGCATGGGACCGCACGCTGCGATTCTTCGGACGAACGCTAGGTTGAGCGCAGGTTATTTCGAAAAGATGCGGTTCATTTCCTTGCCGGAGATGGCTTCGTTTGCATAGTTGAACGTGCCCGCGGACTGAACCTCTTGCGCGGCGCGCACCAGCGCGCCATAGGCGGCGCGGGCGAGCGAGCCGCCCAGGCTGATGCGGGTCACACCCATGTCTTGCAACTCCGCAACCGTGAGTTGAACGCCCTGAAAACCCATCAACACATTCAGGGGCCGGTCAATGGATTGAACAATGGCCCGGATGTCTTCCTTGGACTGGATGCCGGGCGCAAAAAGCACGTCCGCGCCGGCCTCTTGGTAAGCCTGCAAACGCCGGATGGTGTCCTTCACGTCAGGCTGTCCATACAGATAATTTTCGGCACGCGCGGTCAGTGTGAACTTGAAGCCCAGCGACTGGGCGGCCGCGCAAGCATGGCGGATGCGCTCCGCTGCCAAGCCGATGTCGTAAATGGGGTGGCCTGAATCACCCGACGCGTCTTCAATGGAGCCGCCCACGATGCCAGTCTTTGCCGCCGCGAGAATGGTTTGACCGGCCTCCTCCGGCGAGTCTCCAAAACCATTTTGCAAGTCCGCGCTGATGGGCAGGTCTGTTGCCTGCACCAGATCAGCCAGATGGGGCAGCATGTCCCGTGCGTTGATGCTCAGATCGCTCTTGCCTTGCGAGAAGGCGAACCCGGCACCGGTTGATGCCAAGGCTTTGAAGCCCATATGTTGCAGCAGCTTGGCCGACCCCATGTCCCAGGCATTGGGAATGACGAAGCAATTGCCTCGCGCGTGCAGCTTGATGAATTCGGTTGATTTTTCGCCCTGGGTTTTCATAAAAATTTTCTTAAAAAAGGTAGACAGTAGCAGGCAAACGGCGGCTTTATATGCGGTTGGCAATGAAGCCGCACAGTCATGCAGGTTTACAGCGTCACGGTCCCGTCTATACAGGTGACGGCGCCACCGCCGATCCAGATGTCGTCACCGTCCTTGACCACATGCACGCGGCCGCGGCGGCCCATGGCAGTGCCTTGGCTGGCAATGTATTGCGTGGGGGCGATACCTGCGCCTATCAGCCATTGGGCCAAGGCCGCGTTCAGGCTGCCCGTTACCGGGTCCTCGGCCAGGCCGTTGTTACCGGGAAAGAATGCCCGCACTTCAAACGCGCATCCGTTGTCCGCTTTTTCATAAGGACCTACAACGCCAAAGTCCAGTCCGGCCAGAACCTCGGCATCGGGCTGCAGAGCCAACACCTGCTCGGCAGAGCGCAACACCAAACCGCGCCAGTTGGGGCCGTTGTCGCACCAGGCGTGGTCCACGATGTCGGCCCGGGCAATGCCCAATCCGCGGGCAAGCAAGGCCACGTCGGCCTCGGCGAGCGGCCCACTCTTGATCAGCGGTGGCGCTGCAAAAGCCAGGCGCTCCCCATCGCGGCGGATGTTGACCAGCCCGACGCCGCATTCCTGCACCACGCAGTCGCTCTTGCTGGGTATCCCACCGGCTTCAAGCCACGCATGGCAAGTCCCCAGTGTGGGGTGGCCCGCAAACGGCAACTCGCGGCCCGGGCAAAAGATGCGCACCTGGTAGTCGGCATCGGCACGCGAGGGTGGCAGTACAAAGGTGGCTTCCGACAGATTGGTCCAGTCGGTGAAATGCTGCATGTCGTCTGTGGACAGACCGGTGCCGTCCAGCACTACGGCCAGCGGGTTGCCGAGGTAGGGCACGGCGGTGAATACATCAACTTGTTTGAATCGGCGTTGTTTCATGGTGAGGAGTTTCCGTGGTTGTGGTGAATCCCTCGTCGAAATGCTGGAGGCACCCACATCCTGCTACGCTTCGGCGTGGCGCACGCACCATCGGGTTCACGCCACACACTACAGAAAAGGGGAAACCATGCCAGGGAACAACATCAAGATCACCACGCCCACCAATCTGGTCGTTGGTAAAGTCGATCCGGCAACGCTCAAGCTTGCTGTACCGGATGTGAACCAGTGGCTGCAGGGCCATGCCGTCGTGAGCAACTATATCGTATGGCAGAGGCCCAAGTCGGCAACTGCTCCATCGGCCGCGGTGAAGTGGGGGGACTGGAATGCGGAAGAAAAGGCGCAGCTCAAGGATGCATTCGCCAAGGCATGGAATGGCAAGCTGTCGACCGACGCTGCGCCATATCCCAACCTGATCAACCCACCCAGCAACGACCACCCCAGTACGTGGTTGGCCGTGGACATTGCGCGACAGCACTACATGGAAACCATTGCGTGTTGTCTGATGGCCGAGTTGTCACCCGTGAAGCTGGCGTGGTCCCTTGCCACGCTGAACGACCAACAAAAAAGCCATCTACTCGACAGCCGTTCCCTGTTCGAGTGGTCTGAATCTTTTGCCTCGCAAGAGCCTGGGTCCGCGGCCAACCCGCACGGCTATGTACTCAAACCATGGGTGTTGCCGGCGCGTCCTGGTTACATGCTCAAGGTGCTGGTGGAGCAGGGCATCTTGAACAGGAAAAACCAAACCAAGACCATCGTCAACATGGTCCAATGGTGCGGAACCTTGTTCCATTTTGCCGGTCTCGCCAATACCTTTGAGTTTGAAAACCACTGGCATTACCGGGGCTATAGTCCGATTTCCCGGGTGGTGGAAGGGACCATTCCCACACCCGCACCCTCGCATCCCGTGCAAAATAGCAAGGCACAACGTTGGACCGCTGGTTGCTTTGGCACCACCGGGTTGATGAGCCATTTGCTGCGCCTGGTCAATATTCCGGTCGAAAAGACCGTCATCTGCGACCACACCTTGCCAAAGTTTTCGTCTATCCATTGCTGGCTCTCGCACGGCGACGATCCCTACTTCTTGAAGCACCACCCGGAGATCAAAGCGGAGCAATTGTTGCTGGACCAAGCCACGTTCGACGCCTGGTTTGGCCCCAATGTGCCCAACGCCTGCGACAATGTGGGGCGCCGCGTTACGGATTTGTTAAAGGCATCTGCTACTTAAATGGTAGCGTTATGTGTAGTATCCGCGAGGGCTTCCGGCCAATTTGCTTTGCAGTTCCGGGTCGCTGGGGCGTGGGTGGCCGCTTCATCAGCGGTTGTACTCGATCAGGGCACTGGCCAGCACCTCCAGCACTTGCGCGTTGTCCCACGGTTTGCTGATGAATTTGAAAATGGCACCATTGTTGATGGCACCAGTGAACATGCGCGCGTCGTCGTGCCCTGACAGCAGCACCCGCACGGCGCGCGGATAGAGTTGTTTGATGCGCTCCAGGAAATCGACGCCGGTCTCGCCAATCAGTTCCTGGTCGGAAATGACAATTGCCACATCCTGCCCGGCCAGCAACTCGTACGCCTCGGCGAAATTACGCGCCGTCAGCAATTGGTAGGGGTGGCCACGCAGCAGGCGTCCAAAGCTCGACAACACGTGTGGCTCGTCGTCAATCAGCAGTACCAATGGGCACTGGGGGCGTCGGTTGATGGGTGCAAGATCCAGTGTGGACTGGTCGGTCAGCATGGTGGTCATGGCCTGCTCGGTCAGCGGGCGGCTGAAATAGTAGCCCTGGATTTCGTCGCAACCCAGTTCCGCCAGCAGGCGTAATTGACCTTCTGTCTCCACGCCTTCGGCGATGGCCCGTAAGCCCAGGCTGTGGGCCAAGCGGATCACCGCGGTGGTGATCGAACGGTCTTCGAGATCGTTGGTCAGGCCGCGTGTAAAGGATTGATCGACCTTGAGCTTGTCCACCGGAAAACGTTTGAGGTAACTGAGGTTGGAATAGCCGGTGCCAAAGTCGTCGATGGACATTGACACGCCGGTCGCCTTGAGGCTGTGCATCAGCGCAATCGACGCTTCCGGGTCGGCCATGGACAGGCTTTCGGTTAACTCCAGTTCTAGGAGTTTGGGGTCGACACCATGCCGCGTCAACGCCTGCACCACCAACTCGTCGAGCGCCTGGCTGGAAAACTGTGAAGCCGCCACGTTGATCGCTACCGGTACCAAAGGCACGCCGCTATCCTGCCAGGCACGCAAGCGGCTGCATACCTTGTCGAGCACCCATTCGCCAATGGTCAGTATCAGATTACTTTCCTCCGCGATCGGGATGAATCGTATCGGTGGCACCAGCCCCAATTCCGGGGATTGCCAGCGCAGCAACGCCTCCATGCCAATGATGCGGCCGGTGCGCAAGTCCATCTGCGGTTGGTAGTGCAGCACGAATTGGTCGTGCTGCAGCGCGCGGTGCATGCCTTGCTCCAGCGTGACGCGCGCGTCCAGCCGCTGCTGCATATCATGGGTGAAGAAGTGAAAGCCGTTGCGTCCGTCTTCCTTGGCGCGGTACATGGCGATGTCAGCCTGTCGCAACAACACCTCGGCCTTGATGCTGTCGTCGGGGTAGATGCTGATGCCTATGCTGCCCGTGATGACGTGGGCCTGGCCTGCCAGCTCGACAGGCTCCATCAGTTGCGTACTGATCCGTTCGGCAACCAGTGCGGGAGTAGTCTCGCCCAACGGGTTGTCGAGTAGCAGCACAAACTCGTCACCGCCCAGGCGCGCTACCGTGTCGGACTCGCGCACGCAGAGGCTTAGCTGCCTGGCTACCTCGCGCAGTAATTCGTCGCCGGCGCTGTGTCCCAGCGCGTCGTTGATATTCTTGAACTTGTCCAGGTCGACAAACATCACGGCCAATTGGCCGGCCTGACGCTCCGCACGTCGGATCGCCGTGGCCAGGCGGTCCAGGAACAGCGCGCGGTTGGGCAGGCCGGTCAACTGGTCGTGCGTGGCCTGGTGCTCGATCACCATCTCATGCTGGCGCCGTTCTGTGATGTCGCGCACCACGTGCATGATCGAATCCGTGTCGTTGAAGCGGATCTCGCAGCCAAAAAACTCGACGTCGACGAGGCGGCCGTCCAGCCGTTCGATTTGTATCGCGCAACGTGGCAACTGCTGTTCCACTTCGACGTTTTGGTGCATTCCGTCCGCGATCAGATGGCGAAACTGCTCCGGCACGCGTGCCAAGGCATCGGTACCCAGCAACTGGTCTGCATCGGATGCGCCGAGCAGTGTCAGTGCGGCCGCGTTCACAAACACGACCTTGCCCCCACTGTGGATCCAGATCGCGTCCGGAATCAGGTCGACCAGGCTGCGGTACCGTGCTTCACTGTCCTCCAGGTGGGCGTTGACCTTGCGCAGGTTGAGGTTGATGTCATACAGCTCACGACTCTTTTGCTCCAGCAGGGTCTCTGCCTCCTTGCGCGCCGCGCGCTCGCGCATGAGGCTGCGCGAGGTGACCGTGCTGGAGGGCTCGTCGCTCATGCAGGTCTCAATCGCAGATCAAAGCGCACCCTGTGCATGCCGTCCTCCTTTTCCAGGTTGGTGCGGGTGACGCTGATGGGTTCCTTGAAGTGGGCGATGCAACCGGCAATCAGGCCTTCGGCCAGATCGCCAAAACCACGCGGCGAGCTGTAGAGCATGACCAGTTCGCCGTCGCGCGGGCGCTCACAGCGCAGACTGGGCAGCTCGGCATCGGGGTACAGCTTGCGGACCTCGACATGGATGACACCGTCGATGCGCGATAGAAAGTCGAACACGGTGTGGGCATCGGCAAACAACGCCGGATAGCCTTCGCTAAAACGCTTGAACAGGTGTTCACCAAACAAGTGGATCAGGGCTGGAATGCCCATGCCGGTAGCCGCTGAGAGTGCAGTCACCAGCCGCACCAGTTCCGCATGGTCATAGGTGCCGACGGAGGTGTAGGCGCCGTCGTTGGGGAGCTTGGCCTCGGTGATGATGCGGTCCAGCATGTCAGGGCCCATGCGGGCCTCGACCAGCTCCATAAATTCGGTAAAAACAACGCCCTTCATGGCCACTCCCAGAGGTGGTAGGTGGATTTAGTATATGCCTTTTGCGTTCGCGTGAGGTCAGGGTATCAACCGCCTTTTTTGACGTCTCGCGCCACTGCATTTTTCGAGAATTTACACCTAGCTGCCATGCTTGACGGTCAGGACAATGCGGAACGTGCTTTCTTTTCCTACTTCTATTTGCACGCCACCTGTTGTTGGCGGACAGGCGGACATCGCCGAAGAACTGGCGGCCAATCTCTATCCGTGCCGGATCTTGATTCAGCGATGCTCGAACAGGCTTAATCGGTTCATCCAGCAAGCCCGCAAAGGCCGGACTCGACGCACCTAACGAGCCAAGAATGGAAAGCTTCATCAGGCCGAAAGACATTTTTCCATCCGTTACGATTTTTCTATCGTTCTCCCTGCACGTTGGTAATTCCCCAGTTGGTACGTG